>BCSF01000618.1_pt1 | contig 13264 bp, 23 predicted proteins | sample 1016431 | NCBI WGS metagenome assembly BCSF01 (sample SAMD00045685;SAMD00045686;SAMD00045687;SAMD00045688;SAMD00045689;SAMD00045690;SAMD00045691;SAMD00045692;SAMD00045684;SAMD00045690;SAMD00045691;SAMD00045692;SAMD00045684;SAMD00045685;SAMD00045686;SAMD00045687;SAMD00045688;SAMD00045689, study...
GGCTTAGACCTCTTCCCAGTCTGCACAGTTTGAGCCATCGATCACACCCAGTGAGGTGTAGTTTTCTTCGGAAGAAATGCAGGAGTTCAGTGCGTGGACGTTGTAAGTCACGTCAATGTGCATGCCTAGCGGCTTGGCTAGTTTGTGGCACTTGATGCGTGTTTCGTTGTTCTGCACGGTGCGCACAGGCTTGCGGGCTTCGTCAGGGATCACGATGCCATCGGTCACAAGTTCGAACACTTGCTTGACGCGGGCGCGGCGTTTTACGCGGCTGTCTTTGAATGACACTAAGTCTATGGTTTTACCGCAGACAAAGTTATTATCGCGCACTAGCTGGAAGTGATTACCCGCTACGATCAGGTGTGTGACGCAAGGCCATCTATCGTCGCTGTTAATGAAGCGGATCAGCGTGGGGTTGTCTGACAGGTCAAAGGTTTTGTTGGTGATGTGAATGCCGCACATCTTCAACGCTTGCAAAAGGTGACGGGTATAAACGCCAGTGATAGAACGCTTGCCTGATACATGACGCAATAGGCGGGCGGCTTCGGCAGTAGTCATGCCAGTTAGTGAACTGATGACTGCTGGGCCACAGTAGCGGTTGCGGTGTGATTTGGCTGTGCCGTTGTTAACTGTATTTAGGATTACGTTTTTCATGGGATACCTCATAGATTGGTGGGGCCGAAGCCCCTGATTATTATGCTAGTTCGGCAGATAGTTTTGCGAAAACTTCACCTTTTGTGTCAGCGCGGCAAATTTTGCGGTTCATGCCGTGTGCGGTATCTGCTGCGATCCAATACAAACCCAACTTAAAAACTTCGATGTGTTCGTGACCTTTGACAACCCATTCCGCAGTTGATGAACCAAAGCCGTTGCCGTTCCATTGTGCTGATGATTTTTTAGTAAGTTTTAACATTGTTCGCCCTTTCTCTGTAGCTTATACAATTATAATAGTCGCACATGTGATACATTGCAAGGGGGTATTTGCAAAAAAAATAAAAAAATGTAACGACTGACAGCAGTTCCTACACAGAGGATCGGGCATGTATAAAATAGAACTAGAGATAACAGGACAGCCGATAGGCAAGGGTAGACCGCGCTTTACAAAGGCGGGCCACACCTACACCCCACAGAAAACAAAAGAATATGAGCGGCGTATCCATGCGGCTGCGTGGGCAGCTATGGCAAAGCACGACATCGATCAGACCGACAGACCCGTAGCCTTGGACATCATCGCGTTCATGGACATCCCAAAGTCTTGGTCGAAGAAGAAGCGGTTGGAAGCTGAGTACGGGGCCATCAGTCCTATGAGTACCCCAGATTGTGATAACATCGCAAAAATAGTCGCAGACGGGCTAAACAACACGATCGATGCGGAGGATAAGCAGGTCACCAGCTTACGGGTCAAGAAAACTTATTGTCTCCCTGACCGTGGGCCTGTGCTTTACGTGTCAGTGTCTTGGACTGATCCCGACGAATAAGACCAATCAGGGCCGTATTTCTCACGCCATTTTAGCGGCTGCTGGTGAATAGCGATTTTACTTTTGTCAGTACCCCACAAACCTTGGTGGTGATCTTCGCATAGAGGGATTGCAAGTCTGTCGTGAGATCGTCTAAATCCCGCTCTATCATGGATAACGTGATGCGCGGTTGTGGGTGATCTCTGGATTTCTCCAAACTTTCTACAGACGCAGCATGGCTGTTCTCTGATTTGTTTGAGGTATGCTTCATCTTTTTTATCCTTTGGTTTCTTCAGGCCCATTGGGGGCTTTTTCATCAAATTTGACATTGTGAAGTCTCCTAGCATCTGATGATGTTCCAAAAGTTTTGAACATATTTACAGGATAATTAAAAACGATCTCCCTGTCATGCGCTGGGTTCTTTCTTCGCTTGCTAGGCGGGCTGACGCGCACATCTCCATACGATGCGATATCTTCCATGTCAGCAAATGCTAAACGATCTTCCCAATTGACCACAAACAAGCAAGGTATTTTCAATATGGGATACAATGATTGCCAGTTTTGGATTTTAGTATAACTGATCATTGCGGTTTCGTAGGTTGTACTAAGGCAATTTAATTTGCGTACTTCAACCATTGCTACTGGCTTGTCATAATTATGCGTCCCAGCATTATGCCATTTGTAAATAAATCCGTCGAAACTGGCTTTCTTTTCAAGTGATTTCACGTAACGACAACCCTTGCGCTGCGAAGCGAAAAACGCCAAAACAGCTTCCTCATGAGCGTCATTGTTTTTGTCACTGTAAAGGATCATACCCTATTCCTTCCGCAAGCGTTGACATAGCCATATCGAAGTAGTTGTTAAATTCTTCTTGGCTCATGTCATCAAAGCTGATGCTGTCCACAGTGCGCATATGCTGACCCGTGAGGCTGTTATATCGCATCCTGACGTACCCACATGCCCACTTTAATTCGTCGTGCAGGTGATCCTTTGTAGGCCACTTACCTGTCGCCTTAACCACACGTTGAAGTACAGCCCAGTACATATTGTGGTGCGGGTTGGATCGTTTCTTTGTGCTGGTCATGTTGAAGATTGTGTTGATTGCAGTGTCTTCTAACTGGTTTGCATCGTGTTCGGTGAGGGGAACCAGCGCCCCCTCTACTCTTAACACCTGTATTTTATAGCGTTTAGTCATTACAGCCTACCGCCGTATATACTATCTGCATGATGAATTTGATTTTCTGCGTTTCGCCTTTCTTGTTCTAATGGTTTTATTATTTTACGCATTTTCAATCCACGCCATAAATAATCCATGAGAGAAGCCCACCTTTGTAAAGTAAAGGTCAACTCTATTGCGGTTCCAACATCAGAAAAATAACAGTCATGCACTCTGTATGTGGGTAACTGTTCTTTATGTTTATTACAAAAATGTTGGCCCGTGTTTATGTCTACGTTGTGGCGGCATTGCCATTGCCCATCGATTGCAGCGCACTTTACTATGTTTTTACCTTTTTCTACATCTAAACGCGCTTTGTTTAATCGTTGCGCAAGCATCATTAATATCGCGTCATCCATTCCTATGTTGTTGCGCGACATTTTTTCTTCTGCTTTACGATAACAAAAATTGCACAAGTCTTTATGGTGAGGTGGTGGGGCAGGCCTGCCCCAAAGCGTTCCGCAAGCATCACAACGCACTCCACCGCAGCCTGTCCAATGGTTGCACAAAGCTCTTTCATTATTTTGTACTTGTACAGGTATGCGCCCCGTTTTAACTAATTCTCTATGATGAGGTTGAGGCATTGCATCTGAAACATGGTCATGCATACTGTAATCATCCCTGATCAAAACCAATAACATTTGTTTTTTTGCGTTGATCTGGAATGCCCGTCATACGAACATAATCCATTTCTAATCTGACAGTCGATACAATGCCGTTCACTAGTTTGGCTGTGGCATTAGCGCGTTGGCAATCTATTTCACCATCACGTAATTTTTCTAGCTCATTGAATAATGTATCGCGCAATCCTTTAGATGATTTTTCAATTTTTGACATAATTTTTCCTTTCTGATGTCACTATATCGCTTCTTGTGTGGGGGATTTACAGAACCGCTCCCCCAGACGGTTTGGTAATCAGATAACGCCGCGCGGTTTTAGTGCAGCTAACCAATGCCGCTAAATATACGGTATCTGACTTCTGTTCTTAGAACGGGATTTCATCGTCCATTTCCGCAGGCACACGATCCGCTTGTGTCTCAGTTGACGAATGATCGTTGTATTGTACTTGTTCGCGTGGCTTTGCATCACCCGCAAACTCTACTTGGTTAGCACGGATGTTATAGTAAGTGCGCGGGCCAAGATCGGTTTCTTTATCCACGATATCGAAGCTGCCAGATACTACCACCTTTTTACCTTTGGTTAGATACTGCGCCAATTTTGTGTTATAATAGTTCACTTGGAACCAGTCTGTGCCTGCATCGCGGCTATAGCCTTTGTTAACCGCGACAGAAAAGGTTGCAAACTCCCCGCCCTTGTTCTCACGAACTTCACAGTCTCTACCGATAGTCCCGACAATTGTGATAACTTTCATAATCCTAACTCCACTTTCCGTTTGTTGTGTGCTTCTAAAACTTGCTCATACTGAGGCTCTGACAAGTCAGGGCTGTTGATGATTTTTGTGTATTTACCTTCCGCTTTATCGAATTGCTCTTGTGTGCAGTTTTCATAAAACGCAAGCATAGCGTCTACGCGATCCTGTAAGTCCAGTGTCATAGCTGGCGCAGAGGCTACTGGCTTTGCGGCCTTAAAATCGTCTGCTTCTTCTTCTGAGTACACATCCCCGTGCAAACCTACTAGCTTCAGTATAACCCGATCCTTGGCCCGTTTCTCTGCCATAGCGAAGGGGTAACTGTTTTTATTGTTGTAGGGTGCAGCTTCACCGATAGACCACTCTGTGGCATCTGCCATGTGGCCTGTGACGCAGATGACAGCCTGTTTATCTGTAACATCACACGCAATAATCTTAGGCTGGTCAAAAACAATCTTATAATGTGCAGCAACTTTCTCTAAGGCTTTGTGCAACACAACAGGTGTACCGTGGCAGTCCCAGACCGCCTGACGTTCTGTTAGCCCGATCTCTTTTAGTATCTCTACCAATCTTGCAGGTAATTTTTTAGCCATCTGTTTTGTCCTCTACTAGCCCAGCCCATATGCCGTGCTTATCAAATTCGTCAAACGCATCTATTACCGCGCGTTCAACCATGTCGATTGCATCTATTCGGAACTGCAAGTTTTGTGATGCGCCTACTCTGACTGCTACTTCTGTGTGTGCTGCAATCATTCTAGCAACAAACAGATTAACAATTGCTGGTGTTATTTTTTCTGACATTTTTACCTCATACTACAAATTGTCTCTTGTACATAATCGATAAGTATCCTAGATACAACCCTATATGTTATCGAACGGAGAAAAAAATGAACGCACATATGATGTACAACCTAGAGTATGTACGCAAAGCAATTCAGGATCGACAGCCCGCAAGGGTATGCGAAGCTACAGGTATTTCGCGCCACACATTCTATCGTGTTCGTGACAATGTCGGTAATGTTAGCTATGATACTGTGAAAGCATTATCTGATTATTTGATGGATGCTGAATAAGAAAGACCCCCAGCCGAAACTGAGGGTCAAGAGCGATATAAAAATGAGAACTAGTAAGGAGCATTCTCAAAAGACAAAACTAAGAGGAGATGTCTTATGTCACACTATATGACAGCTTTAGCTATGAAGCAACAAGGTTTGAAACCAGCGACAAAGATAGTGTTGTATTGGTTAGCGGATCATCACAATGGCGAAACAGGTAAATGTTTCCCAAGTCTAGCGCGTTTGTGCAAGGTAACAGAGATGGGCAAGACTGCATTGGTCGGGCATCTGGATACCTTGGAAAGGCTAGGTTTAATAGAACGCCTGAGAAAGTATGATAACAATGGAGCATTCAAAAGCACGGATTACATACTGACGCTAAAGGATGACACCCTTGTTCGGAAAGCGGACAGCCCTTGTTCGGATTTTACACCCCCCCTTGTTCGGAATGCGAACACTAACCTAGGAAGTAATAACCTTGGAAGTAAACCTAATACATCATCATCTGACGATGAAGTAGATTATTACTTTGATCAGTTATGGTCTTTGTATCCTAGAAAGGTTGGCAAGGGTCAGGCACGTAAGGCATTCAAGGCAGCTTCTAAGAAGAAAGATTTCTACGATCTACTTCCAAAGCTGATGGATTATGTGCAAACATTAGAAGGTAAAGATAAACAATTTATCCCGCACCTAGCCACATGGCTGAATGGTGAGCGCTGGGAAGATGAGGTAGAAGCATGACTTACGAAGAAAGAACAAGAGTTATTCTAAGCGAACTAATTAAGATGATGCAGGGGTATGCAACACCCAAGCACCTAGACACGCGACAGAAAGAAGAAGATGAAGCGCGGAACATTGTTCGTATGCTAAATCAGAAGTTTCCCAAGGACACGACAGAGGATCACATTCGTGGCACGATGGATCGGGCAATGCTAAAGCTGAAGGAAGCGCACAAGTCCCGCACATGGCCCACAGCGGCAGCTATTAGTGCAGCGGTATCCAAGTCTATGTCTACAGCTAAATCGTCTTTGCCCAAGGGTAACGGTACGTGGAAGCCAAACAGCCTAGAGGTCAATGCGAAGCGGATAAAGGCAGGTGAGCCTGTAGGCCAGATGTACATTCAAGGCAAGTTGGCAGAGCGCATGGTGCGGGATGGTTTAGTCACTGAAGATGAACTTGCGCCATACTTGGTATATATCGACGCACAAAGACCCTTGACCCATAGAGAATAAACGTAGAATATGGTATTGTCATTACAGGGCGACATGAAACCCTCCCTGTTATGTCGGCCTCATATAACTGGCCCTCTGATTGCTTCCTTTCTCTATGTGCATCAGGGGGTCTTTTTTTTTAGTATCTCATACGCTATTATCTACAACATATAGACGCACCCACAATGGACGGTACTATGGGAACAGATGTAGAACAAAATAATAAAATAGGCGTAAATACGGGTAATCGTGGCAAGGGTAGACCTAAAGGCGCGATGAACAAGAATAGTAAGTTGCTCAAAGATGCGATACTTGAAGCAGCAGCCCGCGCTGGGAATAAGTTCGGCAAAGACGGTTTGGTTTCTTACCTAGAAGAACAGGCAGAGAAAAACCCAACAGCATTTATTAACCTCATGGGCAAGGTTCTACCGTTACAGGTCAAAGCTGACATCGAAGGTGAAGTCGATCATGTGGTGAGGGTTGAATGGCAACCCCCGCATTAGTTGAGGTCAGACAGACCGCATACAGCCCGCGCAAGATAGCTTTAGACTTCCACAATAGGAAAGAGCGCTTTGCGATTATCGTGGCTCATAGACGCTTTGGTAAGACCGTAGCTGTAATTAACGATCTGATTAAATACTGCTATGAATGCCCGCTAGAGAACGTGCGGGTAGGATACATTGCCCCGTACCTTTCCCAAGCAAAAGCGGTAGCGTGGGATTACGTTTTGCAGTTCACAGCAGATATTCCAAACGTGAAGGTCAATCACAGCGAATTGCGCGTAGACTTTGACAATGGTGCGCGGTTCCGTCTGTTCGGCGGGGATAACTTTAATGCTATGCGCGGCTTGTACTTCGATTATGTCTGCATCGATGAGTTCGCGGACTTCCCTGCATCGGCCATCCAAACGTCATCAGACCAGCCACTGTGGATCGTAAGGGTAAGATCACCCTGATCGGTACGCCCAAAGGCAAGAATGAGTTTTGGGAAATGTGGGACGCAGCCAAGCGTGACCCCGATTGGTTTACCGCGATGTACAAAGCATCGGACACAAATCTGTTAGACGAAGAAGAACTAGAAGATGCCCGCGCGATGATGGGTGAAAATCGCTACCTTCAAGAATTTGAGTGCAGCTTTGAAGCAGCCATTGAAGGGGCATATTACGGGAATGAAATGAAAGCGGCTACGGATGATGGTCGCATAACTATGGTTCCATACGATCCAGCGCTTGGCGTTGTAACATCTTGGGACTTGGGAATTGGAGATAGCACCGCAATTTGGTGGTCGCAGCACTTATCCAGCGGTGAAACACGGATCATTGACTACTACGAAAACAGCGGGGTTGGCTTAGATCATTATGCGAAAGTTCTGTCGGAAAAACCATACCACTATGAACAACACATTCTGCCGCACGATGTTCAGGTCAAAGAATTGGGTACGGGAAAGAGCCGACTTGAAACGCTTGACGCGCTGGGCATACGGAACATTGAGATTGCGCCGAAACTAGCTGTTGATGATGGGATACAGGCCGCACGATCTATGCTTGCGCGGTGTTGGTTTGACGAAGAAAAGTGCGCACGGGGCATTGAGGCATTGCGTCAGTATCGCAGAAGTTTCGACGAAAAGAACAAAGCATGGCGCGGTAGACCGCTTCACGATTGGACATCACACGGCGCAGATGCGTTCAGATACTTAGCTGTTGGCTACAGTCCCACGCAGCAATGGGGGCCACCCATTAGAAGGAATTTGCGCGGGATTGCCTAGTGTGCTAAAGTGGCCTCAAACACGGGGACACCGATATGGTAAAGCAGAAAGCACCTTGGGAAACGGATAATCCGAAGCCTAAGAAAAAGCGCAAGAAAATGACTGAAGGTCAAGTTGCCCGCGCTAGAAGACGCGCAGCGGATGCAGGTCGCCCCTATCCTAACTTAATCGACAACATGGCTGTGGTAGCTAAGAAGGTTGTCAAAAAGCAACGGAGAGCCTGATGGGTTGTGGATATAAGAAAAAAGGCCGTAAGGGCGGGAAGAAAAAATAATGCCTGTAACGTATGGTGGCCCTAGCGGCAAAAGATTAAAAGACGATGATCCAAGAGTAACGCGTCACAGACAAATCTTGGTAAGTCACGGTAGAGATGATCCATATGCAAATGGCGCTTCTAGCAATGCCCCAGCTTTACCAAATGTAGGTAGTGGGGGTCAGTCATCAGGCCCAGTATCAGGTGCAGCACCACAGGCTAAAAGCATTCTAGGCGGTGGCGGTAAGGGTGGCGTAAAGTCTAAAGCGCTAGACCCCAGAGAAGATCGTGAGCTACTACAAGCTCAAATAGCAAAGTATAACAACGATGGTAACTTTGGCTATTGGGGTAAGAGCGCCGATGGTATGTTTCGTTGGGTAAATCCACTTACAGATGCATTCGATGGTGGCGGGCAAGACCAGTATGGCACAGCATTCTACGGCGGTGGGCCTTTGTCTATGATCGGTAACGCTATGAAGATCAGACCGCTAGGCATGGCCCGTGAAAAGGATGATGAAGGAAAATACTTAGTTGATCGCGCCGACATCGGTTATCGCAATATCAGAGATATGTATGACCGTGGCGGGCCGCAGGCAGAAGGTGGGCGCTTTGAGGGTGCTGGTCAATACAGTGAATTGTTAAACCTAATAGCTGGTGAGCGCGGTGAGCGTGAGTTATATAAACCAGAAACAGATTACGCCTCTATAGGTTTGATTTCACCGCCGCCATTGCCAAGTATCTACAACAGTCGCGGCAATATGAAGCCTAAACGCAAAATCGCACGGTCACTGCTGGGAATGTACTAATGCCACGCAAGAAGACCCCTGCATCAGTAAAGTACGCGAATGGAACGACATACAAGGATAGCAAGGGCCGTACACATAAGCGAACATCTGCGAAAGGCACCAAGCGCGGTGACGCGTATTGTGCGCGTAGTTCGGGCCAGAAACAAACTGAAAAAGTCAAAGTCAGACGCAAGGCATGGGGATGCCGTGGAAAGAAATCGGTGAGGGGCTAATGGACAGCTACGAATTACGTTTAAACTACGCACAAATGACGGGTGACACCGAAAACGCTTTTCGTTTGCGCGAAGATGACACCGAAGGTTACTTCTACAGTGACGCTACAATCAAGCAGGCGATGGATGAACTGAACAACAGTCGTTTGTCTGCGCGTCCTGTTTACAGCGAAGCCATGTCAGAGTTTGGCCCACGCGCTGGGGTTCCAGTAGGCCGTATGCGCTATGTCAACAGCCCAATGGTTGCGTATGAAAATGCACAAGAAGACTTGCGGGACTTCAGAACAGCCCGTGATGCAGGCGACACAATGCAGTCTTTGATGTCTCTTGGTAGTGCAGCATCGCAGGGTGTATCAGCTTCCCCAGTAAGACGTATGAGTGCAATGCTCAGTTTGATTGACTATCTACGCGGAGTTGAGCGGTGAACTTTATAGAGTTTTTGACATTACCAGCGCGGGATCGTCGGGAGCGTTTAGGTGAATTTCTGGGTGGCTTGGTGCAAGATCGTGATGAATTGGTCAATTACACGCCACCAGCTAACCGCACAACGCTTCTAGGTGACAGATCACAAACGCCAGCAAGCGTACAATTTGTACAGGATTATGGTGACTTTTTACCTGTCGTAGGTGAGATCACTGGTGCAATGGATTTAGGGCAAGAGCTATCAAAGGATGATCCAAACTATCCGTTAGCCGCCGCATTGGGTTTAGGTACAGTAGTTGGCGCTGTTCCTGTTGTTGGTGACACTTTAGCCCGTGGCATTGTTACTGGTGCTGAAAGACTAGCTGATGCAGTCCCTTCAGATGTAAAGTATGCAACCCGATCATTGCTAGAGGGTGACTTGGGCGGCGTGAAAGATGCATTCTATGAGGGCGGCGTACCCGTGGGTGTTGGCGCGGATGCTGTAGTTGATCGTGTCCGAAGCGGTGCCGAAATAAAAGCACGTCTTGAAGAAACACCTAACGTCATAGAGTATATGACAGGCGAACCGTATGTTCCGATGTCCAACACTTCTAATTTGAAATCACAAAAACCTATAGCGCTATTAGAGCATGAAAGCGTAGTTAGGCCGACAGGTGAAACAGTTTCACCAGTTGTTGGTGATTTTGCTGACTTAGAAGGTAGGGATGTTCTAGCGATTGTGGGGGATCAAACAGGTAGACATGATATTTTGTCTGTTGGTAAATACGATCTAAGTGATGACCCGCAAAGAAGTTTGGCTGGTTTCGAATATATAGATGTAGACAACCCACTTCAGGGGTATGCGGGCGCACAATCTGCTACATCTTCAAAGCTAAACGAAGCATTAGAAAGCACTGATCCGTTTTATATGTCTTTTTTGATGGGTGAAAAGTCATCAGACTTTGCGCTGCATACAGGTGAAACATATGGAAAAATGGTGCGAAAAGCCGTTGAGATGGGCGACATTGAGGGTAAAGACCTAGAATACATTGACAATGCTATACGAAACATTGGGGTTCCAGAGCTAGTTAAGGTTCGGGATGCTGATGGCAATATCATAAAAAAAGCAGACGGTACGCCAAAAACAAAATCAGTTACGACATATCCCTTTAGGGACTTTACGTCAGTAGCGGAACCAGAAGCAATTCTCAGCTATATGCGATCTTTGCCAACAGGCACTCAAAGGGCATATTTCCTGAAGGGTCTGGATAAAACCAATCTTTATAAACGCGGAATGCCGAAAGTGCATGATGCCCGTTTAGCAGTGGCAGACGAAGCCCAAATGGGTATGGATTGGGGAACAATAGGTTATCGTGGGTTCACCCCAGATTTGCAGCGTGGGTTACTAGAAACTACCCCTGAAATGTCTACAACATACGATACAGGCGTAGCGAAGATAGGCCCAGCGGTTACATTTTTAGATGGAAGTCGCGGTGTTCCAGCCAACTTAGCATTTGCGGATTTGTCAGCAGCGCAGCGCGAAAAGGGTACTGGCGGCGGTTTGTTAATGAATAGTGCGGATTACAAAGTTTATGAAAGTAGTCCGACAAAAGCAAAGCAACCGTGGCGGGCAATCAATACGGATACAGTTAATACTTTTATTGATATTGAAAAAACGCAGGGTCGTGATGTGGCTTACGCATTTGCGCAAAAAGTGCTATCAGAAGGCAAAGTCACAAACGCTTTGATAAAGCAAGCTAAGAAGATGAGTGCGCCACAGTGGGTTGTAGCCATGATGGTCACGCAACAAGCGCTGCAAGAGGAAGAATAAATGCCAATTACCACATACTCAGAGCTACAAACGGTTATTGCGGACTTCCTAGACCGTGATGATCAAACAACACGCATACAGACATTCATTGATCTGGCAGAGGCTGCAATGGATCGTCAGGTGCGTCACTGGCGCATGGAGCGGCGTTCTATCGCTCTTGCGGACACGCAGTACACTGCATTCCCTAATGACTTCCTAGAGCCTGTACGCTTTGTGCTTAAGGCAAACCCGCCCAGCGCAGTAGAGTTGATTGGTCAGGGCGAAATGATGGATCGTCGCTTGGCTTCAGCAGATACAGCAGGCAAGCCACGTTATTACGCAATCACTGATGGCACGATTGAGCTATTCCCAACACCTGACACTGGGTATGACTTGGAAATGACGTATTACGGTGCGATCCCGAAATTGTCAGCTTCTACAGCCACAAACTGGGTTTTGCAGTACCACCCAGACGCATACCTGTATGGCGCACTTATCCATTCTGCACCTTTTTTGGGTGAGGATGCCCGCATACAAACATGGGCAGCATTGTTTCAAAGCTCAATTGATGCTATAAACATAGAAAATGAAAGAGCCAAGACAGGCGGTTCAGGTCGTCGCTTAACAATTAGGAGTTACTAATGGCTAGTTTTACCAAGGTAAATGATTTCGTCGTAAACTTGGCGAATGCAATGGACTTAGACGCAGACACGCTTGCGGTTGCTTTGTCAAACACTGACCCAACAGCGGGGACAGATGTCACTGCGGACGGTAACGGCGTTCTAGCTAATATCACTGAAATCGCATACACAAACCTGTCGTCACGCACATTGGCGAACGTCACTAGCACACAGACATCAGGCACATATAAGCTATCTGCGGATGACTTGACGCTTACCGCTTCAGGTGGCTCAGTAGCAGCGTTTCGCTATGTGGTTGTGTACAACGATACGCCGACATCACCAGCCGATCCAGTGATCGGGTATTACGACTACGGGACATCCTTGACCTTGAACGATGGTGATACATTCACAATCGACATCGGGACAAACGGCATCCTAACAATGGCATAATGGAGGGTCATCATGGCTAAACTTTTCAACAGGGCCAAGATGACGACATCCACTACTGGTAGCGGCACGGTCACTCTTGGTAGTGCGTCTGTGGGCTACCAATCATTCGCAGATGCGGGTGTTTCTAATGGTGATGTCGTTCAATACGTTATTGAGGAAGGTGGCAATTTTGAGATTGGCACGGGTACTTATAGCGCAACTGGCACATCACTAACACGCAGCCCGACAGAAAGCAGCAATTCAGGCGCAGCTATTAGCTTGGGTGGAGCGGCAACCGTGTCCATCACGGCGGTTGCTGATGACCTAAACCGCTTGCAGCACGAAGGGTCTACCAAGGTTGAGCCTACGTCAGCAGGTGCTACAGTCACAGGAAATCTGGCTGTAACTGGCACGGTAGACGGACGCGATGTTGCTGCGGATGGCACAAAGCTAGATGGCATCGAAAGCGGCGCAAAAGCGGATCAGACTGCATCAGAGATTAGGTCTCTTGTAGAAAGTGCGACAGACAGCAACGTATTCACTGATGCTGACCATACGAAACTGAACGGTATCGAAAGCGGTGCTACGGCAGACCAAACTGCCAGTGAGATACTAACAGCGATAAAGACTGTTGATGGCTCTGGTTCGGGCTTAGAC
>BCSF01000619.1_pt1 | contig 13254 bp, 20 predicted proteins | sample 1016431 | NCBI WGS metagenome assembly BCSF01 (sample SAMD00045685;SAMD00045686;SAMD00045687;SAMD00045688;SAMD00045689;SAMD00045690;SAMD00045691;SAMD00045692;SAMD00045684;SAMD00045690;SAMD00045691;SAMD00045692;SAMD00045684;SAMD00045685;SAMD00045686;SAMD00045687;SAMD00045688;SAMD00045689, study...
GAAGGATATATTGTCTATGTCGGGTCCCCAGCCACCTAGAGATACGTATGGGGTTGCTAATAATTGCACGCCTGCGACTGTAGATTATTTCATCTCAGTATTCGGATATAACGAAGCTGTGGAGCTTTCAAATATAGAAAATCCCACAGGAAATGAGATAGACATACATAAAATACAGATCGCTCTCAATGATGCAGGGCAACTCATAAATAATTTTATTGACTCCGCTCCGCCTCAAGGAAAAATTTTAATAGCGGGTTCGTACAGACGTACCCAAGCAACAATTGCAAGATACTACCTTGATATTTTAAGGCCTCGCACGCAGGTGCAAGAAGCCGCAGAAAAAGCGCTCCAGCAACTTGAGTTGTGGGCATCTAAAGGAAGCCCAAGTGCAGGGCTCAAATGGAAAGAAGCTTACTCCTACTGGAGATCAGGATGCTCAATGACAAAGAGCTCTTATCAAAGAGGAAGAAGCTTTACAGATCCGTCTCTTAATAAATGGGTGCTCCAAGAAGGGAGTAATGATCGTTCGTTCCCGTACGCAAACAGAGAGGCCGCGGTTGTTAACAGAGTTAACTCTAAATCTCTTTCTCTTGATACCCAAGGAGTTAATGAAGTTATTGCGGATAGCGCTTATGAAATGAACGAGCTTGTAGATGCTCTTGAAACTACAAGGAGTATGTCTAGCTTTATAAATACTGACCAGGCCGTCGGACCAAATGAAGGAGACGGGCTCGTGGCTAATAACGAAGTCGAGTCTGCTGATGGCGAATTTGACAACTATGGCGGATTATCTACCGGAGATACATTCTAATGGCAACTAACTCATACCAAGGATACAATCCTTTCTTTCCTACAAACCCAGGTGGTGGGGCATATTATTTAGTAAATAGCGACGCTAATAATTGCTATGGGTACCAAACAGGGATTAAAAAAGCTGTTTTTCCTGATGGAACGCAATACAAAGAAGATTGCGATGCACTCAGACAATACGTCATCGAGCTGGAGTCTACGAGATCGATAAAAGATCTTGCTGATGTTTCCTTCACTAGAAATGTCAAAAAAGGAGATTTCTTAGTGTATGACAATACTGAAGGAAAATGGGTACTTACCGATTTCCTTTCAGGTGGTGAGTTCTAATGCTTTTAGAAATTGAAAATCAACTTCATAGCCGCGTTCACTCGGCCATAGGGCAAAGTGCGGTGGTACTTCGTCTTGCGGAAGAACTCGATCAATCTGGAAGAGTAGCAGAGCAGGCAATGATTATTGTTAGCTTTGTTTCCGGCTCAACAACTAACCAAATGGGCGGCGGCGCTTATATGCCCACAGTTAGGTCGAGAAAAATGACCTATAGCGTTACGCTTGTGCAAAAACAAACACAGCGTGAAGGGCATAGCTTTTCTCTACCCTTACTTGATTTGATTGCGGATGCGGTCACAGGATGGGTACCAGAAGTACCTGGTCTTGAGTTTGCTACTGGATTTGAGTTAGAGGGTGAAAGATTTGTTCAAGTAACAGAAGCTTCTCAGTTTATATATGAGCAGAACTATTCTGTAACTGTTACTATCTCCGATGGAAGATTCTATTCCCAGCCTTGCGCGGCATTCGATCCTATATCCATAGAAGATTTCTTGCCAAGGAGAAAATGCTTACTAACTCCTGATGGAAAAATAACGGGTCTTGCTGTCTGGTCAAGATTGACAGGACCAAGCACTACAGAAAGTTATATTGTAGAAGATAAGCGTAGTTGTGAGAGGTACGTTAGCGATAGACTAGAGTTAACTTGCGGATCTGAAGAAGACGGTAATGCAACCTATAGATTTATTCCAGAGGCCGCTATTACTTATAACTCTGACGGAACTCAAACAATAAATGAGTCGTTAGTGGTATCTGGTTCGCTTTCTAGAGTTTGGAAGTGTGATAAAACAAAATCTGGTCCCTACCCTCCTTGGTTTAAATTAAACGTAGACTTTGGTCTTTGGAGAAACGAAGCAGGAACCATTGCAAACCAAGACCCACTTACATCTGCTGTTCAAAAAATTGCATTTGAACCGGACATAGAATACTTTAATTAACCGGAGTAAAAAGTTCTCGGCCTTTTTCTATATTTCTTCGGAGGGTATTTAAGGTAATGCACCTATGCCCTCCGTTTAATATAACTCCGTGACTTTTAGGATATCTTGTAGTTAACGAGCCATTTGCTTTTAATAATGCGTAGTTAGGATCTGCAATGCCTACCCATTTCTGAGGGCGTTTATTTGCCATGAGATAGGGCTCTTCTCTGAGAAAGAGAGAAAGCCCATATTTCTCATTGAAGTAACTATTAATTTTTTCGAAGCTTCCCGTTGAAGACGGGAATAAGACTGTGGATTGTAACAGAACGTCCGTCTCGTTCGGACTTTTGTTGGGATACTGTTTTCGTATTAGCATCGGCAGCTTTTCTAAAGATGTGATCAATTTCGATGGAACTTAGCCACGCATTTGCAACAGGAAGCTCATAGATACCGTAGTTGTATCGAAGCCATGCCCAGCACCACGCATGAGCTACTTGGAATAGCGCAGCAACCTCCTCTGCTTCTTCCTTTGGACACATATATAAAATACTGTCATGTACTGACATGTTAAACTTTGCATTGAGGCCGTAGTCTTTGATCAACCATTCCATCGCGGTCATGAAAGCATGAAGCATCGCACTCCCGGTAGATTGGATGCACCAGTTATTTCTCATGGTCCAGAAATCATCTCCGACAGAGGTGGGGCGGAATGCAGTGGACATTTTTGTGCCACTCAGAGGGTTGATAGGAGTGGGCTCGCAAGCAATCTTGGCCATCTCATTATATGCATAGGAATCCGATCCACCAATCAACTCTCTCATGCCACGGTATGCCTTCCGACCTTTCTTCAAATCGATGAGCTTTCTGCCCATCTCGATTGCTTGTTTCATCGGGATTGATTTGTTCCCTTTACGGATCGTGTTTGCAAGGGTCTTAGCTCCGCAACCATAAAGCATTCCATAGTTACATCCTTTTGCCACAGCACGGGAAATCCCGATTGCTTTTGCGGTCATAGAGTGCATATCAGAGCCGTTGTCTTTCGATCCGGCAAGGATTGAGTGGGAGAACTGAGTACTCCCCGCTACTTTATGGAACGAGTCAGCAAAGATGGAAGCCACAACAGCCTCTTGGGCGTCAAAGTCCGACTCCACAAAGACCCAGCCATCTGGAGCTTGGACGCGAGTTTTGATCTCCGAGCCGATTTTATCGTACTTAGGATCAGGAACAGTAAGCCAAAGATTTTCTCCAGCACGATTAGTAGAGGTATTGTGAGGTACCGAAGCTGGAACAATGAGATTGAACTCTTTACCGAGGGGGTTATTAACCTTCTCAACAAGTTGTTCTCGAACTCGGCTTCGTACAGACGTCCAATAAGATACATTGATTGCAAGTTTGATTAGTTCTTCTGCTTGGGAAAGATCAGAGCTGAGCATTCCCGACTCAAAATCATCGGCGTAATCTTTAGACAACACTCCGCCAACGTTCTCCCCTTCGCCCTTGGGATGAGGAAGACGAACATATTCTCCTACTTCGTTATCAAAAAAGCACCAACCTTTGTTTGAAAAATAGGTCATAGGCTTATCATCCCACTTAAGACGGAGAAGGAAGTGAGACAATCGGTTCTTGGTGGAAATACCACCAATCACAAGTTTGTTGCCTTCTTCAGTTTTTTTAATTTCAGACACACTCCGAAGCCATTTAGGAACCCCGTACCACTTAGAAGCAGGCTTTCCTGCCTTAGTAAGTTTGAAGTTGCATTCCCAATCCATCTGAGAAAGCCAAGGATCGGACTCAATATCCACCTCTCCTTGATTCCAGGCATCGTAAACTTCTTGAGCCATTTGCCCCAAGATTTCTTCTTGGCGAGCAATGGAATCATGCCAGATCTTCTCACAACCATCAAACCATTCTTTCCAGTCATCAACCACCGGAAGAAAGGCGGATGAGATACCAAAATGACCGATAAGAGTAGTCAGAGACGGATTATTCTGAAGGTATTTGAGAGCAAGGATAGAAAACAGCTCTTGGGTGATTTCTACGTCCTTGAGTGCGTATTGAGTCAGATCGGCATTAAGCTCGTGGATCTGTTCCATCGACTCAGAAACAACAAACACGTCCCTGATCTTTTTATCCTCTGGCTCAAGACGAGTCATTGGTTGGCAATGAAAGTTATAGCAATCAATCAAGCCATTAAGAGAACCCTTATTGGCCCAGGTAGGATCCGCACGGAAACTAGATTTTTTAGTTGCTGCCTGAACATACCACCAACGTTGACCAGAGGCCAAGCCACTCACGTTGATATGAGCAGACATGGTATCAAACCAATAATTTTTCTTGGTGATATCGTACGACTCTTTGCATCGCGCGCGGTCAAATGCTACGTTATGAGCAATAAAAATCTTCCCGTCACCTACAGGTACAAGAGACGGAACGTAGTCGATGGTCGGATCAACGTACGTCTCGTGCATCCAGATGTAGTACGCTTTGGGGCTTACTGCGGTTGCAAGGATAGCATGGCCAAAATCTGTGCCCTTTACAAAGGTCTCGCAGTCAAAAACTGCAATATCTTCTTCGATGCCATCAACTTGAGTGAGTTCAAAGCCAGAGGCAGACGGAGTGTACTTGATCCATCCAACTACATTAACAATATGTTCCGAAGTTGGCTTAGGAGGTAGGTCGGTATATGCAAATTCTTTTAGCTTGTTTGCAATATCTCCTACCAAAGATTCAGAGATATTCTCAAAATGTTCTTTGATATTTTTACCCTGGAGTTTAGGAAGATCAAAGTCATCCATAAAAAACCCCTTAGGATTTTCAATAGGAAAACTTACTCCGAAGTTCTCCATAGAGGCCTTAATGCTCTTAATCTTGTCTTCTTTAACGTGCTGAGTCTCACAATCCCCAAACACCTGGCGATTCATCCCATCAGAAAGAGTGGCATATCCCAGACAATTGAGTTTTGACATAAAGAAAAATCAGCGATCTCCCACCATTATAACCCATGGAGGAGGCCGCTGTCAATAGTGGATTAAAAATTCTTCACGGTCAACGTAGTAAATACCTACGCCTTCGAAGTTAGTTGCGTCGATAATACGCAAGTTTTTACGGATATAAGGATAGCCATAGTGACCTAGAATATACGTATCTTCTTTATAAGGACAATATCTTTCCAGCCCGTCTTTCCACCAAGGATACCCAGGTCCAGATAGAACTTGTACACGGTTTACCTTTGTAATATGCTCTATGAATAATGCATGCCCAAGCCTTATTTTATTTTGGTTAGTTTGTATTGTAGCAGTTAGTGGGCATCTAGCTAACCAAGAAATAATATCTATTCTAGAGTTAAAATCTAACTCTTTCAAACATCTCAAAGTATACCTTTTTTCTTTTTTAATTATGTTCTTTTCTGGAGTTACAAGGTTTTCTAAGATGTAATTCTCGTTATTACCTAAAAGTAGAGTTAGTTTGCCCTTAGAATGCATTTTCATTAAATACTGAAGCATTCTAACCGGGGAGGTTTTCTTTGTTCTTTTAAAGAAGGGTTTATGGTGAATGGAGTCTCCGATAACAACGTAATGATACCCAGGAGATTTGTCAATTATTCTCTCAAGGGTATCTATTCTGCCGTGTAAATCGCCTATTATGCAATATTTATCCCCTTCAGGGAATAATAGGTGCCCACCATTCTGGTGTTTGATTTTTCCAGGTTGCAAAGTCATGTTTATGCATGTTGTAATACTTACGGTACGCTGCAACCGCATCTCCCTCTACTTTACACTCATCAGGCATTGCCTGCGCAAACTCGGTTAGCTCGTGAGGAAGAACTTTAGCAAGCCTAATCCTAGTGTCTTGAAGAGAAATCAAACTATCACGTCCGCCGTGTTCTTTGCCATATCGGCTTAGGAACTCATCGCAAAGAGCCCAGGTTAGTTGGTAGGTCCAATTCCAATTAGCCCAACTCTGTCCCATCCAAAGAGTACAAGGATGCTTGCGAAAAGCGCGGGTTCTATAAAACTCTCCGTTAGTTCGTTTTGCAGGAGATAGGTCATTAATCGCTGCGATAATGCTCATCATTTGAAGATGTTCTACAATCATCTTATTGACGTGCTTATCGCAATGGTACTCTGCTGCTTTGATTGGGTCTTTGTCCAATACGAAGACATTCATAGCAAAAATTTATCCTATGAGTATCTTAATCTAAATCGGAGTGTTTGTCAAACTGTTTTTGCTCGTCGTTTGACATTTTTAATATATACACTATAACGCATAGTGTAAATATTAGCCCTATAGATAAGAGTATAATCACGCTCCACACAGGGTCATTTAAATTTCTTTCCATTACTTTTTATCAGTAGAGTGGACAACCCAAATCCCGATAATAGGAACCATGACTAATAAAAAACAAAGTGTCCCTAGTGTATAAGGGTTGTTAAGAAACCAAGCAACAAAGTCGGACATAAAAAAAAAGATCCTTTATAAGGATCCTTTAAATCAGTTATCGTAAATTTTACACTCTGCAGCATCTGGATTTTTATCGCAGAATAACTCTAGAGGAGTAGGATCGTGGTCGTCTTCGGGATGATTTTTTGAATAAACTTTAAGATCTTCCAATTCTTCTTCTATATGCCTTCTTCTTTGGCGAGAAATCAAAGGATCAGAAAGAATTTGTTTATTCTTTTCTATATGTTCATCTAGTGAGTTCATGAGCTATACCCATTTGTTTATTAACTTTTTTATTTTACTATAAACTCGTCTTTTATTTTACAGTTAGGGTCAGAACTTTTTATAAATTCATTAGATATTTCTAATTTTATACTAGAGTCTAGTTCTTTAGTTGAGTATAGGTTCTGCAGTAACGCGTTTAAATCCGCGCAAGTAAAGAGAGAAATAGCAAATAAATCAATCATCTTTAGAACTTTTATATTCAGAGAAAGAGGTAAACCCTCTAATTTTCAATAATTGCTCATAGCTTTCTATGGATTTTTCGATCTTAGTACCACCATCATAGGCCCAAGCATATCCATCCTCTACAATTTTTTTATTGTAGCACTCTTCTCCTTTATAAAACCAACCGAGCATTCTTCCGTATTTACCATCTTTTGAGGTTTTGACTGTGATTTCTTTGCAGTCTCCTCCAAACCATTCCTCGGCGTAATGAGTAGCATCGTATCCTAATAGCTTCTCATCGGCGTCAGATGTGCGTTTTTCTGGGGTATCAATGCCCGCAATTCTAACTCTTTCTTTTTTAAAGAGACCGAATCCTAGGTCTAGGATAATATCTACGGTGTCTCCGTCAATAACTTTGGTTATTTCTTTAATTTTATATTCGTACATTATATACTCCTCGTATATAAATTATACTTTAATCTTGCTTTTTCTTTTTAAACGAACTCAATACAAGCTTGGCGTATTTTACCTCGGCTTCGCTATATGACATGGGATTTTTCAAAGACATTTTAATTATCTTTTTCGCCGCTTTTTTTGCGTGTTTTTTCTTCATAATGCTTAACTAAATTTACATCTCTAATATATTTTATAAACTCATCTTGGATGTTGTTTATTTCTTTGTTACCTTGAGAGATCCACATGTCGCAAAATTCATATACTTCGCGCTTAAGCGTAAACATTTTGCCAAGGATTTCGAGAGACTTGGCTCTAAGCGCCATGCGCTCTTTTGAATATCTCCAATCGTTACTCATAGTACTACGTATATATGACGTAATGGGCGATACTGGATTCGAACCAGTGACCATCTCCGTGTAAAGGAGGCACTCTACCGCTGAGTTAATCGCCCAACTCCACAACCTGGATTCGAACCAGGGACCAATCGATTAACAGTCGATAGCTCTACCGCTGAGCTATTGTGGAATAAAGGTGGAGAATAGGAGACTCGAACTCCTGACAGCCTGCTTGCAAAGCAGGTGCTCTACCAGACTGAGCTAATTCCCCAAGTGGGGAGTGTTAGAGGACTCCCCTACGACCATTAGACATTTGCCTAACGGAAGATTGGCGTCTACTTAGTTAATCGCTAAGGACTACCAAAGCCCCCGCTCGGAATCGAACCGAGAATCTTCCGCTTACAAGGCGGATGCAGTAACCGTTATGCTACAGGGGCATATGGGAAAAGAAAATTGTGAACATAATCTTCTTGATTCAAGTCAAGAAGATCAAATAACACTCGCTAATAATCTACCCAGAACATATTATTGTTTTACGAATTGAAAATACCCGTACTTTGATCCCCATATTTGGACATGGGTTTTGGCGCACATACCTTTATCATACACATTATAATAGTTGAAACCCAACTCTACTTTGTTTTGTAGATAAGTCTCTTCGCCTCGCCAATCAACTATACATTCGCATCCGTCAAGACTACCATAATATACATTATCTTTACAAGTAAAGATTGTATCACATCCTTCACGGAGAATCAAGTCTTCCTCTGTAATTAGATCTAGATTTTGAGCACGAACAAATCTCAGAGGATCTTTGATATCATAATTTATAACCCGAATGCTATCCTCTTCTTGAATTGGTCGCAGAACAAATTGCCTATAAGGTCTGACATCTTTATAAGCATATGCTTGTTCGCCATACACTAGATGATCGGAAATTTTCCGATGTACTATACGAATATAAGCATATCTAGTTGGATGAGAGAATGATTGTCGTCTGTTATTGAACTCACCAATCAAATAATCAAGAAACTGGTTCATCTGGCAACACTTCAGGATTGACTAAATCTAATTCAAATAACACGGGATGACATTCTTCTGCAATCAAGTAATCTGAGAACCGAAAGATGTCATCCATAGTATATTCTGGGTTTAGTGCAGCTTCAGATAAGATCCACTTGTCTTGCTTCTCATCTTCTTCTAATACATCAAATGCAAATGGTATATTTTCAATATAATACATCAATACAGGTTCATTATCAACGAAGACATGTTTTCTGCTGATTGTATACTTGAATTTTGTCATTTACATACTTTGTCAGAACTTCCTGATAATACTATTTAACAGGAATGCGAGTAGGGAGACTTGAACTCCCACGAGCGTAATGCTCAACAGATTTTAAATCTGGTGTGTCTACCTATTCCACCATACTCGCTTAGGTGCTCCTTGCGTGGATCGCAAGAAGCGATGCAGGTTGAGGGAATTGAACCCACCTTAGCCGCTTTATGAGAACGGAGCATTCAACCAGATTGCTAAACCTGCATTAATCATTTAATTGTTTTCTTTGTTTATGGTATCCGATTTTTTTATTTAAAGTTTTATAAGTATCAGTCAAAGTATGACAATTTGGACATAAAACTCTTAAATTTTCTCGATAACCATTTTCTCTTGATCCATCAATATGATCAATCTCTAAGTAAATAACACCGTTTACTGGATTTGGTTTGCCCCACCCACATTTAGAACATTTGTAATTTGACTCTTCAAGTAAATACCTCCTAACAAAATCGCTTGGTCGACCATCTCGTTGTTTTCCAGTTATCTTTTTAGATAACCAGTTAGTAATATTTTGTTTGTAGTAATCTTCTTGTTGGCATTTATTTGAACAATAAATTCCCTTCCCTTGTGATGGAGAATACTTGAAGTTTTGTTCGCAGTTTTTACATTTTCCTATCATAGAAGTTAGACCACTCTACATTTTTATTTATACTCTAATGTAGTTTAGAGTTATAGGGCCACTTGGATTCGAACCAAGACCTTGCGCTAATCTGGCGCTAATACGGAGTATAAGACCGCTGTTCTACCGTTGAACTATGCCCCCATAAAAACTATTAGTGGTATCATATTCGCACTAATAGTTTTGCTTTGAGTGCCTGCTTGCGTTTCTTTGCCTGACGCAACGCCTGAGGTTTCAGACTACGCTTCTTTTCTTTTTTGCTATGATGCTGCCAGTTGGGAAGCGTAGTCATCTCTTTGCCTCGATTACCTAGTAATTATAGCACACTTTATGCTGGTCGTACAGGGGGTGTGGACAGATTTGTAATTGACTGCTGTTTGATGAATGCCTTGAGCTCAGGTGTCTCATCCCATTCCCAGATCTCTTCATGACCCTTGCTGTCAATACGCTTATACGTTTTTTTCATTATTCATCTCCTCAAGTTTATCTAGTATACCATCAAATGAACCAATACGATCAATATCCGAAATCAATTTAGAAATTGAAGTACAGACAATTGGTCGTTCCTGTCTGGCTGCAAAGGCAAGTGCATTACGCAAATTAGCCTCTGCTTCCTTAAGGCTCTCTTCTACTTGTTTTCCTAAAGCCATTACTTCTCTGAAACTCGGACATAGTTATTCTACTGAGTTTCTGAGGTTTTGTCAATCATGATGTTTGAACAAATGCAAGATTGAACTGTATAAGTGAAAAAAGAACACATACAAAAAGAATTTGTGATCCGAATCTTTTTCTTTCTTTTTTCTAATACTAGTCATGTTGCCTCCAGTCTTCAGGTTTATCCCGAGTAAACCAATCCACTATGTCATCAGCACTATCAAAATTTGTTCTGTGATTTGACGGGTCTGGATCTCCCAGGTCTAGGGCATTCATAAAATCGTCTAGGCTGCCTCTTTGCATCTCTGGGTTAGATGCTCTCCTACGTGCCTGTCTAAGCATCGTACCAGCGCTTCTATGCGCCTTAGCGAGCTTCTCTGCCCAGATCATGTCCTCAAGTTGTACTTCTTCCCTCATGGCGATGCGTTCGCAAATAAACTCCATACGAAGTCTATAGTTTGTAGACAGCATAAAACCTCTCACGCCTTTGAGTTTATTTAGATACAAAAAAAGGGGGTCTTGCGACCCCCTTAGAATTACTTAATTTTAGATCAGAAATTCCAGGTTACACCTGCTTTCGTACCATAACCGTTGTCACCAGGACCAGCAGTTGACAACGAAACTTCACCGTAGATGCTGAGTGACTCGGTTGCAGCAACGCTACCGCCAACTTTACCAGAGAAACCAGTCTCGGTGTCAGCACCATCAATTGCTACCAGCGAAGGACCGCCTTGGATGTAGTAACCAAGGGCACCTGCTTCACCGCTGTAACCAACATGGAAGTCAGTTACGCTGCCGTTGAAATCGCTACCGGTGAAACCAGCGTTGTTCTCAACATTCACATAAGGACCTGCCATTGCAGCGCCAGCGAAAAGGGGAGCAGCAGCCAGAGCTGCAAGAGTAGATTTGATCATTTGAAATACCTCGTAAGTTTGCTTGCGGAGTGATTACCCGCAGATGGAGGGTTGGTTACCCAACCGCTTGAATATTATAGCACATGGGGTTGTGCGAGTAGTTGAGGCATTCCCTCATTTGCTATACAAGTAATTTAGCAGAGATCTTCCGAAAAAGCAACCACCCTTGTGCCACTTTTTGATTTGGATCGCTGATGAATCAGTTAAGTAGAATTAATGCACCCTTGATATTGACATTACCAACACCAATTACGTTGATAACACCAGCAGAAGTGATGTTTGTTGTGGCACCAGAAGTAATATTGACAGTATCCGTTGCCTTGATAGATGCTCCACCCAAAACAGCATTTACGCTATATGAAGTGTCTCTTGCCTGAACAAATGGAATTGAAATAGAAGCACCTCCAATAATACGTTGCTCTACACCAGTAATATATTGTTTGACATCTCCCAAGAATTTATGATTCATATTTCCAGAAGAGACGGTGCTGGTAGATGCTCTGGGATCAAATTGAACAGTTGTATTCTCAGAAACACCAAAAGTAAGTTTTTGACCTGTAATAATCTCTTTCTCGTTATTAGTAGCTTTGGTGATCTGACCAGCAACCATATTGATACTGCCTCCACCATTTGAACCTGCTTGAATAGTTACTTGATTCTTTCCAACTAGTAACAGTTCTTCTGTTGCTTCAATTACAATCTTTTGTGCCTTGATGTATCTTGTACCACCAACAGATTGTTCTACGTAATCACCATATGCAATTACATTTAGGGCTTCCTTTTCTCCCTCACCTGCGTTATACTCTATACATGACTTATTCTCATGCAGTTGCTGCTGACCCCAACTATGAATGCAAAGTTTTCCACTACCAGCACCAAGTTCTTTGGACTTTTTACCAGTAATTATCTTCACAGCACCAATACTGTTGAGAACAAGTGCTCCTTCAGATGGACCATCAATCCTCAGAGCAGATGTTTCTCCATCAGGAAACATTCTTTCGTAGATTTCAGATCTGGTAAGAGATCCTTTGTACCAAGTTTGAAATCTTGGTCCCTTTGAAAGTTCTTGTGTTTCATTAGGTGTTGTTGGACTAGCAACACCAGTAGGATATGTTGTAGCGGGATATTCGTGTGGCATTATGGACAATCAACGTAGCGACCAGTTCCAATCTTAGTGGAACCAACTGTAGTAAGTGCTTCAGTATCTAGGCATACAAGCGATGGCAATAGTTTTGCACCAAATCCACCACCACCTACAACAATAATCTCGGGGAAACTTTCAAATGTTCTTGTTCTATCCAAAACTCTTGCTCCAATTACAAAACCATCATCATTTATCGTTGCTTGTGCAATACCTAATTCACCATTTACATATATCCTTGGTTCTTCGGAATAACTTACTCCAGGTCTAATAACAGTAAATGTGTCAATAATACAGCGGACATTTTTGTCGGTAGCAAGATTTTTCTTATATCCATAACCATTTGACTTTATGCGAATCTCTGAAAGCAGTCCATCTTCATCTAACAGAGCAGTAGCTGTTGCACCAATACCTTCTCCACCAACAAAGACAAATGGTGGTTCTGACCATGGATCGCCAGGATTGCTGATTGGGATTTGGATGATGCCTCCATTATCATCTGTGATGACATCATCTGAATTTACCGTAGGTAAAACAAAATCTACAAATGTATTTTCTGGAGAATCGCCAGTTCCTTCCTCATAATCTTCAGGATCTAATATTTCAGCTGGTAAAATTACAACATCAGCAATAGCACCTGTTCCATTTATAGTAAATCTCAGGACTTCTGGAGTTTCTACTACATCATCATCTTGAATACCAATAGTGACTTTTGCAGTACCAGAAGTAATAACAAACGAACCTGTTAATTCTGAACCGATAATGTCATCAGGGGTAATGCCACTACCCGATAATGTATAGTAAAGAACTGTTCCGTTCTCCACATTTTGAGTAGTGATGGTATATACAATAAAC
>BCSF01000620.1_pt1 | contig 13213 bp, 20 predicted proteins | sample 1016431 | NCBI WGS metagenome assembly BCSF01 (sample SAMD00045685;SAMD00045686;SAMD00045687;SAMD00045688;SAMD00045689;SAMD00045690;SAMD00045691;SAMD00045692;SAMD00045684;SAMD00045690;SAMD00045691;SAMD00045692;SAMD00045684;SAMD00045685;SAMD00045686;SAMD00045687;SAMD00045688;SAMD00045689, study...
GGACTTATCGCACCACAACTCCAAGAAGACATCGACCAAGGTGCCGACCCCTGGAGTGTAACTGACCCTGACCGATTCAGCCATGATGATCTACTCGAACGTGAAGCGTCTATGGGACGCAGCAACTTTATGCTGCAGTTCATGCTTGACACAAGCCTCAGCGACGCTGAAAAATTCCCACTCAAGATGGCTGATCTTATCGTCACCAGTGTTAATCCTAAGTCCGCTCCTGATGATATCATCTGGTGCAGCGATCCACGGAACGTACTCAAAGAACTTCCTACTGTCGGGTTACCTGGAGACTATTTCTACAGCCCAATGCAGATCCAAGGAGAGTGGGGACCATATCAAGAGACAATTTGCAGCGTTGACCCGTCGGGTAGAGGAACTGATGAGACAGCGGCAGCTTATATCTCTCAGCGAAACGGTTACTTGTACTTGCATGAAGTGCGTGCTTACCGAGACGGATACTCAGACGACACGCTCCTGGACATTCTCAAGGGGTGTAAGAAGTTTGGAGTAACTAAACTTGTCGTTGAGACTAACTTTGGTGATGGTCTTGTCGCTGAACTATTTAAAAAACACCTGCAACAAACACAGCAGGGTATTGACGTAGAAGAGGTACGTGCTAATGTCAGAAAAGAAGAACGTATTATTGATGCCCTTGAGCCTATCCTTAATCAACACCGCCTTGTTGTTGATCGTGCTGTCATCGACTGGGACTACAACTCAAATAAAAACGACCCTCCAGAGAAACGTCTCCTCTATATGCTCTTCTATCAGATGAGCAGGATGTGTCGGGAAAAAGGTGCAGTCCGCCATGACGACAGATTGGACGCACTTGCACAAGGCGTTAAGTACTTTACTGACGCCATGTCAATCTCGGCACAAGAGGTAATAAAACAGCGTAAACGGGACGACTGGAATGACATGCTTGAGTCCTTTTTAGACGACCCACAACAAGCGACAAACCATTTAGTTTTGGGTATGTCCTTAGACCAAAGAAGGCAAGCAAGAGGTATTTCAAAAGGTCAGTCACCGACTTGGATCTGAGCGGTGTCGGGTGTATACAGGAAGAAGGGTGGACTTCCTGTGTTGGAGGAGACCACAAATCTCCTCCTTCTTTTCTCCGGTAAACCGAATAAGGTTTATTTTTCCACCACTCTTATTAACAAAATACCGCTTATTTCGGTTTTACTACTGTATGTCTGTCCACCACCACCAAGTACAACTAGTTCACCACACTAACAAAGGTGATGATCTTGTAGCTTATATGGCACGAGTATCTAACCCCAATAATCAGAACAACACTAAGACAAGTGCTCGTCTGATTAAATACCTCATTGATCATAAACATTGGTCACCGTTTGAGATGGTGAACATGTGCGTTGAAATTGAAACTACTCGAAGTATAGCTGCACAGATACTCCGACACAGATCGTTTAGCTTCCAAGAGTTTAGCCAGCGTTACGCCGATGCTACACAGCTTGGTACCGGCGTTATGCCGGAATTACGCCTGCAAGATACCAAGAACCGTCAGAATAGCATAGAGGTAGAAGAACAAGACCCGTTTCTTCAACGTTCTATACAGGACCTTTACAAGCACTCTGAGCAAGTCTATAAGCAGTTGTTAGAAGCAGGAGTAGCAAAAGAGTGTGCACGTGATGTCTTACCCCTTTCACAGCCTACTCGGATGTATATGAACGGTACATTGCGGTCTTGGATCCATTACTGCGACCTTCGCTGTGCTAATGGGACTCAAAAGGAGCATAAACTGATCGCAGACCAGTGTAAACAGCTCATTGCTGTGTGTTTTCCTCAGGTTTATGCAGCGGTCTGGGCGTAAAGCGGGCTTTAGACCGTAGATTTTTAACAAAAATTTCTGAAGTCTATACCACGTCCGAGCGATGACGCAGTACCCCCCAGGGGGGTGCCCGGTCGTACGCGCTTGGACGCGGGTTACCCCCGGCTGGACACCGGCACAACGCTGGCTAGCACTGGCGTTACGCCGTTGCGTACCTGTGTCTGCTGCAGGTGCGCTGGACACAACCGGCTCGAAACCGGCATGAGACTGGCTCGACACCGGCTGCGACTCGATCAGTCACGATCTGTCGCGCCACCCTTATCGATCAGACACCAACAGATAAGCACGGCTAAACACCGTTGCACCGCAGTCGATCTGCCCTGGTCTAATGCCAGTTATAAGCAGCCCTTATCGTTTGAGCCGCCCAAAACGGCACCACAGGCTGTAGGATGGCTACACAGCAGCTGGCTGGACGGTTACGCATACTCGACTCTCCCTGTTAAGGGGGAGGAGAGTCTCGTAAGCTCCACCGCCAGCTCTGCCGGTCCTCACCGAACCTTGACAACCGCATAAGCAGCTCGTCACCGGATCAACCGGAGTGAGGCGACCAACGGCGTGGGTTCCTGCCGTGAATCGAGCTGGTAGACACATTGACAGCGGAGCCACACGCTTTGTATGCTCATGGCAAGCGGCGAGCCACAGCCGCTATACAAGTATGCTCATGGCACCACCTGCACCCTGCACCGACAGGCTGCCCGTTTGAGTCGGGCTGTATGGTCTTGCGTCCAATCCAGTGACGCACTCTGTTCACATTGCTACTGTTTCACATGTTCTTCTCTGTCACTCGTCGTACCTCTGACGCTGTTGCTAACCTCATGGTCTCGCCTGTCCTTGGCGTTGTGCTCGTTGAGTTTGCCAACGGCTACAGCTACGAGTACACCAACGTTAGCCGTCGTGCTATCGCTAACCTGTTGCTCAACCCTAACATGAGCCTGGGTTTCTGGGTTAACCAGAACTGCGTTGCTCCCAAGCGTACTGCTTGCCTGAGCCTCGCTTGATGTAGGTTACACTGAGGGCATACGTGCCCTCTCTGTAGCACACACAGCTACACTTGTTCACTTGCTTACATACAAACATGTCCATGCATGACGCTCTCACTGCACGCTTCACCGATGCAGATGAGATCAAGGACGTAGCCAACTATGGCTGCTCCGGTGGTGTGTCTGGTTTCATCTATTACTCCGAGACTGAGAAGTTCTTCGATGAGTATGAAGATGAGATCTACGATTATCTCAACGACTGCGACATGTCGATGATGGATTTCGTACATCGTGGCTCTACTATTAGCACCCTCAAGAATGATCTTGTGTGGTGCACTGTTGAGCTGTGGTGTCAAGCACAACACATGGCTAACGAGCTTGAGCGTGAAGCTCTCGCTGCCTGAGCCTCGCTTAGGCTCGCCTGATAGTTACACTTAGGCATCGCATTTTGCGTTGCTTTCCTGTAGTTCTCACATAATACACATGTCTAACACCTTACGCTTCACGACTGTCAAGGATGCAGTCAACCACCTGATGGATGCATGTAACATGTCCAATCAACAGGCAATGCATTTCATCTGGGACAATCAGTTTACCATGGGTACTGATCGTGCCATTTGGTTAACTATCCCTGTCGATCTTGGCTGCTGATAGTTACACTGAGGGATTACGATCCCTCTCTGTAGCTCTCAACGCTACATGTTCTTTACACCCAACAACATGAACGTCTACGTTGTCACTCACCGCTACCCGTACTCTGATACGGATTGTGTATCCGTGTATCAGAACATGGACGCAGTGATGCACAAGATGGAGATCATTCGTCTTCACGGTATGGATGAACTCGAAGAGATTAAGATCGAGTGCACTGAAGTTATCGACGAAGATACTGCACTTGAACGTCTCAACAATGTCCGCAAGTACAAACAACAAACCAACAAAGATGACTGATATGGAATACCAAGTTCTTTACACCAATGGGCGTGATGTTTCCGCCTGTGAGTATGTGACTGCTCGCTCAGTCATGGAAGCATGGAGCAAGGGTGCTGCCCGTGCTCAAGGACGTGAGCGTGTGCTCAACGTGTACCCTCTCAACCTCAACACTTACAAGGAGTTCTGATGACTAACCTCGAATACATTTCCCAACAACTTGACTACGCAGAGGAGCAACTTGCTCTTGCTGATAGTATGTCTGACCGTCTCACATGGGGTAACCGATGTGATGCACTCGAAGCTGCATACATGGACGAGATGGATAAGCATGTCTCCGAAGAGGAACGTGCTTGGGTTCCACAAGTTCTCACCGTTAACTACATCTGATGACTGAAACTAACATCATCCTCGCAGTGATTGGCTGCGTTGGTCTACTCTCTACCCTTGCTGTCTTCTCCCGTGCCAACAATGCTAACGCCCGTTATGAACGCAGACTCATGCGACAGCGACACACTCTCGATGTGGCACATGGGGATGAGTGATTGCATCAGGTGCATGGACGCACCCTGGTCTGCTACAATTAACAAGACCGACCAAGGGTATGACCGTTGGTTGGCAATGTACCTTGATTATGTTGATGTCCTCAATGACTAGATCTCGTGAATGGCTGTTACTTAATGCAGTCGAAGCATGGCTGCATCACTATCGCACGCCTAACACACCTACGGTTGAGCAGTATAAACAACTGCAAGCAGAGTTACATGATGCATACATGTTGACTCTCAACAATGACGCTGAGGATACACCACCTCCCCGTAAACAACCTCGCAAACGTACAAACAATGGTTCACAATCACAAGCCAAAACTATATGAAGTCACCCTAAGTTCAGGCACTATACATCTATTAGCGCCCGATTCTGAGTCAGCTGCATGGATGGCTCTAGAATTGTCCCATGAACGTAATGACAAACTAGTAAACGTGAGGCAAGCTGATGAGTGGTAAACGTGAATACTTCCCGAACAACTGGCAAGAGTTCAAGGACGCACCTGATGAGGTGTTTCAACAACACTCTTTCGAAGAGGTTATGGACTGGAAGGTAGCAGGTTGGGAGCTGCCTGGTTCTGTCTCTTGTATCATCCGTGTGCATGATGCAAATGGTAAGATCAAAGAGCATGTGTACCAACGTGAGCACGCTGCTCAAGAGAAGGTACGCAAGCTTATGAAAACTCCACACATTGAATTCACAGTGTGCAACCATGATACAATCAACCACATTATCATGGGTCCATTCGAAGACGAAACTAACGATGACTGAAACCACCCTTCAACGCCGCACTGCTCAACTTATTGCTGAGCTTGCTATTCACCCCGATCGTGAAGAGCTGTTGCAAATCATGCAAGAACAGCTCTTGGAAGATTATCTTGATGAACCCTGTATTGTTATTGACTAGCCTATGCCAACACCCGCACAGATACATGAGCAAGTCGAACTTGAGCGCGAACAGATTCGGCAAGGACTCAAGCAACTGCGCGACAACACACGTAAACTTGAAGAGAAAGACTACGCCAGTGCTTCTGTCTATGGTGTAGCGTCAGTTCAAACACTGATCCCACTTGTAGTTAAGCAGATCTTATCCACCTCTAACCGTATTCATGAGGGTAAGACTGGCATTGCATTTGCTGAGATCCGTCACTATCTAGCTGACCTTGAACCTGAGGTAGCTGCTGCTATTGCAAGCAAGGTTATCTTTGACAAGGTGTTTAGTGTTAAGCCTTCCAACTCACAAGTACAGAACGTCTCCGATGCAATAGGCAGTGCGCTTGAAAACGAGTGCATGATGCGTTACTACGAGAGCACTGTTCCTGGCTTGCTTAATGTGTTGAAGGAGAACTATTGGCACAAGTCAATAGGCACACATCAAAAGGTCAAGGTTATTACTACTCTCATGAATCGTTATGAGGTAGACCACTGGAAAGCATGGGGACGTGCTAACCGTGTAAAGCTTGGTGCATGGCTGATTGATTGCATCTGCAAGGCAAGCAACTGGTTCATGCGTGACATGCGTCAAGAGGGACGCAAGCGAGCTAACTACATTGTCCCTACTCCTGAATTTATGGAGATCAAGGACGAGGTGATGCACACGGCTGAGCTGTTTAGCCCAATGACGTGGCCAATGCTCATACCTCCTAACGACTGGTCACACACTAACCCCGGTGGTTACCTGCTCAACGAGGTTATGCGCGGTCATGACATGGTGCGTAGGGGCGATGTCGGGTGTATACAGGGAGAAACACCTATCAAGTTTCTGAACAAGATTCAGAAGGTTGCCTACCGTATTAACCCGTTTATCGTAGAGGTTGCAGAAACCTTGATGGAGAAACAGGTAGAGGTAGGTAAGTTTATCCCTATCATTGAACTTCCCCTACCGCCTAAACCGGTAGACATTGCGGAGAACAAAGAGAGTAGAAAAGATTACAGAAGAAGAGCAGCTGAGATAATGAACATCAACGCACAAGCTTTTCAACGTTCATGCCGTACACGTATGACGATGAATGCAGTGAAGGTGTTCAAAGATCGAGAGCAGTTCTACATTCCGTGGTCGTTTGATTACAGGGGTCGGGCTTACCCTATCCCCGCTTTCCTTACTCCGCAAGATACAGACTTTGGTAAGTCATTGCTAAAGTTTAGGGATGAGGCTTTCGTTGATGACTACGCCTGTGATTGGTTAGCCTTCCAGGTAGCTACAACGTATGGTCTTGATAAAGCGCCTATGGCTGAGCGATTAGCATGGACGCTGGAGAATCATCAACTTGTCACAATCATAGCTACTGATCCTATCGGTAACATCCATGAATGGGAAAATGTTGATGAACCTTGGCAGTTCTTAGCTGCTTGCGAAGAGTACTATCATTGCTGTATTAAGTGTGATCGTTCTCATACATCACTCATGGTTGCAACAGATGCAACTTGCAGTGGTCTTCAGATACTCGCAGGTCTTGCACGAGATGCCTCTACAGCACGTCTAGTTAACGTCCTGCCTAGCGATAAACCCCAGGACGCTTACAAGGTCGTTGCAGAGGCTGCTACACCTCACTGTCCTGCATCTATCCGTCCTTACATGGACAGGAAGACGGTCAAGCGCGTAGTTATGACCGTGCCTTACAATGCTAAACCGTACTCCAATCGTGGATACATCCGTGACGCATTGAAAGACAAGGGTGTAGAGATTGAGAAAGACGATCTCACCGAAACAGTCAAGGCTGTCAGAGACGCAATGAACGTTGTAGTCCCTGGTCCTATGGCTGTCATGACATGGATTGAAAGCGAGGTAGCTGAAGCCATTAAGAGTGGATCTACTAAGCTGACATGGACTACACCTTCTGGGTTTGTTGTTACGCAACGACTGATGAAACCAGAGACACAAGAGATCAAACTACAGATCCTTGGTCGATGTGAAATCAAGGTTGCCGTCGGTGATTCAGACAAAGTGGACTTACTCCACCACAAGAACGCAACGGCTCCTAATTTGATTCACAGTTTAGATGCTTCTCTTTTGCATCTATCTGCGTTACGCTTTGACGCACCCATCGCACTGATCCATGACTCTGTATTGTGCAGAGCCACGGACATGTCCACGCTATCTACATTGGTACGTGAGACATACATGCACCTGTTCGCAGAGCATGATTACTTGAATGACTTCGCTTCTCAAATTGGAGCGGAGACTGCACCACCGATTGTAGGCGACCTTAAGCCTGAGTCGGTTATCGAATCCACCTACTTTTTCTGTTAATGGCACAAACCATCCACAAGACCGAACAGCCTGTTGTCCTTGAAGGGTTCCAAGCTGTACTGAAGCCTGGCAAGTTTGGTTACAAACTCTCTGCCTTGCTTGATCAAGACACTGTTAACAAGCTCGAAGATGAGCGCACTGAACTGCTCAAGTGGGCAGAAGGTAAACTGAAGAATCCCAAGCGCAGCACTCTGAAGCCTGAGCCGTGGGAAGAAGTCAAGGACGGACAGTATCAAGTCCGCTTTAGCTGGAATGATGAGACCCGCCCACCTGTTGTGGATACTGAGGGTACGCTGATTACGGACGAAGACACCCCGTTGTACGGTGGATCGCAGGTTAAGCTGGCTTTCCGCCAGAAGCCCTACATCCTCAAGGACGGTGTGACCTACGGCACTAGCCTGAAGCTTGCTGGTGTGCAGGTGATCGCCCTTAACACCTCTGCTGGTGTTGACACTGGCGACCTGGATGATGCATCCGTTGCTGAACTGTTTGGTAAGACCACTGGCTTCAAAGCTAGTGAGCCGAACATCACCTCTTCCACTGACACCCCTGACGACGACTTCTGATGATTACCTTTGATTGCACTAAAAACGAAGAACTTGGGCTGTACGAAGGCACCCTGTGTGTCAACCTGCCTGAGATCAGCGTTACCCGCTACAAGGCGGATCGCTCGGACTTCAAGTATGAGATGCGCCGTGCTGTTTCTGAGATCGTCGAAGAGATTATCGAGAAACAACTTAACGACTTCTGATGTATAGATCAGGTTTGGAGGGTAAGGTCGCTGACCTTCTCTCCAGCTTGAAGATTAAATACGAATACGAATCACGCAAACTCGCATACGTTCTCGAATGCAACTACATCCCCGACTTTCTTTTGCCGAATGGTGTCTTTCTCGAAGTGAAAGGACGCCTGACGAGCGAGGATCGCCGCAAGATGAAAGCAGTAAAGAAGAGCAATCCCGACTTAGATATTCGCTTCGTCTTTCAAGCACCCTATAACAAGATCTACAAAGGATCTAAGACAACATATGCCAAGTGGGCGGAACGTAATGGTTTCCCCTGGGCGTCATATCAAAGTATTCCTATTGACTGGCTCAAATGAGCGAGAGTGAATTTGTAAGGCATGAGCCTTGCTCCACCTGTGGCTCATCGGATGCAAATTCTCTGTATTCCGATGGTCACAGCTTTTGTTTTTCATGTAACACTTATACCCCTGGAGAAGGGGAAGTTGTTCACAATCATAAAATGACCACCAATGTACAACTACGTGGCTCAGCCGAACGGCTGCAGAAACGACGTATCTCCCAAAAAGTCTGTCAAAAGTACAGAATCCACAAAGACGGAGACGTTCTACGCTTCTATTATTTCGACAGCTCTGGAGTACTTCAAGGCTGTAAGGTAAAGACCAAAGACAAAGTATTCACCTATGAAGGACAAGTACCTGGAACCCTCTTTGGACAACATCTCTTTCCTTCCACTGGCAAACGAGTCGTCATCACTGAAGGAGAACTCGATGCAGCTTCGTGTAGTGAAGCTATGCCGAGCTGGCCGATGGTATCATTACCTAGCGGTGCCGCTTCGGCAAAAAAGTCGATTCAACGGGTTATCCCCTGGCTCCAGGGTTATGAGGAGATTGTCCTGTTCTTCGACAATGACGAGGCAGGCTGTAAGGCGGCGGAGGACGCAGCAGGGGTACTACCACCTGGCAAGGTCAAGATCGCACGTCTCGAAGCTTACAAGGACGCTTCAGACGCTCTACAAGCAGGAGATGCGGAGTCTATTAGACGTGCCATCTGGGATGCCAAGGAGTACAGACCCGACGGCATTGTAGACGGCAAGTCTCTCCTAGAACTTGTAACAACACCTACACCTCCAGCTGATCATGACTACCCATTTCAGGGACTACAAAGAAAGTTGCACGGGATCAGATATGGAGAGCTTGTTACGATTACTGCAGGTTCTGGTATCGGAAAATCCTCATTCTGTCGTGAACTTGCAACTAACCTTCTCAACAAAGGCGAACGGGTTGGATACCTGGCGCTCGAAGAATCAAACCGCCGTACAGCTCTCGGACTGATGTCCGCTGCTGTAGGTAAGTCTCTTCACATCGGTGAACACGATCGAGAGACACTGACTAAAGCCTACGATGACACCCTTGCTAATTGGAATCTTTTTCTGTTTGATGGCTTTGGTTCTTTTGATCCTGAGCTTATCTATAACAGAATCGAGTATCTCGCTACAGGACTTGACGCGAGAGTTATTTTTCTAGATCACCTGTCTATCTTGCTGTCCGGTTTGGACGGTGATGAGCGGCGTATGATCGACACAACCATGACCAAGCTGCGTTCTCTTGTTGAGCGTACCGGAGTCGCAATGTTCCTCGTCTCCCACCTCAGGCGAACATCATCCGATACCAACCACGAGGAAGGAGCACGTGTTACACTTGGACAGCTGCGCGGAAGTGCGGCAATTGCACAACTCTCTGACGGAGTTATTGCACTCGAACGCGATCAACAGACCACAACTGGAAACAGTAATACAACAGTGCGAGTCCTTAAGAATCGCTATTCTGGCGAAGTTGGCGTCGCGTGCAATCTGAGCTACGATCTTTCCACCTGTAAATTCAATGAAACTCAAGCAGAACCAGAGTTTGACCCAACAACCGATTTCTGAGTACCTCATGGACGTGTACACTGAATCGTTGAAAAAACCCAATCCCCCTACTCCTGAAGCAGTTGCGAAAGCACAGTTCATCGACAAGACTTATCAATGGAAAGGATCGGCAGCGGCTAAGGCTGCTGACGTACAACCTTCTAACTAATGGACTGATCTTTGTCACAAACCTATTTATTGTTGCTGGTGTAATAAGACACTGGAATGACTACTACCCTGATTTTTGATTTAGAAACAAACGGGTTGCTACATGATCTCTCCTGCATTCATTGTCTGGTCATCTACAATGTCGAAGCTGACCAAACCACTGTGTACAATGACACAGGTAATACAGAACCGATTGTCCGTGGCATCTCCTTTCTTGAGGAAGCCGATTGCATAGCAGGACACAACATCATTGGGTACGACATACCCGCTATCAAAAAACTGTATCCCTGGTTTGAGCCAAAGGGTACAGTCATAGACACGTTGTTACTGTCTCGTCTGTATCATGCAGACCTGCTTGCAATTGACCGCAAACGTAACTGGAAGGGTATGCCTATGAAGTTATATGGTCGGCACAGCTTGGAAGCCTACGGCTACCGCCTAGGTGAAGCCAAGGGTGAGTTCGGCAAGGACACAGACTGGTCTGACTGGTCACAGGAGATGCAAGACTACTGTGTACAGGACGTTGTAGTAACAAAAAAACTATGCAAACATTTCCACCCTTACCTGACTGGTGCTCGCTAGAGCATCAAGTCGCACAGATCCTTACCCAACAAGAACAGCATGGATGGTACTTCAATGAGCGACAGGCGTACGAGCTTGAATCAACTCTGCGAAGCGAACTGGAATCTCTTACAGGATCACTACGAGAGCGGCACCCTCTCATTGCAGGAGCGGAATTTACTCCTAAGCGAAACAACAAAACTTCTGGTTACTTTGAGGGATGCACCTTTACTAGGCTTAAAGAGTTCAACCCTACTTCCAGAGACCATATTGCATGGGTAATGCAGCAGCACTACGGCTGGGAACCTACACAGTTCACAGACAAGGGTAAGCCTGTTATTGATGAGGTAGTTCTCAAGGACATTGGTACGCCGATCGCCTTGCAGTTCTTCCGTTGTCTTGAGCTAACTAAATCACTTGGCATGTTGTCGGAAGGCGTCAATGCCTGGTTGAAGTTAGTAAGAAACAACAGGATTCATCACCACTGTTCAGTAGCCACGAACACGTTTCGTTGTGCTCACCGTAAACCAAACCTCGCCCAAGTTCCTAGCGATGCAGACTTCAGAAAACTATTCACAGCCACGCCAGGTCAAGTCATGGTTGGCGCTGATCTTAGCGGGATTGAGCTTAGGATGCTCGCTCACTACCTTGCTCGTTACGATGAAGGTCGTTACGCAAGTATCCTCCTTCACGGAGACATTCACCAAGAAAATGCCGACAAAATTGGTATCTCCAGGCGTGCTGTCAAAACCGTCACCTATGCCTTCCTCTATGGGGCAGGTGATGCCAAACTAGGTAGGAGTTATGATGCTCAACTTTCTGAAAAGGAAGCAAAGAAAAAAGGCAAAGAGATACGCCAGGCTTACATGGATGCAGTACCAGGACTTGAGAAACTGGTTAATGCGGTTAAGTCCAAGGCGGAATCTGGTTACATCAATTTGTGTGACGGTCGCCGCTGCGCTGTTGATGGTAGCCACAAGGCATTAAACTACTTGCTTCAGGGGTCAGCCGGTTGCTTGGCAAAGCGGTGGCTTCTGATCAACCACGAAAACACCCGAGAGCTATGCTGTTCTCAGCTAGCATTTGTACATGACGAAATCCAATTCGAGTGCGACCCTAAGCACGTCGAACCTTTACGAACATCCTTGGTTCAATCAGCTGAGGCTGCTGGACGATACTATGACCTCCGAATCCCCATTGCCGCAGAAGCCCAAGTTGGTAGCAACTGGGCGGAAGTGCATTAAATGTCAATGTGAGTTGACTGAAGACAACATCACTGAATACCGACTTAAAAATTCTCAATACCAATGCACTCCTTGTAATAAAAAAGAGAAGGCTGATTGGTGGAATAGGATGGACGATGCAGAGTACATGTTCAGGAAGGCTAAAGCCCGAGCCAAGCACAAAGGAAGGGAATTTACCATCACACTTCAAGATGTTGAAGCTGTAGATACTGACGTGTGTCCCATCTTTCACATCCCTATTAAACGGTATCCAATAACGCCTGGTGCTGAAGCTAACTGTGCTAAACCAGATTCAAAATCGTTAGACCGTATTGACGCTTCAAAAGGTTATGTTCCTGGTAACATTCGTGTTATTAGTTTTAGGTGTAACGAACTCCTGAGTAACATGACTCTTGAAGAGTTTAAATTAATTTCCACTTATTATGGCAACCAAATCTAAAACAGCTCTTGGACGGGTTGAGTTTCAATCCCGAGCCAAATACAAACACACCCGACAAGGCAACGGCAAACGCAGTCTTCCTTCGCATGGGCGTAAGCTCCGGCGGGGGCAGGGTAAATGAGCCTACTTATAGACGCTGATTACATTGTCTACAAGTGCTGCGCCGCCAACGAAACTGAGATTGACTGGGGAGACGATGTTATTGTTGTCTCGTCAAGATTCTCCGAAGCCTACAACATGGTCGAACGAGAACTATTCAAGATCGCAAATGATCTTGGATGCTTCGACGATTCTATTTTGTTTTTTACTGATAGTATTAATTTCCGTAAACGAATTGACCCGGCATATAAAGGACATCGAAACCGCAAGAAACCGTGCGGGTATCGACGGGTCATCAACAAGCTCAAAGAGGAATACAACGTTGTTGTAATGCCTGAGCTAGAAGCTGACGATGCTCTAGGCATCTACGCTACTAAAGAGCAGGGACACATCATCTGCTCACCTGACAAAGACATGCGACAGATACCTGGAGACTTGTATGATTTATCTGATGGAGTTGTCACAATCACCAAAGAAG
>BCSF01000621.1_pt1 | contig 13190 bp, 15 predicted proteins | sample 1016431 | NCBI WGS metagenome assembly BCSF01 (sample SAMD00045685;SAMD00045686;SAMD00045687;SAMD00045688;SAMD00045689;SAMD00045690;SAMD00045691;SAMD00045692;SAMD00045684;SAMD00045690;SAMD00045691;SAMD00045692;SAMD00045684;SAMD00045685;SAMD00045686;SAMD00045687;SAMD00045688;SAMD00045689, study...
CGTGGACGTGTTCAGATGGGTATAAGGGACAGTTACAATAAAGCTACACCTATAACCCAACCAATAAAAGGACGCCAACCCGCCACAAACATAGTTCTGTGACCTGCTTCAACCTCGTTTATTTTGGTTTGTAACTCTACCAACCTTTCAGCAGTTTCTAGCTGTTTATTAGGGTCAAGTTCTTTACCTTTGAAAGCTTCACGTATATCTTTAGCTAAATCGCCAATTCCCTTTGTTCCTGTTCCTAAAAGTTTGCTAATCCAACTCATAATTTACCAACGTGCTTTATATCCTCTAATATCGTAATGCGTAAAGGTGTCGTATGCGCTTAAACCTCCCTGCTTCATTTTACCCTCTGAAATCAAGTATTTAATTGAATTAGCAACCTCATCGGGTGTTTTAAACTTAACAACTATATCAGCAGCCTTTCCAAGTAAGTGTTGGCTACTTGTAGAACCCCCTATTTTTCTATTGTGTTCTAAACTTCTATAAGCAGAATTAATTTTCACAGGAACACCTAAATAGTCACGTAATACTTGCAAATTGTCAGCAAGTTCGAGAATGTTATGAAGCAAAGCAGAAGGCAATTCGCTACCGTCTTTGCAGTCAAATTCTGATAAACTAAAGTTCTCTGTTATTCTCATTTATTCTTTTTATTCATTATGTACCACTTTTGAATAGTGTACCCAATGGTAACAAGCATCAAGGTTATTTTTAGAACTACATCTAAATTGCTTAATGATATGCCAAATGTGCCGATACTCAATGCGTACACTTTCAAGTCTTGTGTCATTGTATTACAATTTTAAATCTTGGTATTTTAATCCCATAAATCCGTGGATTCCTTCTGTTTCGATGTTTACACTATAAGACTTCCAACCATAAGGGTGGTCAATCTCTCCTTCCTCATCAGGCTCTAAACCTCTCCATAGAACGTCTACAAGGTAATCAGTACCATATACTGCTTCCTCTATAACTTCTCCTTCTTCGTTGATTACAGGTTGCGAGATAACCTCATAACCTAACTCTACGATAGTATGGCGATGGGTCTTGTAAGTGTTTCCTTCTTCGTCTTGCGCTACCCCTAAAGCATCAATTTTGTCTTGTGCCTGTTCTTTGCTGTTAAATGCGTACTTTCCGATTTTCATTGTATATAATTTTATAATGTTGTTAATTTTTGTAATTCTGAATCGCTTAATGCTTCATCGTATACTCTTATTTCTTTTACGTTTCCTCTAAATGCAACCCCTGAAGCATTGTCAAATGAAATTCTATTCAATCCAATTGGTGTTGCTCCACTTGTATCAGTTAGCACTTTGACTCCATTTACCCATAATGCAAAATCATTTACCTTCCATTTTACTGCTATTTTATTGTATGAAGTTTGCGTTATATCGCTATAAGACATATCAGCAACTACAACTCCTTCAGAACTAACTCTACCTGTAACCTGTGTCTGTGAAGATGGAAAAAATAAATTTATCCTATTTGATGTAGTTCCATCGCTTATACTTATAGGTCTACCTACTGCATCATTTTCAAAACCTTTTATCTCCAAATATAAAACACCCTCTGAATCATTAATAACATTTGATAAATCTCCTGTACTTCCTGCGACATCTTCTGAACGTGTTGAAGCTGCTCCGTAGTTAGGTATGTATGAAGTTGCGTAGGGTTGGTTTTCTAATTGTGCCCCAAATAAATGTACATTAGCCACCTGACCACCTGTGGTGTTTGATTCAGCACCTGAAGAGTTTGATATTGCAAAACCTACAATAGAGTTTGATTCAGGCGAAGGGTGAGTCACCTTGATTTTGTACCAACCATCAGGAAAAACCTCAAAAGAAGCGATTTGCCCACTTGCCGTATTTGAAAAAGTTTCTGTGTCAAAGTCAAAAACAGTATGGTCGTTTCCTGAAGCCTGAAAATGTCTTAAGCCGAAGTACCTCCAATTTCCCTTTTTAGCAAAAACAGATAAAGTTGATGCCGTAGAAGGTACACTACCATATATCCTAATAAAAGAATAACCACTTCCGTCATACTCTATTAAATTAGCGTTCAATCTCCCATTTGGTGCTAATTCTGAACTATTTGTAGTTGTAATATCAGCGTTATGCTGCCAATAAGATTGATTAAAATCCTCACTATATTCTATATAATTAGTAGATGCAGGCTCTAACAACAAACTCGGACAACCTCCACCTGTGTAGTCTATTCTTGGAACGTCTGTGTTTACTTCTGTTACTTCTCTTACGCTTACGCTTTCTACATACATATCATATCCACCACTATCAAACTCTCTCGCTATTACAAAGGTAGCGTTTGTGGTTGTTGCAGTAAATCTACGAGTGTGAACACCACTTTCGGAAATTACGCTAAAAGTAGTACCCGAACCATCTTGGAATTTAATCCCTGAACCACTATTTACAGTCAAATTTATCGTAACCTCGTATTCTTTGTTTTGAGTTAAAACACCTGCTTGTCTTACATACGAATAAGCATTTGTTGCACTTATAAAAATAGCTCTTCCGCCTGAAATAGTTGCAACCGAAACCTCCCAATTTGAGGCACTATCAAAGTCCCCATTAACAACTTCCTCACTACCTAAACCAAGACCTGTGTTGATAAGTCCGTTCTTATCTACTTTTGAACCTGCTGAACTTCTTGAGAAGTCATCAAAGTCAGCATCTGCTGAATTAGGCAGAACTCCGTATGCTTTCCCTTCTTGCACTCCACTTGGTGCGTATAAATATTTTAATGCCATAGTTTTATTTTAGTATTCTCCTAAAGTGTTATACCAATAAACTGCATCTACCTCTAATGCAAATTCATAAGCTCCTGTATCAGACGAAAATGTTAAATAGTTTTGCATTGCCATACTTCCTGAAGCAGGAAAACCTCTTGAGATTAAAAAAGTAACAGGCACTTCAATAGACTGCCACTCACTTGTTCCTCTTTCAAATTCAAAATCTGCACCACTTCCTATATCTCCAACTGTAAAAGTTGTCTGAGTATCATTAGCTCCTCCAACTCCTACTGTAAATGTTGAATTTGTTTGGTATGAACCATTTGCTCTAAATCCCATATGTAATACTGATGATTGTCCTAATGGAAAACTATAAATTAAAGGAGGTTCGTATATAAACATTCCACCTCCCCACCATTCACTTGTATTTGTACCTGTTTTAAATGCCAGCCACCCTGAGTCAGCAGTTCCATAAAAACTTTTTGACCCCTGTCTTGGTGTATATGGGGAAAGATTATTCCAATAGTTAAAAACCTTTGTTGTATCGTCTAACCAAAATTCTCCGTCAATTCTACCTCTTAAATAGTTACCACCTTCTTGCTCTAATACATAAACATAGTAATCATTCTTTTGCATTTCTTGACCTACTCCAACAATATTGGTTTCTCCTCTGTAAGACTTCTCATAAGAACCCCCCCAACCATATGCGTTAGGCTCTATAATAGAACTAACAAACCGAGCCTTTCCCCAATTTATTGCGTTTTTAATTGCTGCCTTTCCCCAATTTATTGAATTTGCCATTTTCTATTTTTTTTAAGAAGACCTTTAGTTTCTCTTTATTATCTTCCTTTGGTTTGTATTGTTTCTTTACCCTAAATTCCATCCATGAAATATTGTATCTTTATCAGGACTAATATCTTCGTTTGTGTTGCTATAATACTCAGGGAACAACGTAGAGGCATTACTCTCCATATAGTCGATAAATCTGTTAGTATAGTAATTTGCGTAATCTCTTTCTTTCTGAACCAAGAAATCTACCTCTTCCTTGCTTATTGTAGACCCATTAGACACCTCGCTTCTATAAACACCTCCGTTAGCAATAGTGTAAGAGGCAAATGGTAAATACTCTGCCATAGAGAAATGAATCAACATAGGCTGAATAAAGTTGTTTACCAAGTCTAAATAGTTCCCTGTTAAATTGCCATCTATAATGTCATTGCTTATCTTGTTATAGAGGTCTGTGCCTAAATAATTTTGGATATGGATTTCTTGTGCCAATCTAATGAATTGGATAAACTTGTCCGTATCTACATTACCGCTTATCGCAGTATTCTTTACTAAATCAGCCTTTTTTATAAATAATGCTTTTGCCATATCTTATTCTGTTTCAGATGTCGGTTCGTTTTCTATTGGAGTCTCTTGCTCAACAGATGTTTCTTGCTCTACACCTGGCTGAGAATCCTTTTTAATGCCTGTTTCCTTCTCTATCTCTGCTTCACTGATAGCGTTAGTCAAGTCGGTAAATTCAAGTGGCTGTAACGTCTTAAAATAAATATCTAAGTCGATGCCATTAAATTCAAGAATCTCCTCTATCTCATCAAGGATAGTTACCTGTAAAGGTCTGATAACTGTGTTGTCCATAAGAACAGATGCAGTTTGCAATTCTTCAGCGTTATTTCCAAGACCTGAAGAGTCTTTTATACCTACAAGCATAGGAGATACAATTCGATGGGACACCATAACTTTTCTCATACTCTCATCCGATAGGAATTGGTATTGTTGGTGGGCATCACTTAATTGTACTGGCTCTATACTTGCCGACAACTCTTTAGAATCATTAAAGGCTAATATAAATCGCCCTGCGTTACTTGACCCTGAGAACTTGTCGTATATTCTTTGCTCGATAGCAGCTCTTTCTTCTTCAGTAGGCACTCCGTTGTTGAAGTTAATCAACATACTTGGGGCTAAACCATTCTGAATGTTATTTATGTGGTAGTTTGCAATCTCCTCTTCCAATTCAGCGTACTGAATACCTCCTTGATAGTCCACAGGAGAATAGTAGAAGTAACCTGCCTTGTAAGGCTTAATGTAAACTATCTCAATATTTTCTTTAGAACAACCAAATGCTGGTATTCTCTTTACGTTCTTTTTAGAGTTACTTACTTCTGACCAATCGTTAGAATAGTAGTAAGCGTTAATCTTTCCTTTGGCATCTGCCTTTTCAGCTCTTAATGTTTGTACAGGAATATGCTCTACTCTTGCAATACGACTTCTGTCTTTAGAATAGATAACTTGGAATGCTGCGTTCCCCATCATCTTGTAATCGTAACAAACGCTTTTCAGGCACTTCTTTGAGAATAATGCCTTCATTTCTGCATATTGTTCAGGTTTACTTTCTCCATCTACTGCATCTAATCCTTTCCCATAAATCATATCTGCAATTCCGTTGATAGCAGCGTTGTTTGTAGGAGAACCATTGTATCGGTCAATCAAGTATTGGAAGTAGTCGTTGTCTTCTCCATACTCTACCCAATCTCTGTTTTGTACTTCCTTTACTTCAGGTCTTGTGTAAGAAGAGAAGTTTACAACGTGAACCTTGCCTTGTTTTTTGGCGGGTTGAGGTTTCCTGTACTTGTTTACATTGTGTCTTGCCATAATTGTGTATTATAATACTATAAATTCGTTGTCGTAAGTATCTTCTGTTACATACTCATCTTTATGTACATCGAACTTATCATAATCTGTTTGATTCGTACAAAATATCGTATCTCGATAGATAACATCTCCTGATTGGCTAATAACCTCCATAGAATAGTTAGTGCCCTCTACTAAAGAAAAAGAACCTGATGTTACTGTCATATACCCATCTGAATTAGAAACTCCAACGCTTACGTTTGTTGAGGTTCTCGTATTCTTGTTAGTTAGTTTTAGAACAACAGATGTTGCTGCTTCTCTTGGTATAAACTTTATACTTTGCGTTGATGATGTGGTTAATATTTTCATACAATTAAGTAATACTAAAATACTGATTTGTTTGCAATAAAAAAAGGGCAACATAATGTCGCCCCTTTCTCGTATCTGTAAGTGTCTTAATGATTAAGAACCTGCATCGATAGTTACATCTCCACCTGTGAAAGACCAAGTAGCAGCACTAATAGTGTTAGGCACTACAAACTCAGCAGGAGAAGTTTCCATTCCTGTGAAAGTAAGAGTGTATCCACTCAAGTCCCCCATAGCACCACCTGTTACGATAGTACCACCTGAAACGTCAGCTCCGTGTTGTCTTCCAACCAAGAAAAGGTTTCCGTTGTAGTCCTCAACGATAACTTGTGGGTTAGCAGCAGCAAGAAGTTTAACTGCTTTGTTATCGGTAGCAGATAATTTAGGTAAAGTCAAGTTCAATGCTTGCTCGTAGAAAACAGTTCCGTTCTCTCTTGAAGCGTTGATAGTTTGCTCGAAAGTCGAGTTACCTTTAAGGTCATATTTGTAAACAGTACCAGCAGTGGTAATGTCATCGATAGTATCATCAGATGCGTCTTTTACCCATCCAATGTCAGAAGCCTCGTCAAATGCAGCAAAGTAAACTGCTTTAAGTCCTCCAACAGAGTCTTTACAGTTTAATGCTCTACCATCAGAGATAAATGTACAAGCCATAATATTATATTTTTTTAGAGTTAATAAAAAAGGGATAGGCAAGAACCCACCCCTTTTGTGAAATTAGTTATTCAGTTAATTATGCAGGAGTGTAAAGTACGATGTCAGACCCGATTCCGTATTGTACAGAAGCAGTAAATCGCATAATAACTCTTACATTTTGAGAACCATCAAGGTCAGCCATATCCAATACTTTAACTTCGTTAGCATCGTTCAAGATACCTGTTCCGAAGAATAAGTTAGATTTCTCAGCAGCTACGATGTAGTTGTTAGACAATCCGTTTGCTACGAATACTTTTACTCCGTCAAACATCAAGTCTCCCATTGCTTGGTTAGTTCCTTGTCCACCTACACCATTTGCACCTACTCCGTTAGCGGCAAACCCACCTAAAGCACGTACATAAGCACGGTAAACATTTTGAGCTACATACAAGTGAAGGTCTTCAGACCCGTACAATGCAGAAGGAATAGCATCTACTACTTTTCCTAATTCATCGATTACGTTTCCAGCAGTGATAGTAGTACCAACTACGTCGATTACGTCAGCATCAGCAGTAGCCAAAGTTACGATTCCATCAAATTCTCCTTCGTTAGCGTTTACACCACCCCAGATGTTTTGCTCGATTTTTTGAGCTACTTTAGCTTGAGCGTGAGAAATCAAGAAGTCAGCGAAAGAAGCAGGAAGGTTGTCAAATGCAGAATATCCCATTTGGATTGCATCCCAGTCGCTTCTGAAGTCAGCCTTACATAATTCAAGGTTTACTTGGAAAGTTTCAGGTTCGATAATTCTTTCAGTCAAAGTGATTGTAGAAGTGTCAGCGAAGTCGCAAGTACCATCTTTTACAATTCCGTCAGTAGCCAATTTCTTGATTACCTCTTTGAACTTTACGTTAGGTTTAACAGTGATACCACCGTTGTCGATTGTTACACCACTTAAAAGAGCAGCAGAGATGTATTCCCCTGCAAATTCTCCAGCATAAGTAGTAGTGATTGAAGTTGTTGTTGCCATTTTTTAGATATTTATTTTAAATTATTATTTTTTTCCGTACATTTTTGATAGTACTCTGTCCATTGTGCTACCACCTCTTCTTTGGCTAAATAACACTTTTCTCTCATTTGATAATTCAGCTTCAGGGCTATGAGTTAAAGGCTCTGATGCAGGTGCTTTAGATAAGTCTTCGATTTGAGCAGACATTTCTAATTTTTCCTTTTCGTAAGCTTGAGTTGCTTCCATAAACATTGCTTTGATTTCAGCGATAGTATTTTCAAACTCTTCTCTTGAAATATACTTTTCTTCGTCTAAAGCCTCTTCAATGATTTCTTCAGCTTCTTCAGCTACTTCTTCCTCTGCGATTTCATCTTCTTCTGCTAAAACCACTTCCTCTTCTTTTGGTTCTTCGGTCGAAGCTGCCTCAACAACTTCTTCTTCCTTTACCTCAGTTTCAGTAACTTCTTCAGATAGTTCAACTACCTCTTCTTTTACTTCTTCAGGTTTTCCAATAGAGGATAGCTTTTGCATAATGTCTGAAAGTACAGATGTTGCTTTTTTGCTTTCCATAAGTAATAATTATTAAATAAGTTATAAGTAAATAATAGTAATTGTATTGGGTGTTAGATTTTTAGGCTATATTTTACCTATTCCTTGCGCTCCAACAGACCCATTACAACATTTTCTTGAGTATTTTCTCCCGTCTTTACACAGGCAACCCCTTCTCCCATGGGTAGGAGAAGCAGTGCTTGGTATATAGTTCTTGTCTTTATTCGTTCTTCCTCTTGCCATAATTATGAGTTTAGTTCATTCAACTTATCTTGGATAATCTTCCCTAACTTGTCAAGGACAAATTGTGCCTCTTCTTCAGATAGTTCTGACATATTCTCTTCTCGTGATATTCTTGTTTTTGCCCAACTCAAAGCGGATTTACCTCCCCAAGCATCGTACATCAACTTACCGCAGCCATCTTCGTAGGATTTACTTGAATCAAGGTCAGGTTTGTGCCTGCTTAAATAAGAATACATACGTTTTATGGTTTTTAGACTGATTGGCTCTCCATTCGCTAATTGATTGGCACGTTGTTTACCTACTGACGTTCCGCAAGACCCCCAACCATTCTCTTCAGCCCATTTTAAGGCTCTTTTAGCGTTGTTTTTTACGCTTTCGGGGTAATCACTATAACTCTTTAATTCAACGTCTCCTATCTCGCTTAAATCGATTGCTTCAGAGAAATATCCTTCGATACTAAACCCTTTTACTGCACCTGTTTTAACGTAGTTTTTCCAAACCTCTTCGTTGTTTACCTTCATCGCTACCATCCAAGTTCCAACAGGCATATTTAGTCCGTATTTACGTGATTTATCGTGGACTTCATCTTCTACTATCCAAGACTCGACTACCGACAACCCACTTAGCTCTGCTTGATGCTCTAAAGTAGATTTGTTTTGGTTTCCTTCTATCAAAAACAACTCAGAAGCCTTTTTAACTGTTTCTTCCGAGAAATAGATGTAGTACCCCTCTTCATCCTCACTATCTTGACGATAGATGTTCTTATTTGGGATTAGAGCAGCTCCCATAAGGATTCTCTTGTCTGTATCTACGTCAGCAAGTTGTACCTTGTCTTGTTTAGATAATGCTATGAAGTTTTCCTGTATTGCAGGTCTGTCTACTATCGAAATAGCTTCTATTCCTGAGAACATTTGTTCTTCGTCAATGATTAATTCAATTACTCTCATATCTTATTATTTTCAATTCTAAACTTACTACATCTCCTATGTTTCTATCCAACTCTAGTGCAGTAGTAACTTCACTCGATACTACGTATGCTTTTATAGGTTCTTGTGTTGTTTCTCCGATAGCAGTAGCTAATTGATTCACTCCTGTGCTTCCTATTATATTGAAGTCAGGTGCTTGAACTGTTTGAGTAGCTCCACCTCCTGTACTTCCATCAGGCTTCTTCTCGTTAATAATATTCTTAACACTAACTAAACCTTTTGCTACGGCTGCTGCGTAAGCTACCTTGGCTCTAATAGGGGCAGTTGTTGCGTTACCTGTCTTGAATTGGCTTCTGTATGCTTCTTGAGCAGCTGCCCAAGTAGAAACAGTTGTTGAAGATATAGCTAAAGCCTTCTGTACGGCAGTTCCTTTTTTAGCAAAGGCAGATGCACTATTTATCAAGCTAACACTATCTCTCAATAATCTATCTTTTCCTTGTTGCTCCAAGGTCGCTATATTTAATCTTTTTTTAGACAACTCAAGCTCTAATTGAGTTCTTTGTTTCTGAAGATTCATTCTTATTTCTTCATCTTCAATCTCTTTAGCTAACTGGATATCCATAAATGCTAATCTCTCTTCAAGAATAGCAGCATCTTCTTCCAAATCTTCTCTTGTCTTAGGAGCTATAAGACCTTTAATAGAACCATCTCCTGCTTCATCTATTAAGCCTTTTGTTCTGTTTATTTTGTTTCTTAAAAGCTCTATCTCCCTGTCGAATACTATACGTTTGTTATCTAAATCTAAACCTCTTTCCCCTTGCTTTCTTATAAGTAATTGCGTCTCTGCTTCATCAGCTTTAGTTAATATAGCAAGAGCTTCTTGATAATTATTGTTAGCATTTTTAATGTCTTCTGCATGAGTTTTTTTAGCATCTGCTTTCTCTTGTTCTGTCAATCCTTTCTTTTTTAAGAAATCTTCCAACCTCGCTTTTTGTTTTTGAGTAAACAAGTCTAAATCGGCTTTCAGCTCTTGTCTCCTTAAATCTTGCTTAGTCTTTAAGGTTTCCTCTTCGGTTTGAATTTCGGCAGAAGCAACTATTTCTCTTGCTTTCTGTATGTCGTTTAAGAAATTTAATGTTTTACTTTTGAATACAGAAGAAGAATTGTCTTTATCTTCTTCTTCAGGGGGTTGTATGTCTGTGTACTGAGTTAATAACTTTATGTTTTCATCTATCGCTTTGTTTTCTTCCTTAAAATTCTTAATAGATTCCTTACCTTCAGCAAGTCTTTTTCTTTGGATAACTTGTGTTTTTTGTTGTCCTTTTGATAGTTTGCCAAATGCCTCAATCTCTTTCTCCATTTGCTCGACAGAATCAAAGCCTAATTCTTTAACCTTCAACTTTAAGTCTATCTCGTTTTGTAGTTTTGCAGCAGCCTCTTTATCTATTTTAGCTTGAGCAGCCTTAGCCATTGCTGTTTTTATTATAGACTCACGATACAATTTCTCTACTTTAGTAGCTGCTTCTGTGTTTTTAGATACATCTTCTAAAGATAGGTTGGCTTCTTTTAAGGATTTTATGAACTCAGGAAACTCTTTGTTTAACGCCTCTATAGCGTCTTTTTGTTCTTTTTGAGGTTTACTTGAGTCTTTTAGTGTTCTTGTATATGTCTCAAATTTACCAATAGTACTCTCTACTGTTTGAGAAGCTTCTTTCATTGTTTCTGAAAGGAATTTTGCTCCCCCTCCAAAAGATTGAAACCACTTCTCTATTTTAGGCAAAAACGATATAAATAATTGTATAGCTATCATAATACCTCCAACTCCCATTATAGAACCTTTAAGCTCTTTCATAGAAGCAATAAACCCTCCTTGAGTTCGCATATGCTGACCCATAAGAGTAGTTAATTGACCAATGTTGTTAGCCATACCCATCATTCCGTACTGGGCATCAGAAGCAGCTCTACCTGCCTCGACAAGGATAGCGTTATTAAGACCTGATTGAGCCCTACCTTGCTTCGTAGCTTTAGTGGCATTGATGGTTGATAAAGCCAACTCTTTATTAGCTTTCGCAGCTAACTGAGCCTTTATCTGCAATTCAGCTAATTGCTTAGCTTCTTTTGATTGTTGAAACTCTAAATCTTTAGTAGCTTTATTAAGCCTTTTTTCAGCGTCAGTTAATCCATTGATAGAATCTTTGGCTTTCTTAGAGCCAGTTGTTACGCCCTTGTCTCTTAACTCAACACTAATTATTACTTTCTCATTTTGTGCCATATCCTGCTCGTTTTCCTTGTTTGTATGCTTGTTTTAAACTCTCTTTTAGCTCGTACTTCCCTTTAGCTATTTCTATTGTCTCCGTGCCTCCGTAGAAGTCATCAGAGGCTAATAATTCTAATATGCTTTTTATCATTCTTCGATATAATTGTCTGTTAGTAACTCAAGCTCTGTTTTGCCTGTTTGTAGGTTGGTTTTAGCACTATTTATCAAGTATTTTTTACCTCCTACAATAAATCTATCATTTAACTTATATTTAAGTAATATAGATAATGGCAAGTGTGCTGATATTTTTAATATTCTTGCTTGTGGGTCGTATATATTCTGTATAAAGTTTTGATGATATATTTTAAACAGACTATTCTCAATAACACTTCTGTAAACTGCGTATTCGCTACCAAAGTTTATAGAATAAGGTGTTGTGCTTACTGCATAAAAATTTGATGGCACTTGAAGATATGTCATTTCATTGATACTGTACTGCTGACCTGTTTCTCCAAAAGGTTTATCTGTAAAATATATATCAGAAGGCAATGTTGGTCTATGGCTCAAAAATAATGTAGCTGCTTCTAAAGCAGGGTTTTCATCTTTGTCTACCGAATAGCCCCAATATATATTACTAAAGTTTCCTGTATCTAAGTCTATCAAATCCTCATATAACATATGACCGAATTTAACTTTTATGTCGTACTTGCCTCCGTCAAAAGCATTATCTCCTTCAGATTTGAAACTCTCGTTTCCAAACTCGTCATTTGTGGCTTCATTGCTTTTTATGGCAAATATTGTTTTTGGTTTTTCATATTCGTAGTTTATCTCACTATAAACGTCATTTCTATTTATAGTAGAAGACCCCATATCTACATACTTTGTTATATCAAACTCTGCATTACTGCTATTTAGATAATATTCATCAAGACTTTTTACCACTAACTCTGTGCCCTCGAAATAAGCTACAAGATTAAACATCTTAAATATTCCTGTAAGAAAATCTATAACCTTTATCTTTGGTAAAAAGCTTTGCCTAAAATTTAACCCAGCAGACACAGTTACGGAACTTGAAGAGTAGTTTCCTGTTGTTGTTGTAGGTGTGGCGTTTAAATCTAATTTAGATTCTTTTGTTAATACGACACTTGCCAAGCTAAAAGATGTTATACCTGCTTTGGTTGTAACTTTTACAGTAGGTTTTATTACTTTAGTCTCGTTGCTATTGGCTATAAAGTTCTGCGTAAACGTCTTGTCTCCTGTTTCGTTTTTAAACTCAGCATAAACTTCATTAGTGTCTTTATCGTAAATTAAAACATCGTAAAAACCTGTACCAGTTACATCAACCGTTCCTTGATATGTTAGGTTAATATACGTGAATCTACCCCCTGAAGGAGAGCTTCTAAATATAGTAAAAGAAGTATTACTATCTTCTCTTACCTCAGTTCCAGTAGAAAGCGTCAAATCCTCAAACTTAACTTCTCCATATTCTTCATCTATATTATCAACCAAAGACCCTGCTTTTCTGCTACACCACAAATACAACTTCTCGAACACATCTGAACCTATATATTCATTGCTTTGATAACCAAAGAAATCTGTTGAGAATGTAAACCCATACTTTTCTTCTATTGCTTTTAGTATGTAGTAAACCTTTATGGCAGGTTTAAAATCATACATACTCAATGAGTGATAATCTGCGTGGTCATTAGTTGTAGATGGGTCGTGATTATATATGTTTCTAACATTCTCTATCTCAGGATGCGATGAATGTTGCCCTGAATCATAATAATATCGACTTTCTGCACTTATAAAAGGGTACATCATGTC
>BCSF01000623.1_pt1 | contig 13180 bp, 6 predicted proteins | sample 1016431 | NCBI WGS metagenome assembly BCSF01 (sample SAMD00045685;SAMD00045686;SAMD00045687;SAMD00045688;SAMD00045689;SAMD00045690;SAMD00045691;SAMD00045692;SAMD00045684;SAMD00045690;SAMD00045691;SAMD00045692;SAMD00045684;SAMD00045685;SAMD00045686;SAMD00045687;SAMD00045688;SAMD00045689, study...
GCTACGATGCTGCTGTTGCACGTACCGTTACTGGTGCTTATTCGACTAGCAACCTGTCGGTGAGTGGTACCCACGCTGTTCGTCAGTCCGTGGTGCAAACTGCTGCCGGTGTTGCGTCTGATGTTTACTCTGAAACTCAGAATCATCGCTTTGCTTATCCGGTTGTCGAAGCTGATGCTCCTGCCATCACTCGCACCTGATTAACTTTTACTGGGAGGGCTTCTCGGCTCTCCCTTTTTTTATCCATATTTCCTTCGCTAATATGACTACTACTAACGCTCTTCTAGAGCTGCAAGCTGTTAATGAAATTCTGGCGTCAGTAGGTCAGGCGCCTGTCACTACGATTGAGACTCAAACTCTTACCTTTGAAGATGGTACAGAGGTTACTGAAGTTTCCAACCCGGACGTTGCGATTGTACTGAATACCTTGAATCAAACTTCAAGAGAAGTGCAGGCTGAAGGATGGACTTTTAATGTTGATTATAATGTAAAGGTAACACCAGTTAATGGTGAGATCCTCATCCCTGATAACTACCTACAGATTGATGCAGTAGAGTGTAATAGAAATATAGATGTTGCTCGTCGTGAAGGTAAGTTGTACGATCGTGTAAATCAAACATTCACCTTTACTGACCCAATCTACTGTGACATCAAAAAGCTGTATAATTGGGAAGACCTTCCTATTCCTATTCGTGATTATATTGTAGCTCGTAGTGCTACTATCTTTAGCCAACGGACTGTTGGAGATAGTACACAGTACCAGATGCTACAACAACGTGAAGCTTACACCCGAGCAATGGCACTTGAATATGAGTGCAATCAAGGTGACTTTACTTACTTTGGTTCACCACAAGGTAAGAACTATTATGTCAGCTACAAACCGTACCGAGCACTTTATCGCTGATGGCAAGTATTACACAAACAGTAGAGAGCTTTCTTGGTGGTGTATCTAAGCAAGCTGATGATAAGAAACTACCAGGACAGGTAGTCGATTGTATCAATGGTTATATTGACCCAACCTTTGGTCTTACTAAAAGACCAGGTACTAAATTTATCGCTGAACTGGCTGGTGTAGGTTCTACAGAATTTGACAATGGTCGTTGGTTCTATATCAACCGTGATCCTGATGAGCAGTATCTTGGTTGTGTAAAAGCTACAGGTATTAGGATTTGGAATACTGTGTCTGGTGATGAGGCAACTGTTAGCACAGATTCCTTCATCCCTGCATATAATCCTTATGATTACTTGAATGTAGGTGGTGCTGCTAGTCGGGATAATATCCAGGTACTTACTGTTCAAGACTCTACCTTCATTGTCAACAAGACAAAGACCGTAGAGATGCTTGATAGTGCAGCTGCTGAATTGGTACAGTTTCCATCACCAACTTTTGGTCCTGAGTATAGGAACTATGGTTACGTTGAGGGTCAGCAAGGTACTATTCGTTTGACTAGTGTTGAGTATGGTGCAACTTATACAGTAGTTGTTACTTATAATAGCGTTGACTACACTGTTAATATTACCACTCGTAACGGTGAAAACCCTCAACTTGGTGAGAACGACTTTGAAGAAATCCTTAACGTAAAAGATGTTCTTGGTTGGATTGTTAATGGTAATCCTGCTAACCCTAGTGGTACTGGTGGTGCTCATGGTAATTATCCAGCACAGGACGGTCTGAGTACGGTTCTTACAGGTCTTCCGTTTACATTCAGTATTCTAGAATCTAGTATTGAAGTTCAACTTGCACCTGGAAGTACACCTGATAACTTCTCTATCACAGCTAAAGGTGGTATCAGTGGTGACTCTATTGAAGCATTCACTGACTCAGTAAATAACATTTCTGACCTGCCATCTCAAAGTATTCATAATCGTCGTGTTACTATCCAGAACACAGCATCTAATCAAGACACTTATTATGTCCGATTCATTGCTGAGGATGGTGTGTCTGGTGATGGTTATTGGGAAGAGTTTGTAAAGCCAAACATTCCTATTCATCTCAATCCTAGGACTATGCCTCATGAGCTAGTCAACACAGGTACCAATGCGTTTACCTTCCGACCGATTGAGGCAGAATCTCCAACCTCACTGAGGAGTGCATGGGAACAACGATTGGTAGGTGATGAAGAATCTAACAGTCGTCCCAGCTTTGTAGATAATAAGATTAATGAACTCTTCTTCTACAACAATAGACTTGGATTCCTCAGTGAAGATAATGTAATCCTGAGTAAAGCTGGTGAGTTCTTTAACTTCTTCTTTAGTTCTGCACTGACTGTAGCTGCCAACGACCCAATTGATTTGAGTTGTTCAGCTCTTCGTCCTGCAGTGCTTAACTTTGTGCTACCTGTGCCACAAGGTTTGGTACTCTTTACTGATAACCAACAGTTTGTTCTGTTCTCTGACACTGGTGTGATTACACCTGACACAACAGCAATCAAATCAATCAGTAATTATGAGTGTGATACTTTGATTGACCCGGTTGATGTCGGTACTAACATTGTCTTCATGAGTAAGACTCCTGGTTACTCTAGGACTTATGCATTGAAGACTCGTGGCTTTGATGAGAACCCTGATGTGTTGGATGTAGGTAAGATTGTGTCGGAGTATGTTCCTGACACCATTGATAACCTTCAAGCATCACCTCAGAACTCGTTTGTCTTCATGAGTAGTGCTTCTGATCCATTTGTCTATTTCTACAGGACATATGGTGATGCAGAACAGACATACATTCAAGCTTGGTTCCGTTGGAAGATGGCAGGCAATGTGCAGTACTGTATTGTTGATAGAGATGACTTTGTTGCTGTTACTAAGCAGGAAGGTAAGTACACTATTGTCAAAGCAAACCTTACTCAAGCTCCTGAAGATAGGATTCTAATTGCTGCAGACGGGCAAGTGGTGCAAACATGTGTTGACATGTATGCCCATCCTGCTACTATCTCATATGACTCTGGCACAGATGTCAGTACTTTGACCCTACCTTACACTGATATAACAGACAGGACACCTGTTGCTTTGGTTGGCGATGGTCCTATTCAAGAGTCTGGTTATGTCCTGACTACGACACGTGGTGCTGGCAATACCTTGGAAGTGGCTGGTGAAGACCTAAGCTCTATGACTGGTCAAATCTACGTTGGTTATCTCTATGATATGGAAGTAGAACTACCTAGATTCTACTACAGAAAGGATGAAAACAGTGTTGACTATACTGCATCACTGACTGTTGCTAGGGTTAAGGTATCCGTCAAACAATCAAGTAGTATTGAATTTAAACTTCTTACTAATGGTAGGACTGATTGGCGTAACATCCAAAGTGTTCAGATTGCTGACCAGTATCTTGCTAACAATGTTCCACTTCAAGACTTGACTGTTTATACAGTTCCACTTCATCAACGTAACGATAATTTTACTTTGAAACTATTTAGTGATTCACCATTTCCACTGTCTATTACTTCCATGACTTGGGAAGGTAGGTATTCTCCACGTTATTATTCGAGGCAATAAAGTATGGATCCAATTTCTGGAGGAATTAGCCTAGCATTTGGGTTGGGTAGTTCTATCCTTGGCATGTCTTCAGAAGCAAGACGAGCTTCAGAGGAAGCTAAACTTGCAGATGAAATTTTTCAATTTCAAAAAAGGGAAGCTAAGCGGCAGAATAGTATAATCTGAGGACTTGGCGAACCAATAAGCGTAATCGTCGTAAAGAGTACGATTACCAAGATGCCACGAATCAACTTAACTACCAATACAATGTAAAGATTCGTGAGTATGAACAGAACCTTGCTGAACGTCAATACCAGCAATCTGAAAAGAACTACAAGAAACAATTAGCTTTCAATAACCTTGCTGCTGCTAGGGCTTACGAGTCTGAGAATCGCAGGATGCAAGAGATTGAGATTGGCGATGCATTTGCCAAGCAAGATATGCTTGTTCAAGAAACAGAAGCTGTCGGTCAAGTTGCAGCACGTGGTCAAGCTGGTAGGACAGCTGGTAAAGCAATGCAAGCTGAATTGGCAGGCATTGGTCGTAACCTAGCTATTATGGAAGAAAGCATGAAGAGTGCTTACAAACAGTACAATCAGAATCTACAAAGCATTTCACTGCAGAAGTATGGTGCTGATATGAATGCAGAAGCAGCACGTATGCTGAAGCCTGAACGTCTACCAGAGATTCCTGAACCTCTTGCAGTACCTCGTGCTAAGGAAGTTAGACCTTATAAGATTAAGGTTGGTCCTAAAGGATATTCTCCTAGCTACAACCCAACTGCTGATATTATTGGCGGTGTTGGTAATGCTATCGGTTCCCTCAAGATTTCCAAAGAAAACCCGTACGAATAAACTAAACAATGGCAGAACAAATCAGTTATCAAGGGTACGCCCAAGCTGAAGGGTTCCGTCCTATTCAAGTATCAGATGCTAACGTTGCTCGAATTGGCCAAGAAGGTCAACGTATCATACGTGGTATGGAGCAGCAACGTCAGGCTGATATTAGGAACAGAACAGAGTACCTTCAAGGTCTACGTTACAAGAATCAGTTAGAAGCTGGTGCTCGTGATCGCAATGAGCAACTGCGTCGTGGTAATGTTGCAGATATTCAAGAACAGAAGTTTGCTAACATTGAACGAGAGATTCAAGCTACTTATACTAGTCAACAGAACCTTTACAACAGTATCTCTAACCTAAGCAGTAAGGCATTCCAACTTGCTAGTGATATTAAAGAGGCTAAGTATAAGCGTGAATATGATGACGAATTCAATAAACTACTTTTGAATGGCGGTAACCCTGCTGGTCAAGTAGAGTATGATAGTCAGTTCAATCAACTTCAACAAGCTGGAGTAGCGATTAACACCAAAGCCGATCAACTTGAGGCTATGGGTGCTGATGGTGAAACTGTAGAAAAAGTTCGTAATCTTGCTAGCCCAGCACGTCTAGCAGCACGCAAACGTTATGCAGCACTTAAGGCTGGTAATCAGTGGAGCAGTTGGGTACAGCAACAACTTCAGACTAATTCTGAAGATAAGTTTACTGTAGAAACCAAAGATGGTGAGTTGATTGAAATCACTCCCATGCAAGCATCTACAAGCGCCGAAAAGGCTGCTGTAGTTACTGGTTTGGTTAAGAAGTACTTAAGTCTTCCAGAGATAAATCTTTATGGAGAACCTCCTGCTATCCTGCTAGAGCCACTTCAAAAGATTAATACAGTCAATGAAAGTATCATTGCTGATACTCGACTTAGTGAAATTAAAGCTGCAAAGGATAAGCGTGTTAATGAAGCAATAGATGACTTTGCTGATCTCCGTACACCTGAAACATTCTTTGGAGCTTTCAACACACTAACCAGTGCTAACGGTGGTGATCGTGGTGCTGCTAGAACTCAAATCCTAGAGCTGATGTTCAAAGGAAAGGATGATAACGGTAATCCTTTGTTCAGTGATGTAGAACGTCAGAAAATTCTTGATCAAACATTCCCGGGTCAAGATAAAACCATTGGTGATCAATACAGCACTCAGATTGCTGAGCTTCGTGATGAGGCTCGCAATCAAGCTAACCTACAATATCGTCAAACTGAAGCTACTAAACAGCGAGAGTTTGCACAGATGAATGATGAAGTCCGTGGTATCATTGTCGATAAGATTGCTTCTGGTGATTGGGACGACAGTGATCTAGAACCCTTGGCTGAGAAGTTTAAGATGATGGGCAATGAAGCTGGTCTTCGAATGCTCTCTACTTATGCTGAGTTTACTAATGAAAACAAGCAAGATGAGTTCTACGCTGAGCTGTGGGAAGAAAAAGCTATCAAAGGTGCCCTCACTACTGAGGAAGTAACTTCTTCTATTGGTAAGGTGTCTAATGATGTTCTTCGTAAAGGTCTTGAACTAGCTAAGAGTTCTCAAGCTGCTGCTGTTCCTAAGACGGTAATGGATAGAGCTAGCGATTTCATCAAAGCAACAATTAAAGGTAAGGTTAATTACGACTTCCTGAATCGCCAAGGTGATCGTACTGTGCCACTTGTGGCTGCTGATGCTGAAGAACTATTCCAACGCGAGTATGTCCGTGGCATGAGCATGTATGAAGATTCAGCAAAAGCTCAGGAGTATGCACTCGGTGTTGTTCTGGAGAACTTTGAAAATCCTAATGGTAGGTATTCTATTACTGATACCACAGGTCAACCTGATAAAGCTGCACGTACTTACTTCAAGAACTTTGACATTAAACCAGTAGTACCTTCTATTGATACTCTACGTAGAGATCTCAGTAGCAACGACAATGCACTGACTGAGATGGAATTGATTGAACCAGCAATTATTGAAAACACCTCCAAGCGTTATAAAGCTACTGGACGTGTGTCTCTACCTCAACGAGCACAAGACATTGCCAATCAATATGGTGGTAGGGTGACTGCTTTGGATGTCTTTAATGCACAAGCAAAGCGTTCTGGATACGATCAAATCCCTATTGATGCACTAGAAAAAGCTCAGAAGTCTGTTGATCCTGAGTTCCAGCGGTTCATCAACTATCAACCCAATCAGATTCGTACTGATGTATCTCTGCTTGGTAGTGGTATGCCTAGTATCTACAACAACCCACAGATTACCAACGAACAACGTTCAGCTTTGAATGTACTTGCTAAGTATGAATCAGGTGCTGCAGGTTATAATGCAGTCAATCAGATTGGTGTGGCTGGTGGTCGTGGTGTTCTCGGCTTTAGTGGTGACTTCCGTAAGATGCGTCAACACGGTGGTAAATCTTTGACTGACATGACTGTTGGAGAAGTGATGGCTCTTCAAGCTGATAACAATATGAGCAATGATGAGTGGATTGCTTCAGGTCGTCTCCATGCAGTTGGTAAATATCAATTCATTGGTCCTACGCTTGCTGCTTGGGTTAAGCGACTTGGTATCCCTCCAGAGACTCGATTCTCTCCAGAGGTTCAAGATACACTTGCTCTTGCTTACATGAAGACTGCAGGTATTGGTCCTTGGGTTGGTCCTTCAGATAAAGCTACTGCTGAAGAACGTGCTATGATTGAACGTGCTCGTACACAACCTATCAGCTTTGGTCCTTCTGTTTGGCGACAAACTTCTAACATGAATCCTAATCTTGTAAGCCGTCTGACTGGCGGTAATTAATATGGCTGATTATTTTGATATTCCTGAAGATCTTCAAGTCGTTAATTACGACCCTGAAGAAGAGCAGCAACAGTATGCTGCCCAAGAACTAGAACGACAACAGCTTATGCAAGGTAGGGAGCAGCAAGCTGCTGAAGCTCAAGCTGCACAACAGGAAATGGAAGCTTTGGAAGCTGAAGAGAGTGCCTCTTTGTTTGATAAGTACGTTCCTGGATTGGAAGAAGAGACCAGCGGTCTTAGGCGTAAAGAGTCAGTACTTACGGGTACACTTGATACTGTCTTTGATGCTGTTGGTCTCGTACCTTGGCTTAAGCCTGTTGATAAATGGTGGGATGATCGTAAACCTAAGTATGAAAACCCACTAAATGATGCTGTTAGGAAGGCTTCCTCAGTTATTATTCCTAGCTTGATTGCTGGTGGTGCTACAGTTGGTGCTGTTGGTAAAGCTACCCAAGCTATGAACATCAGTAAAAGGAGTCGTATCCTTGGTGGTCTTGCTGCTGAATTGGGTGTAGACACTGCAGTTACGGCTGTAGCTTCTACATCTACTGAAGATGAAAACATTGCCCAAGCATTGAATGAATGGTTGGGTACTGATATTCCTTGGGCTACTCGTGATGAAGATAGTCCTGATGTAAGGCGTCAGAAGAACATCCTTGAGAATGCAGGGATGGGTGCTGGTCTTAGTGTTCTTCAAGCATACTTTGCTCTCCGTAAGGCTGCTAAGATCGTCCCTACTGACCCTGAAGCTGCAAAGCTTGTAGAAGCTGCAGAAGCATTGAAGGTTAGTGACGACACTGTTGCAGACTCTGTAGAGGCTGTACAGCAGCGTCAAATCCTTGCTCAGACTGATGAAGCAGAAGCTCGTATGTTGGCTGATCCTGAGGGTCAGAACTACGATGCTTTTGTTAATGAACCTGCTGAACCTCAAGCACGTGCTGTCGTTAACACTGATGCTAATCCTATTTCAGCTAAGGTTGACCAAGCTCGTATTCAGAACAACGTAGGTACTACCAATGGTAGGATGACTCCTGTTGTTACTGAGTCTTTCCAAAAGAAGTTTATGCAAGCTGCTGATGGCACAGAACGGGCTGAAAACTTGGACGAAGTATTTCAAGGTATGCGTCCTGGTGTTGATGCTATCATTGGTAAGACCAAGCTCTCTGCCGCTCAAATTGATGCAGCAGTAGATAACCTTACTAACTCTATCTTTAACGCTGATCTTCAAGACTTCACAAAGACTGTTGAAGACATGAAGAAAACCTTGTATGAAGGTGAGAAGTTTTTTGGTGAAGAAGAGTGGGTCATTGCTTCACAGTCTTTTAGGCGTGCATTCGATGAGATGTTTAACGCTGATAACATGCGTGCTTCTGCAATGATTACCCAGCAAGCTGGTGATAATGTTGCTGATGCTGCAAGAGCTGTGTCTTTGATTGGTGATACTGCAGATACTACTCGTCAGCAAGAGATTATCTTTGATAAACTTAACATCATTGCTCAAGAGATCCGTGCTAACCAGTACATTGCTGGTCGTAGCTTGGAGTATAAGAAGCTTGTTAAGAATGCTAACCCTGCACAAGTATCAGAATGGATGGCAGATCAAGCTGCTAACTTTACTGAGAATCTTCAAAAGGCTAAGGAAAAGAGTACTGCTGTTATTCAAACCTTGAAAGATATTTCCAAGGAAAACCCTGAATACCTTAAGCCTCTTATCAAAGCATATGATACTACCAACGGTCAAGTAGATACTATTTATAAGTTGAACCGTTGGGCTGAAGAACACATTGGTGTTATTAAAAAAGGTTTGATTGATCAAAATCCTTCAATCCCTAGCTATGTTCTCCAAGGTCTAGATGGCATTCGTTACAACAGTGTTCTGAATGGTCTTGCACCTGTACGTGCATTGTTTGGTAACCTCATCTCATCTACTATTAAACCTATCTCTGTAATGGCTGGTAGTAAGTTTGTGGGTGATGATGCTACATTCAAACGTGCTATGTTTACGTTTGGTGGTGTTGCTGAGACCTACCAACGTGGTATGAAAATGATGGGTGAGGAATGGCGCTATGCTGTTAGTAACCCTGAAGGTGCTGCTCTTCGTGGTCGTGCTGATCTTTACCAGTCCAAGTTGAATGACTTTGAATCCATGGATGCCATGGCTGAAGTCTGGAAGAAAACAGGTCAAAACGGTAAGGTTGCTCTTTGGAATATGGCTAAAGGGCTCAGCTGGTACAATAATACTTGGTTTAGCCGTCTTGGTGTTAACGCCATGTATGCTATGGATGGTATGAATAACTCCTTCCAAGCCAGTGTTATTGCACGTTCTCAAGCATACGATGAGATCTTTGAACAAACTGGTGGAGTTATTGATGATAACTTCATGAAACTGTTTGAAGCAAAACAGCAAGAGCTTTATAGCAAGTCTTTTGATAAAACAGGTCTTCTGACTAATGAAGCAGCTAAACATGCAGCTGGTGAGATTGCTCTTAACCTTGATAGTAAGGTTGTAGATTCGCTTGAAGGGATGCTTAAAAAGTTCCCAATTGCTAAATCTATGTTCATGTTCCCACGAACTGGTGTTAATGCATTGGAGTTTGGTTGGTCATTCAATCCAATGAGTAACCTTGGTCCTGCTGTTACTAAAGCACGTCGTGTTCTTGGAGCTAAGACAACTGAAGAGATTACTGAAGCTCTGGCTGAACATGGCATGGAGTACAGTATGGAAGCTTTCCAAGCTCTTAAGTCTGAGTATATTGGTCGCCAGTTGATGGGTAGTACCGTCATTACTGGTGCTGCTTTGTGGGCACTTAACGGTAATCTTACAGGTAACGGACCACAAGATGCTGGTGAACGTAACCGTATGATTGCTATGGGTTGGCAACCACTGTCAATGAAAGTACCCGGTACTGACCAATGGATAAGTTACAAAGGTCTAGAACCTTTTGATACCTTGCTTGGTCTCATTGGTGATGTCGTTTACCAAGGTGGTCGTGCTGATGAAGCTTGGACTGAAGAGATCTTCCAAAAGATTCTTGCTTCTGTTACTATGAACATTACTAACAAATCCTTCCTCAGTGGCTTTGAGCCGTTGGTAGGTATGTTGTCTGGTGATGAAGGTAACTTTAACAGGTTCTTGGCTAATACCGCTGATACTCTGCTGCCTTATGCTGGTACTCGTAGTATCTTCTCAAAAGCCATCACTCCTCAACTGAAAGATGTAGAACGTGATTTCTTTGGCTACCTTGCCAATCGTAACAAGTTCTTGCCAGGTGTTGGTGATGGTCTTGAGGATATGCTAGACCTTTATACTGGTGAACCTATTAAATACTTTGAACCGTTGACTGCTGGCATCAATGCTGTTCTTCCGTTCTTTAAAGTAAACGGTGGTATGGAACCTTGGCGCCAATGGTTGCTGTCTACTGGATGGGATAACCTGCAAACAGTCCGCACTAACCCAATTACTTCAGAACCTCTTAATCCAAAAGAACGTCAGTGGGTTAACAACTGGATTGCAAGTAATGTTGACCTGAAGGGTTCTATTGAAAAGATGATGAATCAACCCAATAGTTATTGGGATAAGCAGATGAAACTATACACCAAGCGTCGTGGTCTTCAAACTCAAAGTGAATTTGGTATTAAAAACACTATTGTCCATAAAGAACTTGACCGTCTCCACAACGATGCATTTAAATATGCATGGGCAGCTTATGAACAACAAAATGCTCAGGCTGCAAACATTGGTGCTCTGAAGAATCTGCGTGATCGTCGCCTTCAATCTGGTGCTGTGACTGCTGCTAGTCAGACACAACAACAAGTCCAAAAACTACTAGATATGAATAAGTAAAAATGGCAACAACAAACAATTTTACGTTTGGAGTAGATGCTCATCCATTTACTCTAAACTTTCCTTTTATTGATGAGGATAACTTGGTAGTAACTTTGGATGGTGTTGTTAAGACACTGGATACTGACTACACGGTTATCAATAAAACTTCTAACACAGCAGCAGGTGTTGGTTTTCTGAGTGGTGCTCAGATTCAATTCACTGCGAGTCCACTTCCTACAACTGGTGCTGTTAAGGTAGTCCGTAATACTAACCTTGAGACTACCTCTACTTTTAAGACAGGTTCTGCTATTCGAGCAATTGACCTGAACTCTAACTTTACTCAAAACCTTTATGTAACAGAAGAGATCTCCAACAATGCAATCCTTACCGATGGTAGCAATGCATTTGATGGTGACCTTAACATGGGAGGTAACCAGATTACTAATCTTGGTACTCCCGCTACTGATTCTGATGCAGTTACTAAACTGTATGTAGATAGTCGTGTTGGTTCTAGCAGTATTCCTGGTTACACCCGTTGGAGGACGACTGCTACTGCTAGTCAGACTGTATTCTCTGGTGTCGGTGAATCAGGTGGTACGCTTGCCTATTCAGCTACTCGGGAGAATGTCTATGTCAACGGTGCTCTACAACAACGAACTGTAGACTACACTGCTGATAACGGTACGACTATCACCTTTATTGTTGGTCTTCAAGCTGGTGATATTGTTGATGTTGTTTGTGTTAACAATGTCAGCACTGTTACTAGTGACCAGTCTAGTGAGCTTTACTTCCTGCAAAGTGGGACGGGAGCTACGACTAGGACGGTTGAGAGTAAGTTGAAGGATGTCATTAGTGTTAAGGATTTTGGTGCTGTCGGTGATGGTGTAGTTGATGATACAGCTGCTATTCAAAAAGCTATTGATGCAGCAGAGGTATTTGTTGTACCGAGTACAGAATCCCAAACTGTCCGTAATGATAGAAATCGAGGTATTGTTTGGTTCCCACCTGGTGAATATAAAGTAACATCTACACTTATCATTAACGGTCCTGGTGTACACATCAAAGGTAGTGGAGTTGCAGCTACAAAAATTAACAGTAGTATCAACGGTAATTTATTTTACGCACGTTCTGATGTGCAAACCACTACCGGAATTTTGCAGAATATTGCATTTTCAGATATGTCGCTTCGTGGAACTTTTATAGATCCTACTACTGGAGCCGCTATTGCAGTAGATATAGCCAAACATGTCTATATTTATAATATCCGTTTTAATGGATTCTACGATGATATTGTTTTTAGAGGTGTTCAAGAACCTGCGTTAGTTCATAACTGCAACTTTTTCTCAAACAACTCAATAACGACTGCACGAACTGGCAATGCTCACATTAAAGCTAGTGCTATACAAGTCGATGCAAGCTCAACTAACGTAATGGCTGGTCCTGATTCTGGAGGGTTTTACTATGCTTATTGTGTCAACATTATGGTGAGCGATTGCGAACTAAGAGCAGCATCTGATTATAAAGAACATGGTGTATTTATTGGGGCATGTGATGGATTTTATTTATCTAATTGTCACCTTTTGAATCATGTTGATCAGGTTTCGGTTGTTAGAGGTAATGAAGTCTCACCTTGTGCAAACATACGTTTGAATAACTGTTTTTTTGATGGTGAATCACCTACTACTCAACGAAATCTTAATATAGCTAGTGCTCAGGCACAAGGTGGTGCAAAGTCTACTACAGACGTATATGTATATAGTTGTAAATTTAATGGTGTAGGCGATGCTGCTGGAGGAGTAGAAGCGTGGATTATTTGTGATGACGTAGCAGCACGAAACCTTATTGTTGATGGGTGTTACTTTGATAAAGCTAGAAATGAAACTGCAGCTGCTATTGAGTTAAAGCGTGGAGATGTTATGTGCGTTATTGCTAATAATCAATTTCTCATGGAAGATACGTTTGTACCTACAGTAGTGATCCGTTCTAATGCTTCTAATGTAGCAAACACTGATCTTTTCTCACATCTAATTATTGATTCTAATAGCTTTGTCTGTAATGGTACAGCAGATCGCCCTGACTACAACATTAGATTGGCGAACGCACAGAATAAAACTGTAATTAAAAACAACTGTTATTATGCAGATTCTGGTGTTGGTGGTGATAATTTGTTGTACGATACTAAGACCTCTGGTACTACGTTTGGTAGTGGTACAACTAACAATAACATAGACATC
>BCSF01000622.1_pt1 | contig 13169 bp, 18 predicted proteins | sample 1016431 | NCBI WGS metagenome assembly BCSF01 (sample SAMD00045685;SAMD00045686;SAMD00045687;SAMD00045688;SAMD00045689;SAMD00045690;SAMD00045691;SAMD00045692;SAMD00045684;SAMD00045690;SAMD00045691;SAMD00045692;SAMD00045684;SAMD00045685;SAMD00045686;SAMD00045687;SAMD00045688;SAMD00045689, study...
CTTTCCGCTGGCACTATCATATTGCAACAATTGATTGTTTGCTAGGTTTGTTAAATTTGTGTCTGATAACCCATTTACTGTTGACGTAAAAGTAACCGCCTCATTTACCCACTTATTAGAAGATGCATTATATCTTAAAAACTCATCTTCTTGGGGGTTTGAGGTATTTACATTTGTTAAATCATTTATAACAGTTGGTAAAACTACGGTGTCGTCGGGTACAACTACTTCCGTAACATTAGTTGTTACTACTACTTCAACTTCTTCGGTCATTATCTTGTCACCTCTCTTCTAACTGTTGCAGTACCAAAAATTAGCCTACTAACTTTAACATTAGAAGCGTCTCTGGCATCAACAAGTTCTAAGTCATAAACATAATTACCTGCGGGGATACTAGTAGTGCCAACTTGAGTAACAACTGATGCATCGTTGGGATCTGTAATATTTGCAAAAGGTAAAGTCATCTTTATAAGACCTTGAACAGCGGTAGCTGAGGGAATTGTTACATCAAAAGTATAAACAGTAGTAGACTCTAAAGTTGGACGCATAGACGCTCTCGCACTCCAGCCGGACGCAGAAAGGTCTCGGACGCTGGGGGTGGTGACCGTTTTATCTTTGACAATGATGTCTTGTGTAAATGTGGCTCCTTGGTCGATGATTAGGTTGTGTCGAGCGGCTGTCATATGATTTCCTCCATTTGCAAATTATAGCTAACTTGAGATGTTATGTCAAGAACTTTTTTTAAGATGGTTGTGTAGGCCATGCTATATCTTCAAAAGTTGCTACAGTTGTATTATTTGCTGGAATATCTCTCAATGCTTGTCTGTATGTAGTCCACTCCGCGCGTTTAGCATCTGTTAAACTATTGTCTGCAAACTGACTCCAATCGCTTTCTCTTAAATAAATATCTCTTTGATGACGCATTCTAATATTTAATCTGTCTCTGTCTAAGTCCCAAGAGTTAGTAACGTTATTCCACTGATGATCACTGCTTGGTATTGTTGGACGTTCCACTACAGTAGTTCCATCCCAGTAATAGTAATTAAGCAGAGTGCTTCCTGGAATCTCTATAAACTCGTCAGGCAAATTATGCCACCCTTCTTGTAATAACTCAGGGTCTTGGTTGTGTGTTTGTATACATTGTACAATCATATTGTTTTCTACTTTTATAAACTTCATTGAATTTTTCCTATTATAAGAGGTCTTTGGGAGGCCCAAGTATGTGAGATACTTCCGTTTAACCCGGCATTTGTTTTTGAATTAATAACTCCAGGGGACATAAATATTTGGTTGGCACCTTGAACTGCGTCATCTGGCTCATATAAAGAGCTTCCGCTTTCAAAAGCAATTTTGCTTAACTCTGGACTAGCCACTCCTGACGGTTTAAATGTTATCATAGGACTCCAACCAACTTGAGTATCGGAGGTCGCGCTAAAACTATAACTGCCTACTGAGCCATTATCTACGTAACCTGCAGTACACCCGAAGCAGGGGTTCATTACAACAACAGTAACTGAAACGTTACCTACACTGTACATTGCCGGTTGGACGGCACATCGTTTACTAATAATACATTATTGCTTGTGAATTCCACCACTTGATCTGTTCTAGTATTTGGAGCATCTGTGCCGGTAAACATCTCTCTATTTGTGGAAAAGTTAAACACAGTTTGCTGAGCACTCCCATATTGATTTCTAATTCTAATTACTGGGTCATTATTTTCTGATAGATCATCGAGATCGTTTAACATTCCAATTTTTACTATAAACTTTTCACCATTTACGAATTGTTGGAACGTAGAGTCGCACAAATAAAAACAGTCAAAATCGCTAAAACTAACCACTCCGTTGAATAGACTACCGCTTGTTGTTATACTTTTGTTTAATAATAATCTAATTATTGGATTATTGTTGTAGGTACCGGTGCTAACACCGATTACCCCCGCTGGGCCCGAGCTACTAAAACTGGCATTTGAAATGCTTATAGATGCACCAATCAAGTCTCTCGCTACTGGATCAGGAGCATCTATTTTTGTTCCTCGACCAGAGCCTCGATTATCAGAACAAGGGCGGTCAAGACCTAGCCCTGCAGTTCCGCAATAACTTTCTGGTTGGTGCTTTGCTGAGCCGTTGTGTCCAAAATTTGAAGGACCGGGCGTAATATCTATATAAGTCTGCCCTTGATAACTATTAGGAGTACTAACCGTATATTCACAATCTTTTAAAGTACCATAGTGTACTCCTACAGAAGCTGCTTTACCCCAGTTATCTAAATCATATGGTGCAACAAAAATAAATACTTCATCTCTATCTATATTTTGAGGTAGTACTATTGGGTTTGTTCCTTTATATTGAGCATGTCCTGAGTCTCCATGACTAGCAATAGTACTTGAAGCTGCATGAGATATGGACCCGTGCTCTACACCAGTTAAGGTTTTGTATATTTGAACTTGAGATGCATCATAATCTACAACAGGATGTCCTGCATCATTTAAAAAACGTAATCCGTATGCCATAATTAATCCTTAATTAGTTCTTGAATATTAACACAGCATATTCATTAGTATTAAAAAATTGTTGGTGTGTTGTAGCACTGTGCCCATTTTTAATTAAATCTACTTGCCCATCTACAATAGTAGCACCCCACGCTGAGTTTGAATGAACTTGACAACAAAAGTATTCGTCCTCTGTTAATCCTGTAGGGAAACTTAATGTTACTCCGGCGCTAGACGTCGATGTTCCTGTGACAACACTATGTATTCGGGGCATTCTATGCTGGGCCTCTAGTCTTTTAACACCGGCAGGCGACTTTACTGCTATACCATGCTTGACATTACTCCCTACCACATTAATCTCTAGTCTTGAATCAAAAGTTATAGTTCCTCCTGCATTTGTAGGATAGCTATGGTTCCACTCTATGGTAATGTCTCCTTCGCCCTGAACAGGGACTACATCAACCGTATAGTTATTTGACCAGTTTGATGCTTCTGCCTGGGTTATAGTATTATTTAGATTTGCTGCAGAATCGATAGAGGCACTTCCTATGCTGTAGTTTCCTATTTTTTGCTCAATTTCTAACAAGTTATTTTGATCTGCAATTATATGACTTCTCCATTGGTATTTTTGTTCGGAGCGTAGTGTTCGCTCAAGAGTTGGAGAGCTTTCTATTGCATAAGTTCCTGCACCTGTAGAGGTATCTCTGCTAATATAGTTGAGGTGTGTAAGTCTTTTTTCCGCATAAATACCTGCTCCTGTAAAAATTTCATCAGTTTGATCATGTGTCACAGTTACAGTTGACGTTCTATTAGACTGCTGCACACTTATTGTAAAAGGTGCTGTATAAGTTATATTACTAAAATCTAAGAGCACTCCTCGATTTCCTGACATTTCATACCTATCTGTTCCTGTGGGTAAACCAGTAATATTTAAATTATAAGAATTGCTTAATAAAGAACTAGGCGATGTAAGTATTCTTAAACACTGGTAGTCAACATCTAAACTTACGGATCTGCTGATATTTTGTCCTTGTACAAAATGATAACAATCAGCATATACTGTATCATCGTATTTACCTATTTCGAACTCAATCGGATTTGATGAACTCACATAAAAGAGTGATTCCCAGGGATCGCTTGTTACATTTTCCCACCGGAATCTCATTATAAACTGACCGAAATAGCCAGACTTACTTACCTGCGCGTTTGCCATATAAAAGAAAGTATCATTTATTCTGAGATAATCTACTTCATCCTCCGGTCTAATTACAGTCTGTGAAACTAGATATCTTAATTCAACCCTATTATGGCTTGTACTATAAGTTAGCTCAATAAGTCTATTGTTTGTGAGACCGAATCTTTTTGTACTTACTCCAAGATTAAAGTTTCCTCTTGGCATACTACCATGAACAGTATTCTGTTGTAGCTCGTACCGAAAACCTTTTTTAACAGTAGTAGGTCCTGAGGTGCTTGTAGTCGTAGCGGGAGTAATTCTACCATGATGTCTCATAATAACTCGATCTTCTCTCATACGTTCAATTTCTTCGTCATGAGAGTAAAACTCAACCAAAGTAGTTTGTGAGCCTGACGTAGGGTTTGTAAAAATGCCTGAGTCTATATCAGTCCATGACCAGTTTGTCATACCTCCTGAATAACTGTTTGTACTATATGTGGCATCAGCCCTTCTAAAGTAGTGGCCGTTTATACAAACACTCGTCCATCCTGCATTTGGAAGATTCTGCTTCTTAAACGACAGATATACGTCATTTGCTCCGTACCCTACATAATAGTAAAATCTTCGTATTTCATGATGACCAGAATGGCTAAAATCATATAAGCGAGAAACATCTCCTGAAAGGTTTGTGCTTGACTCGTTTATATATCCATAACTAGCAGTATTGCTTGCATTCGCAATCGCAAGCTCTGCTATAAGCTCTCTTACGGAATCCACCTGAAACGTTATGCTTTGTCCTGAGGTAAAAGGGTTTGAGCTTATTCCTGTCCATATCCATCGAGAGTAGTATTGACCTGATTGGAAGGTTGCGTCTTTTCGATAGAAAAAAGTGTTTCCTATTTTTATACGCCAAAAACCAGCGTTTCCTGTATATCCATCATCTAAAGAAAAATAAATAGATCCTTGATACCAATAAATAGCATCTAGATCATTGTTCATAATCGATATACTTCCACTAATACTTCCGTAAAGCCCACTGTCATACCCCGTAGTCCCTCCCATATAGGACCCGGCTGTAATAGAGGCTGATTGATTATAAACTTTCATGAAAATCTCCTTGAATGTCAGCAATTATATCGCAGTTTCCAAAAATTGTCAAGAAATTTTTTTGAGTTGGGGTATAGGCGTTGTGTTTTGGGCAAGTCTTTTATAGCACCTTCTTGGTTTTGAAAAATACCCCAAGTTGTACGTGAAGGGGACCGCCCGCGATGCAAATGAGAATCAGTCTCATTACCGCCCCCTAAATGATAATGATTCTCATTTGCAATGACCAATATTATTTTTTTGGTCGCGCTTAGGTTGCACCGCTCCGCTTTTCTATGGTACAATATACGCATATTAAACGGAGGCTTACGCCATGACTACAATTATTACTTTATATTTAATCGCTTTCTTTTTCGTTGTGGGATTCGGTGCGCTCGGTGTTGCATTCGCTAACTGCATAACGCGCAAAATCCCAAGCGCGCCCGATGCGGAGAAAGGGGCAAATAAGCGGTGAAAGGGGTTGACTTTTTCGCTAATATCACCGATAATATCACTTCATTAATTAAATAACTAACTTTTAGGACTTTTTATTATGACTACTCCAAACTACACAGCAGAAATGGTCGCACTGCTAGAACAAAGCGCACCAATCGACTTTGACAAGGCTCAGGCTTTAGGCAAAGAAATGGGCAGATCTGTTAAATCTGTAATCGCAAAATGCAAGCGTGAGGGCATTGAATATATCAGCAAGCCCGCTCCCGCTCGCAAAAAATCGGCTCCGACTAAAGCCGATCTTGTAGGCGCGATCTGCAAGGGCTTGGATCTTGATTCATGCGATGGGCTAGAAAAAGCCACAGGATTGGCACTCTCAAAACTACTTGGCGCGATTGAATAATCGCGCTTGACTCACTCAAAAAAGCCCTGTATAATCAGGGCTTAATCAACGGAAAAAAGGTTTTTATTATGGTAAATTTAATCGGTTGGATTGGCGCGGTTGCAATGGTTTCTTTTTCTTTTTCGCTATTTGTTCCGCTTGCTTTGTTCGGCTTGGCTTGCTTAACTGTTCAAGCTATCGCGACTAAAACTTGGAATCTGGTCGCGCTTAATGTTATAAGCATTTGCGGATTCGCAATAAATTTGCTATAATTCAAACTTAATTATTCGGAGCTATTATTATGATTTATATTTTTGATTTGGATCACACTGTTATAGATTCAAGCCATCGCCAAATTACCCGCGCTGATGGTTCGCTTGATCTCGATCACTGGATCGAGAATTGTACCCGCGAAAAAATCTATCAAGACAAATTGCTACCACTGGCGCGGTTGATGCGCTCGGCTTATTCGCAAGGGCATCAGGTTATTATCTGCACTGCTCGCGTGTTGTCGGTTTGGGATCATGCTTTTCTAGCTGATAACAATCTAAAAGCCCACGCGATTTTGTCCCGCCCGATGGGTTGCGCTGATGCTGATAGCGTTTTAAAAGAAAATCTTTTATTCGATTATTTTCAAGGCGTACCACTGGCGCGATGGACTAGGGAAGCCGTTTTTTATGATGATAATTTAGGCGTGTTAGAAATGGCAAAAAAACTTGGCATTCGCACCAGAAATGCGGTACAATTAAACTCTAATTTGCAAAAGGCACTTTAAAAATGACTATTTCAAAAAATGTTATCATGGTTTTAGATACCGAAACTTGCGACCTTTCAGGCTCGGTATATGATGTTGGCTACACGATCACCAACAAAAAAGGCGATATTCTAGCAACCCGCAATTTTTTGGTTCGCGAGATTTTCACCGATGCTAAGCGCATGATGGGCGCGTTTTACGCGAAAAAAATGTTTTCCCATTATGCCCCAATGCTAGATGATGGGCTTGTAAAATTGACCGCTTGGGCTGATATTGTCGAGCAGATCCGCGCTGATGTTGCTGATTTTGGCATCAACATTATTTCGGCTTATAATGCGGGCTTTGATTTGCGCGTCATGCGTAACACCAATGCGATGCTAGGCGATGGATCGGCTATTTTGCCTAAAGGTTTAAAGGTTTTGGATATTTGGCAATTTGCTTGTGAAACTAAGCTATCCCAAAAATCCTATAAAAAACTGGCTCGCGCTCGCGGTTGGGTTTCGCCTAAAGGCAACATTAAAACAGGCGCGGAATTTTGCTACCGCTACACTTCAGGCAATCACGAATTTATCGAGGATCATACCGCTTTGAGCGATGCAATAATTGAAACGCAAATTTTAGCTTGCTGTTTCGCGCAAAAAAAGCGCATTCCATTTGGCAAGGTAAACGCGCAACCGTGGCGATTGGTTCAGGATCGCGCGGTTGAGAATGACGAAAATATACACGGGAGCAAAATCGCATGACTAAAACAGAAATAGAAAAAATGCAAAAAACAGAGGCGGAGCTTGCCCGCCTCAAATTGAGACTTGAAATAATCCGCACCATTTGCCCGATTCTGGCAATCGCTTTGCAAATTATAATTTTGGTTCGCGTTTTTTAGCGTTCCACGTGGAACATTCCGCGCCTTGAATTTTTGGGCTTGACAAAAATTTTTGGCGCGGGGGCGCCGGAGTGCAAAGTCAACGTTCTATTTGAATGTTGCCCGGAAACTTGTGACCGTGTGCACAAAATTGGTCATAGTCTTTATTTTCGGCGCGTCGGCGCCAGTAGTAAAGTAACGATTCGAACCTTGGTGTGCTCCGCGCCGATTATAACGTACAAAAGCGATCGTGTCAAGTCTTTTTTGCAATTTCCTGCAAATTATTTTTTGATTGGTCAAGTCTTGCTCAAAGTGCAAAAATTGCGCCGATTATACCGTACTAAACCGATGCTTGTCAAGTGTTTTTTGCGACTTTTGCCAGATTCGGGGTAATTAGTCTAGTCTTGACATAACCTGGGCGGGTGCGCTATAATTCGAGAAAATTTTAGACAATTGTAGCAAATAAATCTTGACACGCCGAGGTCGTGTGCGGCCCCCCGGAATTAAATTGCGTTTTGGTAACAAATATTTCTCTTTTACGCTTGACAAGAGGTGAAGAGGCGTGTATAATATACGCATAAAACAAACAAACAACCACGAGGACTTTTGATATGGCACGACGACACAATAACGACGGACTACCTAAAGGCGTATACTGGATGGGTGGTCAAATTCACGACCCTAAAGGCTTGCTAACAACTGAAGCTCCACCACTGCCTGACATCGTTACTTTCGATATCGCTGATGGTGAGTTCGACTTCTACACGAAAGAACAGTTCGAGGACTACGTTGATCAGCTTCGTGATGAGCTAGTAAGCGAAGGACATGTTGAGTCTGACGAAGGCTTAGACGTTGATGATGTACTATCTATGGTACATGGCGACGAACTCTTTTGGGATTGGTTGCCACAAGAAGTGAAATAGGTCTTGACATGTTCCTCATAACCGCGTATAATACTTGTATTAAATCGACATTAACCAAATTTTTCGGGAGAAAAAATATGACTGAAGTAACACGAACCCCAAACTACACAGACGAGATGGTAGACGCTATGGTAGCGGAGTACTCGTCAAACCCAACTAAAGACACTGTTGCATCTCTTGCTAAAGAGTTCAACAAATCAACTCGCAGTATCGTAGCTAAGTTAGTACGCGAAGGTGTTTACAAAGCTCAACCACGCACTACCAAAACTGGTGCTCCAGTAGTACGCAAGTCAGAGATCGTAGCTGAGATCCAAACTGAACTTGGTGCTCAAGGTGGCTTCCCATCTTTGGAGAAAGCGTCAAAAGCTGACTTGCAAAACCTTCTTGCTCTAATACAGGCACGATAATGATTAGAGAATTTTATAAAGAACACGAAGCAGCGGTGCTACTTACTGTAGCATTCGTTGCCTTCCCTCTACTAACAGGAGTACAGTAATGCCTAAATATGGTATGGAATTTCGAGTAGTAGAAATACACTACTACGAGGTAGAGGCTGATTCATTAGATGATGCAGAGATGCGTGTATACGATGAGGATTTAGAGCCTATGGAAGTGATTCCTGTGTGCTACGAGCTGGATACTCATGAGTGCATATCCGATGATGACGATATGCTCACACCCGCAGAGTATAACCAGTTGAGAAAAGAGAATGCAGATTGGTTATCTGGGAAAGATAAAGTAGGAATGCCGTAACCAGTTGAAAAATAATTCTTGACACTTTGGTCAATCTTCCGTATAATACTCGTATTGAATTTGGAAAAGGGCATAGCGAACCAACATGAGCACAGTCCTTGTTCCAGGAAGTCCAGTACAATGCTTGAGTGATAAAGTTAATCCTTTGGTGTCTTTATGACTCGCGGACGACTGGCACAGCCTACCTCTATTGAGGCTGTCTAAAGCGTATGGCATAGAGGGGTCTGGCAGTACCGATCTAGCTGAGGTTTGATTTGGTAACATTTGTTTATCCTCTTTTCTCTAAAAAACCAATGTGAGGTGCAGTGTATGAGTACTGCGGGTGGGCATAGCGAGGCGGTCTATGGCACAACTTGAATTACAACATAAAAAGTCCTTTCGCCCCTCTTGTAGGGGCATTTTTTTAGTACCTTCTTAAAAATTTCTTGACATTTTTCCTAAACCTGCGTATAATATCTATATTCAATCAAAGTAGAGGACTAATTATGGGCGATGTAGTAGAGTTTCCAACTCAAGATGCTAAACTTAAAAAGCTAGAAGATCAAGTAATTGGCTGGATGGTGGGTTTAGAGCATACATATGACGAGCTTGACACACTTCACGATAAACTTCATACACTGGAGCAAGAGGCAGCACGTCAAGAAAAAGACTACGATGTAGTACTTAAAGAGTATATAGACGAAGTAGGAATTGAAAATGTACCTGCTTTGTGGCTCACTTATTCCCGTAGTTGTGTAATGAAAGCTACAGCAGAAGGTGAGTATGAAATGATTTGGCTAGGAACAGACCTAGATGAGTAATTGGCTTATTGCCCTTCCTTTTGCACTAGCACTTCATGCAGGACTTGATGCCTACCCTTTAGGTTGGATAGGTTCATTCCTTGCAGGTGGAGTTGCGATTGCAATCTGGGGAGCAGAAACAGAGGTAAATGATGATTAAGAATATATGTATAATGGCATGGTGTTTGTGGGTGTGTATAATGACTCCAATAGCTATGGTTACTTCTGACAGCATCGAAGATGCGTTAGTAGTATTTATAGCGGGACTGTTTATGTTTGCTGTACCTGCACACTGGCTAGAGCCGTAGGAGATAAATATGAGTGCAATAGTAGAAGATATAAGAACACAGTGGGAACGTGGCATTTCAGTACACGTTATCGCTAAGAAGTACAGTTGTGAACCTATAGATATTATGAGAATATTGGGGATTTGGGAATGAATTATACAGAAGAACAGACAGCCTTTCTAGTAGAGAAGTATCAGGAGAATCCTAGTATGGAAACTGTTGTGCTTCTGGCAGAGAAATATGGCAAGACAACAAAGTCGATAATCGGCAAGCTCAGTAGAGAAGGAGTATATAAACGTGCAGTCTATAAAAGTAAGAGTGGCGAACTACCTATCACGAAGATGGAACTGGTTAACAACATTGCTGAAAACCTGGGACTTGAAGTTGAGAGTCTGGTTGGTCTCGAGAAAAGCCCAAAAGCGACTCTTAAAACGCTTGAACTCGCAACGGGTGCTCAACAAAAAGAAGATTATTTTGACCCCGTAACAGCAGTAAAGATCTGACCCCGCTGCGGGTGTAACGCGAAACCCCGATCTGGAAACAGGTTGGGGTATTTTTATGTCTAGGAAAAAGTATGATGCCAAAGGGTAATCTAGTACAATTATAAGCAATTAATAGAAGCCAAAAAATCGCGAATCGCGCACAATTATGGCATAGTACAGATTGTAAAAATAAGATGTAAGTGTAGTATTTGATTGTTTAAGGTCTCTTTGACCTTTGTAAAGGATAGTAAATTATCATGGTCATAGTAATTGATCAGAAAATCACTGTTGTGCGATTTCATTGTGGGGTTATTGCTAGTTTGAAACAACTATCATAATATTATGGATTCGCATATGCTCTCTCCTTTAATTCCGAGAGCAATGCAATTGCATAAATATCACTATGTTACCGCACTAGCAGTTAGTTGTGAAGAATTGTAATTGATCTTAGTGTCTATCAATTTAAGATATATTTTATCACACTTTTTAAAATTTGTAAAGGTATAATTTTTGAGCAGGTATCTCATTCTTTGTTGGTTGAAAAAGTAGAAATATGAAGCAGAGAAGCACAAACTATTTTTGACAGTAGTCGTAAAGTTCCTGAAGTTGTGTTTCGAGCAATGGTATTTGGAATTTCGTAGTTCTCGTATTCACCAAAGTTTTATTCACTGGTGGGTTCTTCAGTACACTCACCACCTCTTTCCCTAGTTGGTAAGTGGTGTTTATCATCTTGAGAAGGCGATGTTTGCTTACACTTTCAGGAGAGACAGGGTGGTATAAACCTACCATATCAGGGTTGTTAATTATAGTTTCTACACACTTTGCAAGTTGAAGAGTGGTGATACCGTTCCAGTACGCATTCTGCCAGCCGTAGACTTTATCTTCTGAATTTAAAAACCATTGTAACAAACCAGGGTTCTTACGCTCTTTTATCTCTGGTCCAATGATGCTAGTTCTTAAAGTAATGTCCTTTCCGTTCTCTATCTCTCCTAGAGCTTTAGACGCTCCGTAAGGTGAACGCTCGTCGGGTGCGCAGTACTCGGTGTAACCACCTCTGCTTCCAGAGAATACACAATCAGTGGAAATATGTATAATTTTGGTAGGTGTATCTTTAAAGATTTCTTCCAAAGTTCGGGGAAACACAGAGTTAATTTTAATCGCTCTTGGAGGACTTTCATTACTCTCCTGCACGAGAACGCCGACACAATTTACTATGTAATCATACTGCGCTTGTATATTCTTAAAATATCTACGCATATTTCCAGTTTGAAATGCGTCAAACCCCGAAGCTCTATCAAGTGTGTCTGCTTCGGGAAAGTATTTTGCAAGCATACTGCCTGCCATGCCAGTGCTACCAATAATTAACATACTCATATAAAGTTTCCTTTCTTTAACATTTCTTCAATTTCATCATAGTCCATCAGCTTTGTTTCTGATGAAAATTCTGGGTGGGGGAACTTCTCTAAATGGTGTAAAGCTCTGCCCGTTGGTACAGTTACAAAATAATTATCATCGTAACAGTAAGACTGCGGTGCATCGTGAGGACTGATCAGCATTTCATGCAATTTCTCGCCATGCCGTATGCCTGTCTCAACTACATCAACCTCTCCATGATGGCACATGAGTACGTTTGCAAGCATATCTATTCGACACGCAGGCATATTCATTACAAATGTTTCACCCCCGATACTTTCAATACTTGCTTTAAACAGTAGCCTTATTGCTTCTTCGAGCGTAAGAAAGAATCTGGTCATGCGCTTATCAGTAATAGTAATCGGACCACCTGCTTTAATCTGCTCAACAAAGTAAGGTATAACAGAGCCGTTTGACCCCATCACATTTCCTCCACGAATACAAACAAAAGTAGTATCTCCTAGATCGTTTGCTTGTATAATTGTTTTCTCGCCTACAGCTTTCGTCATACCATACAGATTGATAGGATCTACAGCCTTGTCTGTACTCACATCTATAACTTTCTTCACATTGTTTGCAAGTGCAGCATTGACAATGTTTGTAGTGCCATGTATGTTTGTTTTGATTGCTTCCTGTACGTTTTCTTCACAAACAGGAACGTGCTTCAGTGCAGCGAGGTGAAAGATGTAGTCCACCCCTCTTGTAGCCCTTTCCAGAGCTTCATAGTCTCTCACATCTCCTATTACATATCGTATGCGAGAGTCAGTAAATTTTCTCTGCATCATCACTTGTGCAAGCTCACCTCGAGAGTATGCAATGATCTGCTTTGGCTCGTATTCTTCAAGAAGTAGACGAGTAAGTGTTTGTCCCCAGGAACCTGTAGCTCCCGTAATTAGTATGGTTGAATCGTTAAACATAATTCCCTTGTCCTTGTAAAATTGCAGTTACTTTTTGAGACACTTTTGAAGGTTCGTATTCTGCAGGTAGTTTCCAATTTGGAGTGATGCTTAGAAGATATTCACAAGCATCTTTTAATTCTTGAAGGCTATCCATGTTACCAAGAACAGTACCTCCAGTTTCCATCAGCTCAGGTCTCTCTGTAGTTTTTCTAGCAATGAGACAAGGCTTATGAAGCATCGCAGCTTCCTCACAGACAGTACCAGAGTCAGTAATGATAAGACTAGCTCCCTTCTCCATTTCAACAAACTGAGAAAAGTTAGTACTAGGCATAGGACTAAACTCCTCAAACTCATCTATGTAACGAGGATGTAGAACCAGTTTTACTTCTCGTGTCTTTTGTAAGTGCATAAGTAGTTTTTTAATTCTTTTTAGA
>BCSF01000624.1_pt1 | contig 13169 bp, 24 predicted proteins | sample 1016431 | NCBI WGS metagenome assembly BCSF01 (sample SAMD00045685;SAMD00045686;SAMD00045687;SAMD00045688;SAMD00045689;SAMD00045690;SAMD00045691;SAMD00045692;SAMD00045684;SAMD00045690;SAMD00045691;SAMD00045692;SAMD00045684;SAMD00045685;SAMD00045686;SAMD00045687;SAMD00045688;SAMD00045689, study...
GAGTTATTGATAGAGATAACTTTCAACCTGCGAAAACGACAATTAGTGATGAATAATGAGTGCAAGATTAATTTCAAATTCAATTCCAAATTTATTGAATGGGGTGTCCCAACAACCAGATACAGTAAAGTTACCAAACCAAGCTACAATACAAGAGAACGGACTTTCTGATATAATTACTGGTCTAGGTAAACGACCACCTACTGAACATATTGCAAAATTAAATACTGATACTTTAACAAATAGTAAAGTACACATTATTAATAGAGACGCTAACGAACAGTATGCTGTTTTAGTTAACAATCAATCTATTAAAGTTTATGATCTTGCAGGTAATAACAAAACTGTTGTTACACCTGACGGTCTTTCTTATTTAACGTCATCAGCACCACAAGATGATTTTAATTTAGTTACTGTTGCTGATTACACTTTTATTGTTAACAAAACTAAAACAGTAGCATTGTCAGGAAATGTCTCTACAACTCGACCTGATGAAGCTATATTTTATGTTAAGAATGGTCAGTATAGAACAACTTATGAAATTACAATTGATGGATCATCAGTTGCTAGTTATCAAACTTTAGATAACTCTACTTCTAGTAATGCGTCTTCTATTACTACAGATAATATTGCTACAGAATTAACAAACGATTTAAACTCAAACCTATCAGGTTACACAGTTAGTAGAGATGGATCTATTATCTATGTTTCAAAAAACTCTGGTACTTTTACTGCATCAGTGTCAGATGGTTTAGGTGGAGATGGTTTAATACTTATTAAAGATAAAACAAACTCATTTGCTGACTTACCATACAAAGGGTACACAGGTTTTGTTACAGAGATTATTGGAGACGGTGGTACTGAATTTGATAATTACTTTGTAAAGTGGGACGGCAACGCTTGGGTTGAGACTGTTAAAGATGGATTAGATAATTCATTTGATACATCAACTATGCCACACTTGTTGATTAGAACAGCTGACGGGAATTTTAGATTTTGCAAAGCAGATGGTTCAGCTTACACGGTTGGTGGATCTAGTTATACGGAACCAGAATTTGCATCTCGAACAGTAGGGGACGAGGTTACTAGCCCCGACCCTACGTTCGTTGGACGAAAGATAAATGATATATTCTTTTATAGAAATAGACTTGGGTTTCTTGCTGATGAAAATGTAATCTTTTCTAAAGCAGGTAAATTCTTTACGTTTTGGGCAACAACAGTAACTACAGCTATTGATGAGAAAAAAAGAGGTGTTAAAGATTACGTAGATGCTGCACACACTATGTTACAGTTATCTATTTTTGGAGGTTTAATACGAGACCGAGAGACACAACTAAAAGAACCACTATTACCTATATGGGAAGATAGAAACCGTAATAATAACGGTACGAAATTAAATCCTTAATGGCAAGAAGTAAACCTAACAAAAATAAACAATCAGGCAAGTATGGTGTAACACCTATTTCTAATGATATGAAAAACTTATTAGTAGGTAAAGGTGTAGTTGGACTAGGTCCAGCTGAGTTAAAGAAACGTATTAAACAACAACAAGCTTTAGCTCGTAAAGCATATGGTTCTAATGCAAGTAAAGATAAACTTACTGCGTCAGACGTTGCTAATGTATACCGTGGTTTAAAACATGATAAGCTTGCACAAGATATGAAAGATATGAAGAAACTTAAAGACCAAGGTTACTTCGGTTAACTAACACCTGAATGTCTATCTAAATATCCTTCTAACAGTTCTCTGTACGCTACCTTAGTACCCATAGATTGTCGTCCATCGTAGATATCGTGATGCCATTTACATAGTACAGCTGTATTATCTACATTATATTTGCGTGCTTTGTTGCCACCCATACCTATATCTTTTATGTGAGCTAACTCTAACCATTTGTTACTGCCACAGTTTGCCCACTCACAGGCGTTTCCAGCTCTTTTAAAGGCCTCTTCTCTTATTTGTGCTATATCATTCATTGATACTGTACATTGTATATTTAAGTGTGATTTCTTCGTTAACTTTAATAGGTCTAAGAGGATACAATTGATTAACATATGTACCTTCATGGCGTATTACTTCACAGTTAGGTTCGTCACTATGATTAATAAAACCACCTAGCGGTGTGCGTATTACTAAACCTTTCTCATCTAAAAACACATGTGTTACACCAATAGATGAATCTAAATCACGAATAGCTTTGATTGTGAATAGACCTAAACCTTCTATCTTACTAGGTTGTATAGTAAGATACTTAGGCAAAGGTCTATACGTAGGTACATTATCCATATACTGTTAAGTATTTACCGCTTGGCATATCCCAGGTTTTCATTATGTCGTTCCATCTTACTTTATCTTTAGCTGATGAACCCTCGTATACACAGTTAGATACATGCATAAACAATTGTGTACTACATTTACCATCTACTTTACCTATGCTTGATTCAGCCATACCGAATAGTTTATCTATATAACGTAATGTATTTTGTGTAACTTCTCCTACATCTTTAGCTGTCTTAGGTCTCATAGCATGCTCTATGTCTGGTGCGTGTTCACCGTTAGCTATTGTTACTCGTCTAGGACATAGCTTAGATACACGTATTGTTGCTATATCGTGTGTTAGTTTAACTTTTAAGTTAAGTGTTTCTTTATCTATTGTATAAGAAGCCCATATAGGTACGTCTTTAACTGTTACACCTAGTAATCTTTTACCACCAAATGTGTTGATTGTTTTAGCTAGGTCTCTTTTACTTTGTTCCCAAGCTCTAAACTTTTCTTTAGAACTTATGTCTGTTGTTGCATCTCTAGCTTCTTTAGATGCAAATGCTTTAAATGTATTCGGCATAGTTATTCCTCCTCTAATCCTGCTAGATGAAAGTTGTAATCTTTTACAAATTTATCCATCAGGTATCTTAATGCTATTGTGTCTGGTGCTACGTTAAATGTATCACTACCACATGCTTTGCTAAATCTTTGCGCCCATACTTTCATGTAACGCGGATGATTAAATATATTTATAGTTTCTATATCTAATATTTGTTTATCAGATTTCGCCATTCTCTACTTCTCTTTCTAATTTTTCTATACAATCAGAACAATACTTAACCAATTCAAATGTAGTTACGTATGCTTTGTTACAGATTGTACAAGTAAGATTTAACATATCTTTTATGTCATCTTTCATTTCGTTTAATAATCTATTGTATTGTTTATACATCATAGTTACCTTTCCAACAATGTTTACTAGAGTTCCAGTGATGCCATCCATCATTGTAGACTAGCCAAGCTGCGTATCTTGTAGCAACTTCTGGATTATCTCTACTACCTATTATACCAAGTTTTGATTTTAACCAAGACCAAGTATTGTCATTAAACTGCCAGAGTCCAACGTCATTCGTACCGTCAGTATTTTGTCCCGTAACTGCAGGCCGTCCACTACTTTCGCAATAGATAACCTTTAATGCACGAACAACGTCTTCTTCTGCAAAATAACTTTGTACCAAAGGTATCCATTTCTCAACACTGTACACCACATACTCTGTTTCACGACAACTCTGGTACTCGGTTAACTCAGCAGGTGTCGGTGGTGTTATCCACAAACACGCTGCTAAAATTGTTTCTATCATTAGCTAATGGTAGTTTTTCTTGAAGGAACTTTAGTACAATAGTAACTAACAAGTCCTTTAGTTTTAGTAGGCAGTGTAGTTATTTCATAACCTTCTGCTCTTAAGTTAAAGAGTATCCCACCAAATCTATGGCAGTATAACTCTCTTACAAATTCCCAGTTAGTTATAGGGTCAGAGTCCATAAACTCTTCTAATGCCCATGCTACTAACTGTGTTTTGCTTTTAATATAAGAGGGTACAAGTACACCTCTAAATGCGCTAGGTATCATAGTTATCCTTTCTTGTTTTGTTTTCTAAGCCCACGATACTGTGAACTTTTTTTAGACTTAGCAGCTCTACGCTGTTGGCGATTCGCCATCTAAGTTCCACTCTTTAGGTAGGTCTGAGTTATCAAGCCACCAAGACTTACGCCACTTACCACTATGTCCTCCGCATATTACAGGGTCATTAGTACTGCAAGTAAAGTCTGGACTTTTCTCTGACCGTTTACTGTTACGGTTGTCGTATACCATCTGTCCACAGAATGGACATTTAAGGTCGTCACGATATTTATTTTGTTGTTCCATTTTTTTTACAACTCCTCCTAGTACATCACCTACTGGTTGTACACCAGGCTCTGTACTTTCTATTTCTATACCAACAGATTCTAGCTTTTCTTCTATTGACATGCTATCGAATGACTCTTGTGTCACTACTGTAGGCATATCAGCTAGCTTTTCTATGTACGCAAAGTACAAATCAAGCTGTTCATCTGTCCAATATGTTTTATCAGGATTAAACTTACGCAACTGTGCGTATTGATTAGCAGAACCTAGTATCTTGTTAAGAGTTTCTGGTGACTCTACTTTAGATACTATTGTTGCTACTGTATCAGCTATAAACTGTACATCCTGACTCACGATTCAGTACCTAAGATACTATCCATGATTGCAGCAGCTGCAGCTTTATCATCTTTAGACATTTTGTTTTCTTTTAAACGCATATCTACTTTAGTAACTTCTACCTTGGCATCTTTGTCAGCCATCTCTTGTGTATAACCATCAGGTGCAATAGATGTAGCTTCTTCTTCTGTCTGTTTACTACCAGACCATAGCTCTACACCTAGACCGAACCTCATACATGCACGTTTGAATGCATCAGACTCTGCATCTTTTAAGTTGTTACCATCATTGAACTTAGCATTGCCAAGCTTGAAGGTATCAACATCACCGAAGCCATCATAACTACCCATACCTTCTATGGTTATAGTTCCTTTAGCACCGACTATTCTTTTCTCTCCATTGTGTGTACCGTATACAGGTTCACATGACCAGGAGTATTTAACACCGCTATCACGTAGTCTTTCTACATAATTAGCGTGTGGTACGTAATCCCCGAACTTACCAGCAGGTGCTTTCTTTACTAGCTCCTGTGGAAATGGGGATAACAAGTCAACGTTATTATTCATAACTATCCTTTCTTTACTTACTTCTGCCGAAGGGCAACAGTGCCGAGGCAGAAGGAAGTTTCTATTCTTCTTCTGTATTCAAGTCTACTAGCTTCGCAATGTTAGTTATACCACGTTCGAGAGGTATTAACTTTACGTCACCTTGGTCATTAGCAAGTATAACCTGCGGTCTATCACCTAAACCAGAGTATTCTATACTCGTTAACTTCCATTTAGACTTGACAATTAAGTTAGCCATATATTTATTATACTCATGCATCTTCTAAATTTACAAGGTATTCAGCAGTTACGCCTTGACCTGGCTTAGCAAACAACAAGTACTGGCATGGTCTTCCCATACTAGCAAGCTGTTCTTGTGCGTATGTATTGTAGCTTTCTGTACTACCATTAACCCATAAACGTATGTCATTAACATACATTGTTGTAGGTGTATGGAAGTGTCCAGCTACTGCGTAATCAAAGTCAGGCATTAGTTTAGCTGCAGCCAATGCTTTCCAACCTAGTAGTTTCTTACCGAAACCATACCAAGGGAAACCACCGTGTCCTCGTACGTTATCACCATGCCATATAAAGAACCTACAGTTCTTACCTAAATCTGCTATACCAAACCAGTGTTCGTCACCTGTTGGTATACCAAATGATATACGTTTTTCTTTTTCATATATCATTGACATGATTTTTCCTAGCATTCTATCGCTGTTGCTATCAGGATGGTAGTCTTTTCTAGCTCTACCACCTAAGCTACCATGATTACCTATCACCCAAGTAACATCTACTTCCTCAAAGTTAGCAAGTAATATGTCAAAGAACTTTGTCAATATTCTTGGACCGTCTACTGTCACTTGGTTATATAGACTTGCATCTATTAAGTGTGATTGACCTGGGAATATAAGCTCACCTTCTACTATGTCACCAGCGACTAGAACTGCACACTTTTTTACTGTGTGTGCATGTCGTTGGAGGTTTGTCAAGGTTACAATCTTATTAGCGTACTCAATTACACGTGCCTCAGCTACCTCTGTGCTATAATCTGGTGTTACTTTCGCAAGTTGTACATCAGATAGTATTGCAACAGCTACTTCTTCATCTTTATTTTTCTTAGAGATTGTAGGTTTAGGTATCTTAGGTTTATCCCACGTCCTTAAGTTAGTATTAACTGCTTCAAGTAAAGCTTCAATTAGGTCAGCTTTTTTATTCTTAGCTTTATCTAATTGTTTTAATAGACGAAGGTTATCTGCTTTGAGTGCTTGAATTTTAAGTGATTCAGCTTCAGCAAACAGTTCGTCTATGTTATCTTTACTTGCCATTGTTATCTAACAAGTTAATGAAATGATTCCTTACTGCGGATTCACTTATCTTGATATTGAAATGTTCTTTAAGTAGTCTAGATACTACATAAGGTTTCAATTGTCTACCAGCAATAACTCTTTCTTCACATCCAAGCCAAAAAGGTTTGGCTTCGTCAGTGATTCTATCGAGTACCTTGCTATGCTTTCCTGTTTCTGCTTCTGACAGCAGTTTATCTATATCTTTCATAGTATTCATTATACTCACAGTATTATATTTATGTGTGTATTTAGTTTCGTGATACGCTTCTCTGGCATTCCCTCGCTGTTTCGCGTGCGTGAGGCGCACACTCACAGCTCCGTCTGCCAACGAGCGTGTCACTAATTTTGGGTAAGTGAAGTGGTGTTCACTATAGGATGATTGTTGACATCATTTGAAACCTTGTCCGTAGCTCTCCTACGACTCTATTCCACTTCCGAGTTAAGGCTTTACAAAGGAAAGGATTCTTTGCACTCTTGCGAGTTACCTTATATCCTTACCACTGTATCACATGTTCAATTTAAGTCCATGTTCCTTTACTTCTTCTATATTTTTAAGGTTTATAATATTGTATTTTTTAACAAGCTTATTTACATCAGCCATTAGATTGAAACCAGATACGTCACCTTTAGCACCAAACACATGCATGTCTGATACCCAGATTCTTTTAGCTGGTTGTGTACCTAGCCACTCTAGAGCTGGTCCATCTACAACATTACCGTATCCTGAATGTCTATCTAGATAATGTTGATTAACACGTTTACCATTCTTAGCAATAATACGTAAGTCACCTGTATGACCACGGCCATTGTACATAGCAATAGTAACTGCAGGTAACATCTGCATAATTTCTAAGATATCTTCACCACTAAATGACATTGAACCTGAAGCATCAATAAGTATTGTGCCACCAAGCTGTGTCATTTTTTGTTTGAATATCTTTTTATCTATACAGTATCTATTAATATATTTAGGATTGTAACCAAAGTCTGCAGGTCTATAAGCTCTGCCGCCTTTAAGTCTAGCTTGTAAGTTAACAGTTAATGGAGGTTTATGTGTAAACATTTCACCCCATTGACCTGTACCACTAGAACTGTTATATAACAATTCATTTATATCTTGTTTGGTACGTTGTTCTAAAGAACCACCACCTAACTCATTAGAATCTTGTGATTCACTACCACCTTCACTTTCTTTTGAAGAAGATAGTTTAGGTTTTGGTTTATATACTTCATCAGGTTCAGGTTTATCTCTGAACATGTCCAGTATTTGACTTAGTGATTCTGCATACTTTTGTACTTTACGATAGCTAATAGTTTGACCGTAACCATGATTAGTTATGCTTTGATAATATCTTCTTACTACCTGTTCTGCATATTTAATTTGTTGTTTACGGAAATCAGTAACAGTGTCATCATCTTGTAACATGTTAAAACATGCTGACATAACAACCCACTCATCATTGTATTTATAACTAGTATATCTTCGGTTAGTATCATTGTCTGGTACTTTCCACTTACTAGCTAAACCTAACAGTATTATTTCTGCAATACCTGATTCATAAACTAACTTCATAGTTTCTTGTTGTAATGCATCTAAACACTTTGAAGGTTCGTATAGTGCAAGTTTGTTCTCGTATAGAAGATGGTTAACTCTAACTTCTTCTAATACATGAACAGCTTCTGCACGTACACCTGGCTTTAGCTTACCCATAGTCTTCGGACTCCACTTGGCATGACCAAGTTCATGTCTACGTATCATACGACTATGATTGATACCGCATTCCTCACACTCTCTGTCGAGTGGGACTGTCATCTGTCTGTTGAGATTATCTGTAGAACCTTCAGGACTGTTGTTAACAGTACCTATTACTTCCCACTTCTCACCAGTAACAATCTCTGGATATGGATAAGCTTTGCTGTTAGGCACGAGCTAATGTAACAGCATCTATTAATTCTTCTGCTTTGTCTGCAAAGATTAACTTAGCTGCTGTTTCAGGTGAGAAACCTTTCTCTTGTAATGCAAAGAACTCTGTCCATGCACGTACTGAGATACGTTCTTCATCATCTTCTACCATTGTTGTGTCATTAATTACACCGTGCCACTCATCTGGAAATTTCTCCAATGCTTTAGGGTGTATACTGTCAACGTGTATTTTCACAGGGAATCTATCTTTTAACGCTAGTGGCAATGATTCAGGTGGACTGTTCGTAGTAGCTACGACTTGAAAGCCTTCAGCTGGACGTACTGTCTCCTTAGTATCATTGTTTAATGTCAACATTGCTATGTCTTGGTCATCAAGAATAGCGTGTAGAAATGTCATAGCATCTGGTGAAGCATGGTCTATCTCATTGATAACCAATCTACCACCGTTACGCCATGCTTGAATAGCAATACCATCATGCCACTCAAAGCCACCGTCTTTAGCAGGTTTATAAAAACCTTCTAAGTTAGCAGCTGCTGTATCTTCTGTCATAGTAATCTGATAAACGTTAGCTTTACCATCCATATCTAATGGGGTGCTTTGTTTAACAGCACTATATGTTTTACCTGTACCAGGTGGCCCGTATAATAATGTTCTACGTGTTTTACCTAGCACAGATGATATCATCTTCCAACAATCATTGTTGCTCATAGTATCTCCTCTTCATAGTTAGGGACAAATCGACAATAAATATCTATCTGTCCAGTTTTATTTCTTCTTTGTTGTATCTCAAACTTACCTTTGTCTGATAAGTGTGTGATATTTTTCTGAGTCATAGACTCAATGTTTGCTTTAACACCACTAATCCACTTGTCTTTAGTAGATATAATGAACCATTGTTCTGGTGATGATAAAAGTATTTTTACTTTGTCATCTGTTAATAGACTAGGTTGCTTACCTTTTCTATTTAGATATGGTTCGGGTGGTGTAGCAGCTTGCATTCCTTCAGGCATTATCATTGTCTTGCTCCTTTAGGAAATCTTCTGCATCATCGCCAATATGTGAAGCGTGGTGCATTACATTATCAACAGTCATATCAATTAATTTATCCTCATCATCAGCTTTGTTAGCTTGAATAGATGTAGGTTGCATTGCTAACCAATGTTGAAACAAACCAATTTCTACAGCTTGCTCATAAATATCTTCTATATCTTTACGAGTAAACGTTTCTTGGTTTATATACATTGGATTACTGTTAATATAATCAGCCATCATTTCCGCTCGTGCATGAGTTACTATCTCCATACCACGATTAACGGCATTGATTAAGCTATCTGCATATACTTCAACACGATATACTGTATGTGCTTCATCCTTGTCGTCTGGAATAAATGACTTATCGTCATTACTATCTTGTGCCATATAGTTAACTACAATATTGTACTTACTAACATTACGTTTTCTAGATGACAGACCTATTACGTCCATATTATTTCCTTTCTTTCATAGTCGACTTCTCTCGAAGGTCAATATCTCCGAGAGAGAAGGAGACATGACTGAGTGGTATGTCGTAGGGCAACGATGTACTCAGTCATATTATCTCCCATAGCTACGTACGTGTAGCTTGTAACACACACATTGGCTCATAGAGTTACTGTCTTTTACTTTCTGCAGAAAGCGTATGTGCTACAAGCTACCTACTTGTCAGTAGCTTGTATTATTTCTTGAACTTCTTCCGACAGTTCGGCATCGTTAAGAAGGTCTGATACATCACGTCTAAACGTTTCATGTCCCCAACCTTCATGTGCCCAAGCATCAGATATGTATTCAGCAAAGATTTCTATTTGGTCTTTATAGTAACCATCAAGTAACAAAATGCTTAGTTTCCTAGCAAGTTCGTTCTTTTTTTTAAAATCTATGTCAGTTAAATCAACAGTGTCAATGTCGATTTCACCCCATTTATCTTTTTGCATTTCTGCTCCTTCCGTTGTTCTACTAACATTATATCATACTTTTAAATATAATGCAAGTTTTTACTTATCTATTTCCCTTTTTTAACCAACTTGTATTCTGTTGGGTTGCCGTAATCTAGTAAGGTATAGTCACTCATAAAACTATCTTCCATTACTGCATTTATAACACTATCAAAAGCTGAATCTGTTTTGTTAGTGTCACTGGCTATATACAAAGTAACTTGTTCTACTTTAATATTTTTCATTATTAAACTCCTATTTCCTTTTCTTTAATACACGCCCAAGCAATCTCGCAGACTTCTACATAGTTAATGTATCTGCCGTTTGAGTCTTTACTTGAGTATTCTCCAAGCCAACTAGGGTTTGTGTCAAAGAACCTTAGTATCTTTTTGAAATCTACATTCTTTAGTTGCATTTTCATACCAACTCGTCCAAATTTACTATGAAAGTTAAAGCACTAATGTAACCCGAATCATAGTAAATATCTTCTTTAGTCATTTGGTCTTTATCACGGTTAAGGTCATCTTGAGTTTCCTCAATTAACTTTCTAATATATGCTTTTAATTTATCATTCATTTTTTTTCCTTTTCCTTTATACTCTATTTATAGATGACGTCATTTCATTTGTCAAACTATTGGTTAAAATAAATACCTTGTAATACACAATTAACGGGGTCTGCATTTAGTTGTTTCGTGTCTAGGTAGTAATGAGCTACCAACCCTTATTATGTACTACAAGCTACTCACAGAACTTGGATACACCAAATACACTTAAGTACTGGGCGAGGTTTAGTAAGTTCTAATTTCCCCTCGCTTATCCTTTATAAATAGCTTGTAACACACTACGGCTATACCAATACTGTTAATAGCATTACCTCGAGGTTTGGTCTGCTAATGTGCTACAAGCTACCTACCTTCACAGTTTCTTCCCCTAAGGTACTGCCCACTGCTACTACTATAGATAGCTTAAGATAGACACTACGTGACTATCACGAGGGAATTTTAATTGGGTGATTAAGTCAATTCGTTTTCCCTACTTTCTCGGAACCTAGTCTCTTATTGGAGATTTACAGATAAGCACGTCCCTTTTTAGCAAACCCGCACCTTAGATGCATCACATCATCAACTTGCCCTCTTAAGAACTGACGTCTCAGTCAGTACATATTTCACAATATGCGGAGTTTCTTACTCTTTACTAAGTTGATTGGTATAAGTCCAGTGGCCTCGCCGTCACTTTTTCTTACAGTGACTTCTGTCATTTCTCCCATTGCGTCCACGGTCGCAAAACTGTGGTGAGAGATTAATACAAGGATTCTTGCCTAGCTTATCTACTAGCCTACTTACGTTACAGTCCATTGAGTTGCAACCTCGTCTCTGTACCAAGTGTAATAGTCTCGTAGTATCTATCTTTTAGTTATTCAATTGTATTATCTATTTATAGATGACGTTACTTTCTTTGTCAAATCTAAATAGAAGATTTCTAGTTGGCCATAAAGACCTTGTAATACACACACTTAAAAAATGTATACCTTAATTAAGTGCATTATGGTTCGGTTTCCCGATTTCTGACTAGCATTAATGTACGCCATATTATGTATTACAAGCTCCTTATGGAGCGTTTAGAACGACTTGACGGCTTACCCCTTTGCTTAGTGCGTGGAGCGTCTAGCTTGATTAACTACAGTAAACTTGAAAGACCTCTTTCGAGTCTGTAGGTTTCGGCTAATTACCGTTCTACTTGAGATAACTAGTTAGTTATCTCTGCTTTGTTTATATTGTGCAGTAACCCCTCTTGGAGCATTGCGCAATATTGGTTAACTTCTTTTGAAAGTTCCCCGCTATTTTTACCGAACTGTAATTCGTTCAGTATCCATTCTAAAGGTTGGTTCATAACCTTTCCTTTCTTCTTGTATTCTTTTAATCTATATGACGTCTTTGCAGAAGTCAAGTATTAAATTAAAAAAAGACTTAAAGCAAACACCCTAGAGTTTTGGTTCGAACTTCGGCTATTCGCCGACTGACCTGCTAAGGAAGTTTCTTTTCCGATACTGTTTCGCGTGAGGTAAGGTTTAGCCTAGGCTCCGCCTTACTCTACTAAGCTGTAGTTTCGATAAGCGCCACTATTCAAGCGTTACGGTCACTCTTATTGTGTCTGCTTTAAATCTTCTTTATTTAATTGTTTTATGCAGTAGGGAGAATGTCTTCTCCCTTGCATATTCTTATTTATATGTGACGTCGTTTCCAATGTCAAGCTTTTAACAGTTCTTTTTTTCTAACTGTTTTAACCTTTTCAATTATAGGTTTTACGTCTGTTCCGCCTATACGTCTAGCGTAGAAGTGGAACCAGTCATTACACGGTAAACACTCGCCGTCTAATGCCCAAGGTACTTTGAAGTTATCATCTCCGCACCAGTTACAATTATGTAAATAGCTCATAGTTCATTTCTCCTAAAGTCGTATGGAGAATATCCGTTGAGCTTTTCAAAAGTGTAATCAAACACTTTTCTAACTAGCTTGTTATGTTTTTTTTCTAACAATCTCAAGCAAAGTTGGTTAATCATTTTCATAATTTTCCTTTGTTTCCTTATATTCTTATTTATAGATGACGCCTAAACCTTTGTCAAATTTAAGCGCCATATTTCTTTTAGACTTAGTCCATATGGTTGAAGAAGTTACTCTCTCCGTCCCATAATGTAGCCCAAGAATAAGACGTAATCTTAATATCGGGTCTACCTGCATCATCTGTAGCAAGTCTCTTGGTAAAAATATAACCAGTGCGAAATCCGCCTTTATAGGCATTTCACGACCTTGAAAATACTCTCCTTTTTCTTGTTTCTTTTGCTTGAGCTTTCTAACTCGAACACTCTTACCGCTTG
>BCSF01000625.1_pt1 | contig 13162 bp, 20 predicted proteins | sample 1016431 | NCBI WGS metagenome assembly BCSF01 (sample SAMD00045685;SAMD00045686;SAMD00045687;SAMD00045688;SAMD00045689;SAMD00045690;SAMD00045691;SAMD00045692;SAMD00045684;SAMD00045690;SAMD00045691;SAMD00045692;SAMD00045684;SAMD00045685;SAMD00045686;SAMD00045687;SAMD00045688;SAMD00045689, study...
CATATGTGTTGCATCCTTCCAAAATGCTATCACTTGAAGAGTTGAACTTTTTAATCAATGAAATATGAATTTTACAAACTTTATTACAAAAGAAGCAATGAGAATTTTTGGATTTATGCTAATTTGTTTTTTTATTTGGATGACAATTTTTGTCTTGATTGCCAATTGGCTTGTGCCAATTCCTGAAACAATAGATCCAGAAACAATCAATGCAGCCAGAATAATTTATTTGAGATAACTACTAAAACCAGAAAAACAATGAGAGAAAAACTTCAAGATCTTGGGATTGAACTCAAGAGATCATCAGGATATGTGAAAACAACTTGTCCAAAATGCTCACATCAGCGAAAAAAGAAATCAGATCAATGCTTGGCAGTTGATATTGATCAAGGGTTGTACAATTGCCATCATTGTGGATGGAGTGGTAATGTGAAGTTTGAAAAGAAAAAAGAATAAAACAAGCCACCAAAGGTTTCTGCAGATGTGAATGAAAGGGTTCTGGAGTGGTTTGCATCAAGGGGAATCACAGAACCATCAGTTGCACATTGGAAGATTGGAGAATCTTTGGAGTATATGCCGCAAGTGCAAAAGAAAAGAAGATGCATCAATTTCAATTACTTTAGGGATAATGAGCTTATCAATGTAAAATACAGAGATGCAGAGAAAAACTTCAAGCTTGTTTCAGGAGCTGAATTGATTTTCTATGGCATTGACAATCTCATAGACACAAAACGCTGCTACATTGTTGAAGGGGAGATGGATGCTCTCTCATTGCATGAAGCAGGATTGTATTCAGTTTGTTCAGTGCCAAACGGAGCATCAAAGGGAACTCAAAAACTGGAGTATCTTGATAACTGCTATGAGTATTTCAAAGACAAGGAAGAGATCATCCTTTGCACTGATAATGATGATGCAGGATTGCAACTCCGAAACGAACTTGCCAGAAGGTTTGGATCTTATCGCTGCAAATACGTTGATTTTAGCGATTATAAAGATGCAAATGAGGTTCTGGTACACAAAGGAGCTGAAACGCTGCGAAACATCATTAAAAATGCGAAAAACTTCCCATTGGAAGGTGTGTTGAATCTTGATAACATTTGGAACAATGTTTTATCATTCAATGAGAATGGCATAAAAAACTATTCATTGGGGTTGGGAGAATCGGATAATTATCTGAAGATTGCAATGGGAGAATGGAGCATTGTGAGTGGGATTCCAAACTCTGGAAAGTCAGATATTGTGGATCAGATACTTTGCAACTTGGCTACAAAGCACGATTTTAGATGTGCAATGTTTTCTCCAGAATCATTTCCTTATGAAGGGCATATCAAAAGGATTGCTAATAAGCTAAACAATAAAAATTGTTCATCAGATGATTTGAACAACACAAAGGATTTCATTGAGGAGCATTTTTTCTGGATTAAGATTGATCTTGAGAATCTAACTCTCAAAGGAATTTTGGATGCATTTAGGGATTTGGTATTCCAAAAGGGAATCAATGTTTGTGTGATTGATCCTTGGAATATGCTCGATCATTCAGCTCAAAGGGATTTCAGTTACATTGGGAGGATATTGTCAGAGATAACCCAGTTTTGCCAACAAACCAAAACACATCTCTTCCTTGTGGCACATCCCAGAAAGATTGAATCAGTGGAGGGTGTATATAAAAAGCCAACTCTTTATGATATATCAGGATCTGCCGATTTTTTTAATAAGGCATACAATGGAATCATTGTTTATAGATGCATTGGGCAGAAAACCAAATACAAATCTGATGCAGTGAGAGTGTATATTGAAAAGGTAAAAAGAAAAGAGAATGGGCAGCTTGGAGATTTTGAAGTTGCTCCTGATTTTCTCAATGGTGGAGTTTACAAGCCAGTGGATGCAGAGAATCGAAAGTTTGAAGTAATAAAAGACACTAATATCCCATTTTAATGAAAGTTTTAGAATTATTTGCAGGATCGAGAAGTATAGGAAAAGCTGCTGAAAAATTAGGATTTGAGGTTTTTAGCAGTAGTATAAATGCTTTTAAAGGAATTGATTATGTTGTTGATATTTTAGATTTTGATGTATCAAAAGTGCCATTCAAGCCAGATATAATTTGGGCATCTCCTCCTTGTACAACTTATAGCATTGCAGCAATATCCCATCATCGACCACTTGGAAAAGAATTATCTGAATTTGCAAAAAAAAGTGATTTGATGATTTTGAAAACTTTGAAAATAATTGAAGATTTGAAACCATCAAAGTGGTATATTGAGAATCCCAGAGGATTATTAAGAAAACAATCTTTTATGATTGGATTACCAAAAACAACAATTTGGTATTGCTCATATGGAGATACAAGAGCAAAGCCAACTGATATTTGGACAAACAACCTTTATTCATTATTGAATCCTGATGGTTGGCAGCCGAGAGCTGAATGTTTTAATGGGAATAAAAATTGCCATCATCAATCTGCTCCTCGTGGAAGTAGAACTGGAACTCAAGGATTGAAAGGGAACTATGAAAGAAGTAAAATTCCAGATGAATTATGCTTGGAAATTTTAAAAAGTTAAATTTTTGAAAAAGATTTTTACTCCATCAAAAGAAATGCAGATTGCAATGTGTTGGTGCTTAAATAATGGCATCAAGCAGTATCTTGTGCCTGATCGTGGGCAATTCTGGATTGTTGTAAATCAACAAGGAAACAAAACAAGATCCTCCAGAAGATATGCAAAACAAAATGAAGCAGAACATAAAATGTGGGAAATTTATTTGTATTTTTATGGCAAATTCAATAAGATATGAATCTTGGAATCACTTTTTATCCGATCTATGGCATAACATTGGGAATCAATTATTGTGATAGCACACTTATGCAAACAGAGCTTGAGGATGGATCAGAGGAGCATGTTATCCAGATTCTGCTTTTTTTCTTTGGTGTAAACATATTCTGGTACACAAATGGCAATCAAAGTCAATATAGCTGAACTCAAGGAGAATCCAGAGAATCCCAGATACATCAAGGATTCTAAATTCAAAAAGCTTGTAAAGTCAATCAAGGAGTTTCCTGAAATGCTTGAGAAACGACCTATTGTCGTTGATGAAAATATGGTTGTTCTGGGTGGCAATATGAGATTGAAGGCTTGTAAAGAAGCAGGAGTTGAAGAAGTATGGATTGATCAGGCAAAAGAGTGGAGTGAAGAGAAAAAGAAAGAGTTCATAATCAAAGACAATGTAGGATTCGGAGAATGGGATTTTGATGCTCTTGCAAACGAATGGGACTTAGAGTTGATCACCGATTGGGGATTAGATGTAAAGATTAATGCGGATGATGTAGAAGAGATTAAAAATCCGGAGAATCAAGATACGGAGAATGTATTCGCTACTGAATTAGATAGTGAGAGTAATTATATCGTTTTAAAATTCTCAAAAGATATTGATTGGATTCAAGCATTAACTTTATTTGAATTACAGACTGAGACTGCAAGAAGAGCAAATGGAAAACCTTGGAGCAAAGGAATCGGAAGAGTTATTGATGGAGCAAAGGCGATTAATAAATTGACAAAATGAGAGTAAAGTTTTATGCCCCTTCTTACAAGAGATCCGAAAAGAGTATCACTCAAATAAATTACCCCTTCGTTAAATTGGTTGTAAAAGAAGATGAAGCGGATCAGTATCGAGAGAATGGGAATGATATTGTAGTTTGTCCAAATGAGGCTCAAGGAAATCTTTGCAGAGTTAGAAATTGGATATTAGATAACTTATTCGATGATGCGGATTGTCTTGTATTAGTGGATGATGATTGTCGAATGATCGGGAGATGGGAAAACCAAAAGAATATTAAATTCAATCCGGAGGAATTGGAAGAGTTTTGTGAGATTAATGCTCAATTATGCCAAGACTTAGGATTTAAATTTTGGGGATTGAATTGTGTTACGGATAAAGGAGCGTATCGAGAATATACCCCATTCGGATTCACTCAGTATATCGGAGGACCATTTCAGGCTCATTTGAAAGGGAGTGAGATTCGATATGATCTAAACCTCCCATTAAAAGAAGATTATGATATCACCCTTCAACATTGTTTAGAATATGGAGGAGCGTTAAGAATTAATTATGCTCACTATGATGTAAAACAAGCAGAACAAACAGGAGGGTGTGCTACTTACAGAAATTTAGCAAAGGAAAAGGAGCAATTCTTTGCGTTACAGAGAAAATGGGGAAAGGATATTATCAAAAGAGATCAGTCAAGCAAAAAGAGTTTCGATTTTAATCCGGTAATGAAAGTACCGATAAAAGGAATATAAATATGGGATCAAGTATTGAACGAACCGAACAGCATAAAAAAGAAGTTTTAGATGCATTAGAGAAAACATTAGGGAATGTTACGACTGCTTGTAAAATGGTTGGAGTTGGAAGAACTACTTTTTATGATTGGTTAAATAGTGATGAAGAGTTTAAAAAACAGGTCGATGATATTCAGAACATAACTCTCGATTATGTGGAGGGAAAATTAATTAAGCAAATAAAGGAAGATAATATTACTTCAATTATATTTTATTTAAAGACAAGAGGAAAGAGTAGAGGATATGTAGAAAGACAAGAGATACAGACCGATGGTTTCCCGAATAAGATACAAGTTGAGGTGATTGATGAAGGTACAGACCAATAAGATATTCCGACACCTAAACACAGATGCAAAGATTGTTTGTGAACAGGGTGGAACAAGATCCGGAAAGACCTATAATATCCTTCTATGGATAATCTTTAAATATTGCACGAATAATCGGGGAAAGGTGATCACGATATGCAGAAAGACATTTCCAAGTCTTAGAGCAACGGTTATGCGTGATTTCTTAGAGATCTTAAAAGGTCACGAGATATATTCAGAGGCGAACCATAATAAAAGTAATTCAGAGTACTCGCTATTAGGAAACTTAGTGGAGTTTATTTCTTTAGATATTCCACAGAAGGTACGGGGGAGGAAAAGAGATCTGCTATTTATCAATGAGGCGAATGAGATCACTTATGAGGATTGGAATCAGTTATTGTACCGAACCAAAGAGAAGATCATATTAGATTATAACCCTTCGGATGAATACCATTTTATTTATGATAAGATTGTACCAAGAGAGGATTGTGAGTTTCATGTAACTACTTACCGAGATAATCCATTCTTAGAAAAGAGTATCGTTCAGGAGATCGAGAGATTAAAAGATACAGATGAGGTTTATTGGCAGATTTATGGATTAGGTCAAAGGGGAATCAGTAGAGCGACTATATTTCAATTTCACGATGCAACAAAGATTCCGGATGATGCGGAGTTTTTGGCTTATGGAATGGACTTTGGATTTAATGATCCGACCACATTAGTTGAGGTTTATCGGAAGGATGGAGATCTCTTCGCTAAGGAACTTTTATATCGTACTCATATGACAGGATTCGATATGGCTAAATTTCTCAAAGGAATGGATCTGAAGGGTATTATTTATGCGGACTCAGCAAGACCTGAAATAATCGAAGAATTGAGAAGAATGGGATTGCCTATTAGAAAGGCTCATAAACCTAAAGGATCAATATTAGAAGGAATAGATATATTGAAGAGATATCGATTAAATATCATTGGAGATAATTTTATTCAGGAAATGAGGAATTATAAATGGGTTGAAGATAAGACAGGTAAATTGACTAATATTCCGCAGGATCTCAATAATCACCTTGTAGATGCGTTCAGATACGGAACTTATAGTGTATTATCTAAGCCAAATTATGGAAAATATGCTATTCAATAAAAAATCTAACCTTTTGTTAAAGCTATAACGAGATTGACATAAATTGTTATGAATCACGACATTTCTTGGTTTATTAAATATTGTTAATTATATTACGATCAGATTGTTAGTTCAATCAGTTCTTTGAAATCAATGTTTAATTAAAAATCAAGTAATCATGACAAAAGATGAAAGAATCCGTTTAGATAGTATGACTATCGAAAACAACTATTGGTATGCGGTGAATAACGCTGCAGTGTTCTTAGAGAAGTTCACAGGATGCGTTGGACACGAAAATCCATTCCACTTACCGCAATTCAATTTGCATTCTCAAGGTAGGATGCTTGAATGTACCTTTAAGATCATTAATGATCCTGAAGATGGTATTATTATTCAAGCAAGAAAAATTACCGACAGAGGGTATTGGCAGAATGTTAAAAGTCCGAAAGAAGCATTAGAGTTTTTTCACTTCGATGCTGACTACAAACGGATTGGTTATTGGGATTAATTAATGGGGGGCGAAAGCCCCCTTTTAAAAAAATTTAATTAAAACTTGACAGGAATTAAAAATTGTTAGTATCTTTGAGTAAATCAAAAGATAAGATTATGAAAATCGCACAAGGACATTACGAGTATGAGTTTAAAGGAATCACTTTTTTCGTTGAAAGAATGGATGACATTTTAGGAGATCTAATTTGGAATATTCAATTCGATGATTTCGGAGTTGAGAAGAATGTTTTCTTCAATGGTGGAGAAGATTCTTTATGGGCTACCAAAGGAGAGGCTAAAGAGATGGCAGAGTTATTCATCGAAAGATACGCTTAATTATGAGTCAATTTAAAATCTTCGGTTATTCAGTAGACTTTTACCAAAACAAGAAGTTGGTAGGTAGTTTAATATTAGATCAAGCAGATCGTGAGGAGATCGGATATGCAGGAAGAAAGATGATGCAGTATAAAGGTCAATTAAAGAAAGGACACAAATTCGTTGAGGTTGATGGAGAATTTATGACAGAATGTTTTCCGCTTTGTGGTCGTATTATGGATTCAAAATTAGAAGAGATATGAAATTTAAAGAATTTGAAATCGAGATGTTAATCGAGATGAGCGATCCGGATGGAGCGTGGACTATTTTCCGATCAATGGGATTAGATGAAGAGTGTCAATACATAGAAAATAAATATTTTAGTAATGAGTAATTTTAGAGAAGGATCAACCAAGATAGGATTGGAAGGAATTGAGATCGAAGTGGAATATCGATACAAACCAAAAAAGTATTTTGATTACTTTACTCCACCGGATCCGGAAGAGGTAATAATCGATGCAGTTTATCTCGAAGGGAATCACCAAGATATATTTCCATTATTAGAAAGGTTCGGAGATGAAATTGTAGATAGTATTATTGAATTTGAAAATCAATATTGAAAGTAAGTTTTTTACTACTTTTAAGGAGATATCGAAAGGTATCTCTTTTTTTTGTTTAAAACCCATCGAAAAAATCGTTATATAAGTATGAAAGTTGAAGTATCAGTTCCGGAATCATTAACGGAGATCACTTTAGGGGAATATCAAAAGTATCTGAAGATCCAAGATCAAAATGAAGATCCAAGATTCTTACAGGTTAAAATGATCGAGATATTCTGCAAAGTTCCTTATGAATATGTGTTAGGAATGAAATTAGCGGATACTAACGCAATAGCATCAATGCTAAATGATTTATTTGAGCAGAAGCCTCAATTAGTCCGCAAGACAAAGATCGGTGAAAGAGAGTACGGCTTTATTCCAAATTTAGAAGATATCAGTTTAGGAGAATATATCGATTTAGATACGAATGTTTCAGATTGGGAGAATATGCATTTAACAATGAATGTATTGTATCGACCTATTAAGCATAAATATGGAGAGAGATATTCAATCGATGATTACAAAGGAGGAGATGGATTGCATATGAAGGATATCACGATGGATTGTGTGATTAGTTCTTTGCTTTTTTTTTATCGTTTAGGGATGGACTTATCGGAAACTATCCTGAATTATTTGAAGGGGGAGGAGGAGAATCGCTTAGTGCAGTATCTCAATTCTCAAACAAATGGGGTTGGTATCAATCAATTTACACACTCTCTCAAGGAGACATTACGAGATTTGAACATATCACTGAATTAGGGGTTCACAAGTGTTTTATGATGTTAGCGTTTGAGAAGGAGAAAACAGAAATAGAGTTAAGACAGATTAAAAAGAAATAGATGAATAAAGGAATAAGAGGTTTTTATCAAATAACCGAAACGATCAAAGATACTTTATTAGCAGATGAAAATGTGAAGAGCGTTACGATAGGAGATATCACAGAGATAGACCTATCTAAGCAGACTATTTTTCCTTTGTCGCATATCATGATCAATACTGCGATTCAAGAGGAGAGAACAATCACCTTTAATATTTCAGTTCTTACAATGGATATTGTCGATCAGAGTAAGCAGGAGACAACAGATTTATTTGTGGGTAATAATAATCTCCACGATGTGCTAAATACTCAATTAGCGGTGATTAATAAGGTAATTCAGAAGTTGAGAATGGGTACGCTATACACCGAATTGTATCAGGTTGAAGGAGCGGTTACTTGTGAACCATTTTTAGATCGATTTGAAAATAATATTGCAGGATGGGCATCAACCTTTGATGTAATGATTGAGAATGATATTAAGATTTGTTAATGGAGTTGAAGGAGATCAAGAGTGCTTTAAATGCATTTGGAAAATATGTAGTGCAACAAGCACGAACGAATCTCACTAAGGGAAGAAGAAATTTCTCAAATGATCTTTACAAGAGTTTAGATTATAACATTGACAAGGTTGGTGAAGGAATGAAGATAATCTTCGAAATGGAGGATTATGGAATGTATCAAGATCGAGGAGTTAGAGGAACGAAGAGCGGAAGATCATTATCCGGATTCAAATACAGAGAGAGTTCAAATTTAGTTGGATTAGAATATCATACGGGAATATTCTCAAAGTGGGCAAAATATAGAAGAATACAACCGAGAGATAAGAAGGGAAGATTTGGAAGTTATAAGACAATGGGATTTATTCTTGCAAGATCAATCAAAGAGAAGGGGATCAAACCAAGTTTATTTTTCACAAAACCATTCGAGGCGGGATTAAAGAGATTACCACCCGATATAGAGAAAGCATTAAGAGAGGATTTAAAAAGTTTAGTATAAATGGCAAATGTAGGAGTTAGAAGCCAGTATTTTTGGTACAAGGCATCAGCATCAGGAACATCGGTTGAATTAGATATTCGGATTGATGGTGTTTCGAGATATACGATATTAAAGAACGCAACCACGGATGGATATGTTACTTATGAGATATCGGATTTGATTCGTGATTATATCGATTTTACCTATACGGGATTAAATTTAAGTGCAAGTGCATTAAGCGTTGAGGTTGATCTTTATTACACCACATATACAGGTCAAGATGGATCGGGAACTGCAACAGGACCGACTCTTGATTCTTCATTTGATGCATATGATGGATATGCGTATTATGTGGATGAAGAGGAGCAATTTATCTTTCCTACCACTTCTCCTTTGTTGAGTAATTACACAATATGGGCTCCGGAAGATACTACGGGATTCTTTTATTACACATCAGCAGGAGTTGCATCGAGATATGATTATTTAGCAGGAGATACAAGTGTTACTGCAGGAGGACAAACAATAACCATTAAGAGATTCGGTTGCAGTCGATTTAATGAGGTTAAAGTTGTTTTTGTGAATAGATATGGAGTTCTTCAGCAGTTGTATTTTTTCATGAAAACCATTGAAGGGGTATCTACTCAAAAGAAAACATTCAAGTCAAGTGCGGTTACTGTTACAGGATCATATCAATACGAGAAGCATCAGATAAAGACTTTTGATGCGAATGGTATTACAAGATATACACTCAATACAGGATATATTTCTGAGGATTATAATGAGTTCATTAAGGAATTAATGTTATCGGAACAAGTTTGGGCTCATATTGAAGGAGTGGTTTATCCGGTGAATGTGATTAGTTCAGATATGAGCTTCAAGACTTCATTGAATGATAAGTTAGTGGATTATCAAATTGAGATCCAACAGGCTAATGATTTAATTTCTACAATGAGATAATGCAGAAAGTAGCACTATACATAGAGGATGAAAGAGTGGATTTATTTGATGATGAAAATATTTCATTGACTCAAACCATTCAGAATGTTAGGGATATTGAAAAAGTGTTTACGGATTTTTCGAAATCATTCACCTTACCTGCTTCTAAAGCTAATAATAAGATATTCAAGCATTATTACAATTTCGATATTGTAGGAGGATTCGATGCAAGGACAAAAGCGGATGCTAAGATTGAATTGAATTATCTTCCATTTCGAGAGGGGAAAATAAAATTAGAGGGGGTTGATCTTAGAGATAATAAACCCTATGCATACAGAGTTACCTTTTTCGGAAATACAATTGGGTTAAAAGATATATTAGGAGATGATAAGTTGAGTTCCTTATCTTGGTTAAGTGGATTCACAAGAACCTATAATTCTTCAAATGTTAAAGCAGATCTTCAAGCCAATGGAGTGGATTTGACAAATACATTTGATTCGGTTACCTACTCAGATGCTTATGTGATGCCTTTAATAGGTTGTAAGACGCGTTTGTTTTATGATAGTACATTAACGGGTTCTGCGGATTATGAATATCCGAATGAGTTAGGAGGGAATTTGTATTACCAAGGCGGATTAGGTAGTCACTTACACGGAGCGTATTGGCAGGAATTAAAGTATGGCATTAGAGCCTATTTAATAGTTAAAGCTATTGAAGAGAGTTATGATGGAATAGAATTTACAAGTGATTCATTTCTAAAAGACACTTCTATTGCTCAATACTACAATCTCTATATGTGGATGCATAGAAATAAGGGATTTGTCTTTGATAATATTTCGATTCAAAAACCAAAAGAAAGATATACGGGATTTGCAATTGATACTATTCAAATGACTCGTGTAGTAATGGTGGATGATAATCTTAAAGTATTTAATCTTACAGGAGGACAGACATTATCATATTCATTAGAAGTTACACGATCAATAGGTAGCAATCCTTTCACGGTTACCATTAAAAAGGATGGTATTGTGTATGCGGTTGATAGTTCAAGTACATCTCCATTAACACTTACAGGAACATTAAATAATTCAAGCACGGGATATGATGTGTATATCGAGGGTACTGCGACAGAAAGATTTGATTGCGAATGGATTGTTACAGATTCTTTTTTAGGAGAAACAGGAACTTACACGGGTGGTAATCAAACACTACAATCTACATTTCAATTTAGAGCATCAGAACAGATACCTGAGATAAAGGTTATGGATTTTCTTTCAGGATTGTTTAAGATGTTTAACCTAACTGCATTTGTACAAAATGATGGAAAGATCAAGGTACAGACATTAGATAGTTTTTATGCAGGAGGAACAAGGAGAGATATTTCGAAATATGTAGATATTAAGGAGAGTTCAGTAAATGTTGCGTTGCCTTATAAGGAATTAAATTTTAAGTATAAAGGCAGAGGAACGCAGGTTGCAAAATTATATGAGCAACGACAAGGTATTGGGTGGGGCACAGAGGAATATAAAATTGATAATAGTTTAAGTGGAGAAATCTATAATGTAGAACTACCATTCGAACATATGCAATTTGAAAAATTAATCGATCAGGGAACGGGTACTGCATTAAATAATTTACAGGTTGGAAATATGTTAGATGATGCAGGTAGTCAATATTATGGAGAACCATTATTGTTTTATTGGCAGAGATATACAGGTACTGCAATTAGTTTTTTAGAAACCACTACTACGGGTGGGCATTACTCAATTACCACCTATTGTGTTCCTTTAAATTCTGTTACAGGAATTTCTACAGATAGCAATCATTTTTCGGTAGAGTTAAATGAGTTTTTGCCAACTACAACACTTACAGGATCATTATTCGCTAATTATTATCAGAATTACATATCAGATGTATTCAATAGCAAGAGGAGATTAACAAAAGTAAAGGCTTATTTACCTGTTAGTTTCTTAATTAATTATTCATTAGCGGATACATTAGTGATCAATACAAAAGAGTATAAGATCAATTCAATTACTACGAACTTACAGACAGGAGAGAGCGAATTAGAATTATTGAATGTGGTATGATTGAGAATATTTTAGAATTATTAAAAGTAACAAGGGGAGAAACAGAAAATATCCGGATAGCGAAAGGAAAGTATTTATTACCTAACTCCTTTTCTGAAGGATTTAAACAGATCAAAAAAGAAGCGGGATGGCACAAAAAATAGTTTACGAAGTAGATATTAAAACGAAATCGGCAGAGAAGAGTGTCGATAATCTGAATGATAGTCTAAAGGAAACAAAAAAGAGTCAAAGTGACTTAGCAGGTTCTACGGGCATTTTAGATAAAGCTACGGGAGGTTTAACATCTAAGTTAGGTGCAAGTCTTGGTACGCTTAAAAGTGTCACTATGGGCTTTAAAACCCTTAGAGGAGCGATTATATCGACAGGAATCGGAGCGTTAGTTGTTGCTATTGGATCTTTGATCGCTGCTTTTCAATCTTCGGAAGAAGGACAGAATAAGTTTGCGAAATTAATGAGTGTGATCGGAGCGGTTACAGGAAACTTTGTCGATCTACTTGCTGATTTAGGGGAAAAGATAATTTGGGTATTTGAGAATCCAAGACAAGCAATTAATGATTTTGTTAAGTTATTAAGAGAGAATATTATCAACCGATTCGAGGGATTATTAGAATTAGTACCTAAACTCGGACAATCCATTCAATTATTATTCAAAGGAGAATTTTCGGAAGCAGGAAAAGTGGCTGCAAATGCAGTTGGAAAAGTTGTTTTAGGGGTTGAAGATATTACGACTAAAGTTCAGGAGGCTACTAAGGCAGTAGTTGAGTTTACAAAAGAACAGATTGCGGAAGGAAAAGCGGCAGCGGAGGTTGCTGATATGAGAGCGAAAGCGGATAAGATTGAAAGACAATTATTGATTGATCGATCAAAATTAGAAAGTGAGATTGCTCAGTTAAGACTAAAGTCAAGACAGGAAGATCAATTTTCAGCAGAGGAAAGAAAAAATGCGTTATTAGAAGCCCAAGCATTAGAGGATCAGTTATTAGATAAGGAAACGGAGTTCTTGACTCTTAGGAGAGATGCTCAGATCTTAGAAAACACTTTTAGTAGAACGAATAAAGAGAATTTAGATAAGGAAGCTCAGGCAATCGCTGCGGTTAATAATCAGGTCGCTGCAAGAGCAAATGTTGCTCGTACTCTTCAAAGAGAATTAAACACGATTAATAATCATATTGAATCGGATAATAA
>BCSF01000626.1_pt1 | contig 13158 bp, 26 predicted proteins | sample 1016431 | NCBI WGS metagenome assembly BCSF01 (sample SAMD00045685;SAMD00045686;SAMD00045687;SAMD00045688;SAMD00045689;SAMD00045690;SAMD00045691;SAMD00045692;SAMD00045684;SAMD00045690;SAMD00045691;SAMD00045692;SAMD00045684;SAMD00045685;SAMD00045686;SAMD00045687;SAMD00045688;SAMD00045689, study...
CCTAAGTATGGCTACGGTTTCCACCGTACCACTAGTGGCTGGCGCATTGACGTACCGTACCACAGCATATCTGTCTTTGGTGGCGGTGCTGAATCCAAGAAAACAATTCGCTCAAACCGTAGTGGTTTGCGTTGGATTGTAGAGAATAACCGCAAGAATAAAGTTCGTGTGGCCCATAACGTAGCATGATGATCTCCAAACTAGGGGGGGGTACTTCACGGTATCCCCCAACTTTTTGGAAACTTAACTGGAGTTAAACTAATGTTTAAACGTGACCAAGACCTTATTGAAACCTTTGCAAAGCAAGGCCCGAAACAGACTGAGCAAGTAGCCGTATTTGTTATTGCCAGTATTCGCACCCAACTCAGCACGTTACCACGTATCATGAAGACCTATCGTAAACGTGGCAAGAATGGGCTGGATGAACTAATGCCTAAACAGAAAGAAGGTATTCTTTATGTTCGCCAGAATAGGAAATGGTTGTTCAATCTTGTTGAACGCTATCGTGCTGGTGGTATTACCACAGAAGAAACTCTGTTAGAGTTGATGACAATACCATGTATTGGTTTAGTCAAGGCTGGTTTCCTGCTACAGTGCCTCACTGGTACAGTGGGTTGTCTTGATTGCCACAACCTGAGACAACATGACTTGCGAGAGGGTGCTTTCAAACTGTCACACAATAGAGTGACAGAGGCTAACCTTCGCAAGGTACGCAACTACATCCAAGTATGCGAAGAACTTGGTGGTAGCGAGACACTCTGGAATGAGTGGTGCGAGGGCATGGCTGATCGCTACAGTAAACGATTTGCTGATGCAAATGCTGTGTCATTCTTGCATAGCCAAGCCATTGCTGGTATCAACTAACAAACAAGGGTTCTACAGTAGAGTATTAACGATACTGTAGAACCCATTGGTTATATTGGAGATTGTCATGGACGGGACAGCCAAGAGTTACGACGAAGCTGTTGATTTACTACGTAAAAGAGATGAACAAGAAGGTAAAGACTGATGGTAGATTATATCATTAAAGAATTTTGTGACTGTCAGATGGGTATGCGAGAGCAAGGCCCGTGGCCTTCGGCCAGACTACTGGAATGCCAAGACTGTGATGGTAGAGGTGTTCATATCTATGAAGACTGGGGCCATGACATGCAAGATATTGCAAGCAATTATCCCAAGGCTTTCCTAATCCAAGAGGTTGAGAAATGAAAAAGATTATACATATAAATCAACACGTTATTAAACGTAACGCAAAGACTGGTGAAAGAGAGCCAGTCATTACAGTGAAGACCTATAAGGACAATACCTATGGTCATGAGGTTATAGTAGATGGCCCATGTAAGATAGTATATAGTCCTGATAAGCCACTGAGTTGTGGAGCAAAGGTATGGATAGAAACAATGGATGAAGTTCATGTTAAATAAATTATTTTATACCTTGATCTTTATATCTATTATTGGTATAATAATATCAATAATAGTATCCATCAACCATTTAACATTGTGGTAGGAGAACAGAGATGAGCCATTTAGTAAATGATCAAGCCAAAGAACTGTGGTTTGAACAAGCATTAGAGTATGGTCTTAACGACCAATATGCAGAAGAGTTCGTTGACTGGAACATGGAGAACGAAGGATGCGGCAGCGTAGCTGACTACGTGTACTTCTATCTACGTGAAGACTTAGCACCAAGGGGTGCCTTGATTAACATCAAGACGTAACTAAGGGAGTTTTAAAAATGAAAAAAATATTTTATTATAGAAACTTTAATAATACAGAAGATTTTGCTAGAGAGCTAGGGTGGATAGCTCCTTATGTAGACCCTAGAGTAAAAGATAAATATGTAGCTATTAGAGAAAATAATGCTTTAGAATTTATTGAAGATAAAGGTTATGAAATAGACTGGTATTCACAAAGGGGATTATAATGAAAATATTATCACTAGCATTAGTAGTACTACTAGGTGCTTGCTCACCCGGATGGGAAGCTGCCCACAGAAATAGCAACCACGATCTAGGTGGAACACACTATGTGTGGATAGGCTGTCATGTGGTGACACAAAATCCAAAGCATGGCGTGTATGCCATTGGGCCTTTTACTGACTTGAAGATAGGTTCACGTTTCTACTTTAAACAAGTAGGGCCTGATGGTAAAGTAGGAGCGATTGTAACTGGTGAACCTTGCTAGGTAAGTAAGCTGTTGTGTAGTGAAGTTCTTACGAACTACACAACAGCGTAACTTAAAGGAGAAAATGATGCCAGAAAATAACGATTGGGCTGTTCAGTTTTATTGTGACGAACAATGGCTGACAGAAAAATGGTTTGAACAGAAAGCTAAAGCTGTTCGCTATTCAGATGAATCAAGCAGACTACATGGTATTCCATACCGTGTTGAAGCTACCTATTTTGATATCTTTGATAAGGAAGGAGAAGACTAATGAACATGGACATCCACAGAGTATCCAACATCAAAGTAAACCGTGAGGAATATTCGACATTCCAAACCGTTAGCATATCAGTCTTCACTGAAGATGGTGTGAGACATACGCTAACCTTGTACACTGACGAGAAGTTGGAGTTAGAAAATAAAGATGATTAACTTTGTCACATGGCAGTCTGAGTTTGATACCTTTGATATCATCTGGGACCGTGACAAAAGCATTAGGTGTGTGGGCCTTAGGGTAGGAGAGTACATGTCTTTCCAAAACCATGAGACCCTTACACTCAATGATGCTTTTGATGCAGCAGAAGAAGTATTAGCAATACTAAAGGAGTATGTTAATGACGAAGACACAACGCCGCATAGCCAGGAGACGAAGCACCTCTGCTAAGTCCTTGGAATTAAAGCAGTATCAACAGCGTGTTATACCCAATAAAAAGAAAGATATTATTCCTGATATAGACTTTGACTTTGAGGAAGAATGTGGTATAATAGAAGATAATCTGAAAGGAGAAAGCCAATGAGTACGCCTGAGTTTAACAGCTTTGAAGATGTGAAAAGGTTTCTACACAACGGTGGAGACGCTTGGTACTACCAGATGGTAGAAGAATACATGGACATGATAGCGGGTGATTTATCCGTAGAGGAGTTTGATATTGATGAACTTAACGGATGGATTGAAAATGAACTCAACAGCTTACAGAAAGGCTATGAAGACTATGCTGATATCTACTAATCATGATGAAGATTACTGGCATTACGAAGCAATCGAAGATGCTATAGAAATGCTATCCCAGGTTCACTTGAACCCACGTGCAGACTTACAAGAGCAGGGTTGGGAGATACCCAAAACTATTGAACTGCTTAAAGAAGTATTAGTAGAACTCAACAAGGAGTATAAATAATGTTTGACCATACAAAGATTGACTTTGAAGTAGAGAAGTTTCCCCTCATCCAAAGCTATGAAGATTACGAGGGCTTCAGCACTCAAGACAAAGTGCCTTCTGATATTGGTGTAGGTCTACGCCGCAAGGATACTAAGCAGGTGCTTGGCATTGTGTCAGATAACTATGCTATCACACAGTACGATGAGATTGTGAACGGTGTAGAAGAAGCACTTGCATTAGCACAGGTAGACACCACAGATGCACAGTTTACCACAGAGGTACACGATGGTGGTGCTAAACTGGAACTACGTGCCAAGTTCCCTGCCCATGCTATGTCTATGAGAAATGGGTCAGATGTTGTTGAGCCTGAGTTCTGCTTTCGTAGCAGTCACAATGGTACATGGGCTAACAATGGTATGATGGGATTGTGGAGACACAGTTGCTTCAATACCCTGGTCAGTGGCGACAAGCTGGCCTATGTCTATGGTAGGCACACCAAGAACTTCAATGTCCCTGCCTTTGCTTCTAAGATACAGAAGGCTGGTGAGTTTATCTCTGGCACTGGAATGGAACGTATGCGTGACTGGTATGATACTACCATCACCCGTGACGAAGCCATCAACCTGTTCACCAAGACACTGGCTGTACGTACCAACAATGTGTCACGTAAGAAAGAACACAATAAGGTAATGCTATCTAACCTTATGAAAATCTTTGACGAAGAGAACCGTCACTTGCATGGCAGGGGATTGTATGAAGGATATAGTGAGCGTAATAAAGGTACGCTCTGGTCAGCATACAATGCTGCTACGTACTGGTCTTCGCACCCCAACAGCAAGCGTGGTGCAGACCATAATGTAAAGGTCAACCGTGAGGATCGTGTTCGCAAGATGCTGCACTCTAATGAGTGGACTGATCTTGAAACCAAGAGCATGGCTCTGGCGGCTTAACTAATAGAGAGATGTTGTGAAGGGAACCTACACTGTAGGGAGGTGAGTGATAATACCTCATGCAACAAAGGCTTTACCTTTCGACTCTACGTGGAGGCTGGTAGGGGCAACATCGCTCTTACTTTTTAAAGGAAACATAATGGATTTAGTATTAGCATCAACATATTGGATGGCAACATTTATGTTTTTAATGATGGTCCTTTGGGCTTTTTTAACTAGGAAATAACATGGCAAAGAAAACACAGAACGCATTTGATCCTTCACTCAATAGAGTTAAGAAGCGCACGTCTATTGGTAATAGTGTAAGGTCAACACCAAAGAACAAGCATAAACGTACATCATTTAAAAAGTATAGGGGGCAAGGAAGATAATGGAATTATTAATTATAATAGTAAAGATATTAGCGTTTTAATGTCTTACATTATTACACAGTCAGACCATAGTATAATAGAAGACCTGAAAGAAATAGATGTTATGGTAGAAGAGTTGTCTGAGAAAACAAAAGTTTTTTCTTCTCATGAAGAAGCAGAAATCTATCTAATAAATGATGGCATCTATCCACAGGGTGGGGTCTTTCCATTTAACATCAGGATACAGAGGGTGCAATGAAAGATTGGTTATACGTTCTTATGTTAGCGTCTATTCTTGTTATACTTAATAACACAGTAGTAAAAGGCGAAGAGAAAGAGATAGCCTGTCTAGCAGAGGCAGTATACTTTGAAGCACGGTCTGAGGGCTTATTGTCTCAGCTAGGTGTGGCTGTGGTAGTTTTAAACAGAGCTAACTTACATGACTATCCCTCCAATCTCTGTGATGTGGTACATCAAAGTAAACTATGGAAGGGTAATCCAATACGAAACAAGTGTATGTTTTCTTACTGGTGTGATGGTAAGCCAGAAAGAATAACAGACCATGATGCATACGAAACAAGTTTGTTTATATCTAAGCTTGCACTGAACGGTGTAACAATAAAATATATTCAAGATGCTACACACTACCATGCACAGTATGTCAAACCATTCTGGGCTACCAGTCCTAGATTTAAGAGGTTAGTCCAACTTGGTAGTCATATATTTTATCTTGACACCAAAGCTAAATAGGATTATAATTATGATAACTGAACGAGAAAAATTACATAATCATATATTAAAATTATCTAGATTAGTAGATGAAAAGGATAATGTAATTAAAAATTTAAGAAAAGAGTTAGCACAGTACAAGAAAGACTATGCTAACCGTAACACTTGGGCAGAACATGAGGAAGAAGATGTCTAAAAACTTTTGGCAGCGTGACCGTAATGCAATATTCAGAGACCTAGTATTTCAGTACGAAGAAGAAGGGTATAATAAGAAAGAGGCAAAGAAACTTGCAAAGCAAGAGGTAGATGAAATCATGCTAGACAAGGAAGACTTTGTATCTGATGTATGGGACAGCACTTACGATGAGGGTTGATCTTATAGATCATATGGGCAGTGATCTAACGGTGGTCAATGCCGCTAGGGTTTCTTTCAATAAAGAAAGTAACTGGAACTACTGGCGAGATGAAGAAGACGCTGACTTAGTTAAGTCTTATATGAAAGATAAAGATCAAAAACTTATTAGCTATCTAGCCAAACATAATCATTGGACACCCTTTGGCCATTGCTCTGCACAGTTCAGGATATATGCGCCTATCTTTGTAGCACGTCAGCTAGTCAAACATCAGGTGGGTCTGGTGTGGAACGAAGTTAGTAGACGGTATGTCAGCAACTCGCCTGAGTTCTGGAGAGCCAGCGAGTGGCGAGAGGTAGCTAGTGATAAGAAGCAGGGGTCATCTGATCAGGTGATAAAAGAAAATGATACCATATCCTATGTATATAGAGAAACTATACGACATTGTTCTGACACTTACAATCTTATGTTAGAGAAGGGTGTGTGTCCAGAGCAAGCCAGGACCATACTACCTCAGTCACTCTACACAGAGTGGTACTGGTCTGGCACACTAGCTGCATTTGCTAGGGTGTGTAATCTAAGAATGAATAAGGACTCTCAGAAAGAAACAAAAGAGATAGCGGAGCTTATCTCTAATGAAATGAGTGTGTTGTTCCCTGTATCATGGAAGGTGCTAACCAATGAAACCTAAAGAAATTGAAGACATCAAGAACAGAATTAAAAAACAATATGATAATCAAGAGATAGGTGTAGCCACAGCATTGCTACAATTAAAAGAAGAAGTATATAAAGGAAACACAGACGCAGCTTATGTGGAGTTAAAGAAATGGGATTAAAAAATAAATGGAAAGTAATTCTACAAAAAGATATGGGCCGTGTAGAGATTGATTCTTTCAGAACGAAAGAAGAAGCACTAGACTATCTTCACAATCGTAAGGAACTAACACGTCATCTAACAGGTGACGAAGATGTTTATACACTGGAGTATGTTAAGTGAGAATTATAGCTGGGCCTTGTCAGATTGAAAGTATTAGTCAGGGTAAAAGAATAGCGCAACACTGTAAAAAAGTATGTGATAGTCTGGGATATGATTACTATTTCAAGGCATCGTTTGATAAAGCTAATAGATCACACGCAAAAGGTGAGCGTGGTATGGGGTTTGTACTAGGGACCAATGCTATACAAGCCGTATCTGAATTAATTAATGTTAAAACATGTGTAGACTTCCACGATATCAGACAAATTAGAACTGTATTTAAATGGGGCAAGCTCCCCGACATAATACAGATACCCGCCTTTCTATGTAGACAAACTGATCTAATACAAGAAGCAGTTAAGACAGGTGCTACTGTTAATATAAAGAAGGGTCAGTTCCTTGCGCCGTGGGATGTATCAGGTATCTTATCAAAGACAGGCATGAAAAATGTCATGATCACAGAACGTGGTACATGCTTTGGATATAATAATTTAGTGGTTGACTTTACTGGATTAGTCTATATGATAAAGGAATACCAGTTCAAGCATGGTGTACCTATCGTGTTTGATGGGACGCACTGCGTGCAAAAGCCAGGAGGATTAGGAGAATCCTCTGGTGGTAACAGGGAGTATGTTCCGCATATGTTACGTGCGGCAGCAGCGGTAGGTGTTAAAAACTTTTTTATGGAGGTACATGAAGAGCCAGATAAATCACCAAGTGACGGTCCAAACATCTTACACCTTGAAGACTTTGAGGGTGTATTGAAATCGCTGAAACGTTTACAGCACAACATCTAATACTTATTAGGTAGTGGAGTTACTTACGTAACTACCTAATAAGATATTAGTTTAAGGAAGGGGCGAATATGCAACAACACGAAACCAACAGCAAGTTCATCAAGCACATGGCCTGTGAGAACTGTGGCTCAAGTGATGCTAACAGTCTCTATGATGATGGCCACACCTATTGTTTTAGTTGTCACACCACAGTCGGAGCAAACCAACACATGCAGACAGAACAGGTAATACCAATCAAGCGTACCAACAAACCAAACTTTCAGTTACATGCCATTGATGACAGAAAAATTAATCTTGATACATGCAAGAAGTATAATGTTACCGTAGCCAAAGAAGGCTCTATGATTACGGATCACATGTACAAATACTATGACAAAGATGGAGCGCATGTTGCATCCAAGTTCCGTAGGACCAGCAACAAACAGTTCTGGTCTGAGGGTGAGCTATCCAATGCTGGCTTGTTTGGACAGAATGTATTCAATCAAGGTGGTAAGTACATCACAGTATGTGAGGGTGAGCTTGATGCCATGAGTGCATACGAGTTGCTTGGCTCCAAGTGGCCTGTCGTATCTATCAAGAACGGTGCAGCATCTGCCCTCAAGAATTGCAAGCAATCCTTTGATTACCTTAACAAGTTTGATAACGTAGTCTTGTGCTTTGATAACGATGAGCAAGGTAAACTAGCAGAGCAACAGGTTGCCCAGTTGTTTGAGCCTAACAAGTGTAAGATCGTGACACTTGATCTCAAAGATGCAAATGAATATCTAAAGATAGGGCAGCGTGAGAAGTTTGTACAGGCATGGTGGAACGCACGTACCTACACACCAGCAGGTATTGTAAACTTAGCTGACCTTGGGTCGTCTCTGTACGACGAGAAGATCAACGAGACTTGTCACTATCCCTGGCCTAAGATGAATGAGAAGACCTACGGTATGCGTACTGGTGAGCTTGTTACGTTCACCTCTGGTGCGGGTATGGGTAAGTCCAGCATCATGCGTGAGCTTATGCATCATATCATGCAGAACACAGAGGCTAACATTGGTGTGCTTGCTCTTGAAGAAAGTACGAAGAATACTGCCTTCAATATCATGAGTGTTGAAGCTAACGCTAGGCTGTACATCAAGGAGATACGTGAGCAGTACACACCAGAGCAACTCAAGGTGTGGCAGGATGCTACGCTTGGTAGTGGCAGGTTCTTTGCCTTTGATCACTTTGGTAGTATTGAGAACGATGAGATACTGGATCGTGTACGCTACATGGCAAAGGCTCTTGATTGTAAGTGGGTGTTCCTTGACCACCTGTCTATCCTGGTATCAGGTCAGGAAGATAATGGCGATGAGCGTAAGTCTATTGACATACTGATGACCAAGCTACGTTCACTGGTTGAGGAGACTAACATAGGTTTACTTCTTGTCAGTCACCTACGTAGGCCAGCAGGTGATCGTGGTCATGAGGATGGACGTGAGGTATCACTCTCACATCTACGTGGCTCCGCATCTATCGCTCACCTATCTGATGCAGTCATTGGTCTAGAGCGTAACCAACAGGCTGACGATGACATAGAGGCTAACACTACCACGGTACGTATACTCAAGAACAGGTATACTGGTGAGACAGGTGTATCATGTTACCTACACTATGACCGTGACACTGGCCGCATGACACAGGTAGACAACCCATTCATGGAGGATGACAATGACGGTTAAAAAGAAATTTGACAAGGCTCTCTATGATGTTGCTGATAAGAAAGCCAAAGAGATTATGATTAATTGGCTTGAAAATAATACAAACTCAACAGAAATTACAATGAAAGAAGATACCTACTTTGACATCACATGCAGCATATCACCTGAGTTACCTCGGCACTTCTATGAGGTGGAGATAAAGTATTCTTGGAAAGGTGATTGGCCTAAAACATGGAGAGAGATACGTATACCATATAGAAAGAAAAGACTTCTTGACAAGTGGAAGAAAGATCACTATAATGATATACTAACATTCGTTGTCCTCAGAGAGGACTGCAAGCAAGCATGGTTCTTTGATGGCGACACTGTTCTTAACTCTGAAGTTAAAGAAGTATCTAATCGTAACATCCGTAAGGGTGAGATGTTCTTTCATCTAAAAACAACAGACGGATATATAGTGGATATAGATTAATGGAAGCAATCGTAGACATTGAGACTAATGACTTGGATGCAAGCACCATACATTGCATCGTAGCTAAACACTATCAAACAGGAGAGATGCGTCAATGGATTGGTGATCAAGGTCAAGAGTTTGGTGAGTGGTCAAAGCGTATATCGAAGTTTATTATGCACAATGGTATCAGCTTTGACGCTCCCATTCTTAACAAGCTAACAGGCTCTGCCATTGCACCTGCACAGGTACGTGATACTCTTATTGAGTCACAGCTATTCAATCCTGTACGTGATGGTGGTCACTCGCTACAGTCCTGGGGAGAACGCTTTGGCTTTCCTAAGATAGATTATCATGACTTTGAGTACTACACACCTGAGATGTTAGAGTACTGTAAGCGAGACGTTGACCTTACTCATAAGGTAGCACAAAAACTAGAAGAAGAGAGTAAAGGTTGCTCTGATGCTTGTTATAATCTTGAGCGTAACATTAGAATTATCGTGGATAAGCAACAGCGTAATGGCTTTGCCGTTGATCTTAAGGAAGCACAGATACTTCTAGCACAGCTTGAAGACGAACAACACCAGCTAGAGAGTGATGCGGAGAAAGAGTTTGAGCCTACGATCATAGAACTCAAGACCAAAACAAAAGAGATACCATTTAACATAGCAAGTCGTAAGCAGATAGCTGAACGTCTAATGTCTCGTGGATGGAAGCCGGATAAACTAACAGAGAAGGGTAATGTTATTGTTAATGAAGAGGTTCTATCCAAGATCAATATGCCAGAAGCTGAGATGTTCAACCGTTATTTTCTTCTTCAGAAAAGAACTGGACTTCTCAAGTCATGGATACAGGAGTGTGATGAAGACCTACGTGTGCGTGGTAGGGTTCTTACTCTACGGACAATTACTGGGCGTATGGCGCACAACAAACCAAACATGGCACAAGTACCAGCAGTCTATAGTCCATATGGTAAAGAGTGCCGTAGCCTATGGACAGTATCTAATCCAGAAACTCACAGGCTTGTAGGTACTGATGCCTCTGGTCTTGAGCTTAGATGTCTTGCACACTACATGAATGATGCTACCTTTACACAAGAGGTTCTTACTGGTGATGTACATACTGCTAACCAACAGGCAGCAGGACTAAAGACCAGAGATCAGGCAAAGACTTTTATCTATGCCTTTCTCTATCGTGCCGGTCCCGCCAAGCTTGGTAAGGTAATGGGTGGCTCTGTTGCTGAAGGACAGAAACTAATCCAAAAGTTCTTACGTAACATGCCAGCCCTCAAGAAGCTACGTGCTAATGTACAAGAAGCTGCAAAGTCTGGTAGTATTCCAGGTCTTGATGGTAGGAGACTGCATATTAGATCAGACCATGCTGCACTGAACACACTGTTACAGGGGGCTGGTGCTATCGTATGTAAGCAGTGGCTCGTAGAGATGGACAACAGAATACGTAAGACTGGTCTTGATGCTAGGCTTGTAGCTTCAGTACACGATGAGTATCAGTTTGAGGTAGCCAAGGCTGATGTTAAACGCTTCACACAAATTACTAAAGATGCTATGCACCATACACAGAAAGCATTTAACTTTAGGTGTGAGCTTGACTCTGATTATAAAGTAGGGGCGAACTGGTCGGAAACTCACTGATGTCAGATCAGCTAGATATGTTTGAATCCAAAACTTTATTTAATAAAGAACAAGAACTCAAGGTGTGTGTTTCATGTAAAAAAGAGTTACCTTTAAGCTGTTTTAAAAACAGCGGGTGTTCAAGAATAGTGGATGGCACACCAAGATTGCTTAATAAATGCACAGCCTGTCTCAGAAAATTAGAACGGCAAAGAAAAGAATTACATAAAGTTATCCCTAAACCTGATACAAATTATCAATGTCCTATTTGTTTAAATAAAAAAGGACATTTTTACAAACTTGTTGAATCATCAATTACACAGCACGATGCTGGAAACTGGTGTTTAGATCATGATCACAATACAGGAGAGTTTAGAGGCTGGTTGTGTAACAGATGTAACTCAGCTTTGGGTTGGTTAGATGATGATGTAGATAATTTAAAAAGAGCATTAAATTATTTACATGAACACGAAAAAAGATGTTGACACTAGCACATCACCTGTGCTATAATTCGTTTTGTTGTTGGTAGTAGACAACGAAAACTTGGGAATGATCCCACACAGTGCCGCAATGGTGCGGATTTTAAAGGAGAAATAGAATATGAATGATCCCGTTTACATTACTGTTAATTGCCACTATGCTTCAATCACTGAGCCGAACACCAAGTTCGATCCAGTATGGTCAATTGAAGTAGAGGTTAATGATGACAACCGTGAGGTTGTTGAGAAGTCTGGTTTAAGTATTGCTAACAAAGGAGATGAAAGAGGAGACTTTGTAACTATCAAACGTAAAGTTCACCGCAAGGATGGTACGCAACGCAATGCACCGCTTGTGATGGACTCACAGAATAATCGTTGGAATAACGATAAGAAGATTGCTAATGGTAGTACCGTTAATGTAAAGGCAATCCCCTACGAATGGGACTATGCTGGAAAGTCAGGAGTATCCGCTGACCTTGCTGCTGTACAGATCGTAGATTTCATTGAGTACACTGGAAATCAGCAGGACTTCGCCCCCGTAGATGGTGGATATGTCCAAGAGACTGAAGCAGTTCCATTTTAATCTAACGTAGGAGATAGAGAGGGGAGTGGTTTCCGTATTCTGCTCCCCTCTTTTTTTATCATATGAAGAAAATTGAAACACTAGTTGAAGACATCTACAGTTTATTTGATCTCTCTGCTATTGATATGTCTGAAGAAGATGTTGATAAGTATGTGGAAGAGTTTGGTGAGATGGTTAAACTGCATACTAAAAAGTTTCTATATGCAGAAGAATCCGTAGATAAAAATCTAAGACTATCACAGATAGGTAGGCCCGACAGGCAACTGTGGTATGATATTAATTCAAATAAAGAACGAACAGGTCTTACACCCAGCACACGTATTAAATTTTTATATGGTTATATTCTTGAAGAGTTCTTACTCATGTGTGCAGCCATAGCTGGGCATGATGTTAAAGATCAACAGAAAGAAGTAGACGTAGGCGGTGTGACAGGACACCAGGATTGTATTATAGATGGTGTTCTAGTTGATGTTAAGAGTGCATCAACAAGTTCATTTAAAAAGTTTAAAAGCAATAGACTTTTAGAGGACGATCCTTTTGGATACATTGCACAGATATCTGCGTATGCACAAGCCAATGGGTTAAAAGAAGCAGCGTTCCTTGCTATAGATAAATCAACTGGAGAAATTGTTTTGACACCAGTGCATTCAATGGAGTTTATAAATGCTGAAGCTAGGATTGAACACCTTAACAGAATGGTCATTAGCGATACTGTCCCTGATCTCTGTTACGATCCTATTCCTAATGGCAAGTCTGGTAATTTTAAGCTTCCCGTTGGTTGTGTTTTTTGCTCTCATAAAAGAGAATGTTGGACTAATGCTAATGGAGGAAAGGGGATACGTGTCTTTG
>BCSF01000627.1_pt1 | contig 13155 bp, 9 predicted proteins | sample 1016431 | NCBI WGS metagenome assembly BCSF01 (sample SAMD00045685;SAMD00045686;SAMD00045687;SAMD00045688;SAMD00045689;SAMD00045690;SAMD00045691;SAMD00045692;SAMD00045684;SAMD00045690;SAMD00045691;SAMD00045692;SAMD00045684;SAMD00045685;SAMD00045686;SAMD00045687;SAMD00045688;SAMD00045689, study...
GTTCTGCTGTTGCTGATTATGCAACTCTCCGTGTTTCTACTGAGACTGCAGCAATCACTGAGTCTGGTAGAGGTAACAATGAGGGTAAGGTTGGTATCAACGCAACTGATGCCGAACTAGACAGAGCACTGGTCGTCAAGGGTGACTCCAGATTCTCTGAGGACGCAAGATTCGAGCGTGACATTGAAGTCAATGGTGATGGATCTGTCGCTGAGATCAGAACATCTGAGACAGTTGGTACATTCAACCTAGTCACGGACGATACATTCACTGGTACAATCAATCTTGGTAACAAGGTAGAGAACATTAACATCGGTAACACTACCGAAGAGGATCAGTTCGTCAGAATTGGTCAAGCATCTCTACACAGCAACATCTTCCTAGGTGTAACTCCAGATGATCGTCCTTCTGATAATGCTCTAACGATTAGTAAGATTGAGATTGGTGGCGCATATAACAGCAACGAATCTCTCTCCTTCACTAGAGTCAAAACTAAGTCCTTCAAAGTTGATGGTGACTTCCAACTAGGTTCTAGAAGAACAATCAATGACACTGTAACACTATCTACAACTGCTGGTGCAGTCAACTTCTTCTCTAACTCTGGTTCTGCATCCACTATTAATTTCGGTCTAAATGCATCCGAAATCAATATTGCAGGTCAGGGTGGTAAGACCACCATCAATAACCAACTAGAGGTTATTGCTTCTGCTACATTCAACGGCAACATCACAATGTGTGGTGGTGTTGCATCATTCTCCTTCATTGGTGGTCGTGGTAAACTTGGTTCCGCAATCACAGCACATGATGATGGTATCCTAAGCGATACTCTCTTCAATAAGAACATTGACATCCTCAACGTTCTTGTCAAACTAACCACTGAAGAAGGATATAACGAGGTTGATACTGCAGGTAGTGGTAACTGGGGTGGTGCTGGATTCCAAGCAGCACGTACATCTCTAGGTGGTACACCTGTTGTTGAACCTCAGGATCTCCCTGCTCTAAGTGGTGATGAGTATTATCTACCACTTCTCAATGCACCTAACAACCTAGATGGTACTCCATACTTCGTTGAAAATGATTACATCATCATCAATAGTGCAGAGAGTGCTAGTGGACATCCTGAAATCGTTCAGGTTGTTGAACTAACCAGAACATCTGTTGCTCCATACTATATCAAGGTTCGTCGTCAACCACTCGGAACATATACCGCTGTTCTAACTAATCATCCAGATAGAACACCACTGTTCAAGGTAAATGTACAGTTTGACGCTACATGGACCGAGCAGGCACTATCAACCAACGTTCCTGGTTCTCAGGATAATGTATATCTTGCAGAGTTTGGTGGTAATCTAACTAACAATGACTATGTAATCATTGATCGCGAAGATACAAACAGCGATGGAATCTTCAACCAGGGTGAGGTTATCAAGGTTCTTGCTCCTCTAACTCAGGAAGTTCAGAAGTTCAGAATTTCCAAGGATTGTGGTGATGCTGACGGTGATGTATTTGTTGTTGACTCTACCACTGGTGATGTTACCATTGGCGGTGCTACAGAAATCAACAACACCTTGACAATCAAGGGTGGATGTGGAACTATTGAAACCATTCAATTCACTGCTGATTGTACTGCTGGTCAGTCTCAACTAACCAACGTTGTTGTTACAACTCCTGGCAAGACTCTCGCTGATGTTCGTAAGGGCGATGTAATCGCTAACATCCTGAATGAATCTCCAATTGAGTTCCTATATGATACTCATATCATTGCAATTGATACCAGCAATGCTGTTATCGAACTGAATAAGTCCATTGTTGGTTCTACTTCTGGATCCTTCACTGGTGAGTTCAGAAGAAATGAGAAACTCATCATGACAAATGGTGAGCAAGTTCCTACATTCACCATTGACACATGTACTGGTACTACCCATATTGGTAACCACTACGGTAGACTTGAAGTTGAGTATGCTCACAAGGGAACTCAAGGTGCTATTAACTCTGGCACCGATCTAGTACCTAACTTCGATAACGGAGCGATTGCAAGAGCATATGCATATATGTTCGATCCTCAGATTGTATCTGATGGTGGTCCAAACACAACAATTAGATCTGGTGTTGCTGGATCTAGTGGTCTGATTCAGATTCCAGTTCAGGATCTAGGCACTGGTAGTGGTGCATTTGCAGTCAACGAATTGGTATTTGTTGGTGATGCAACTGCAGCATCCACTGGTATTGGTGATTTCATTATCGGTAAGATTACACAAATTATTGATGATGCTGCCAACCCAACCATTGTAGTTGGTGCTGCTGGTGATAATCTTGGAACTGATAACACTTTCGTACTTAGTGACAGTGCATTTGCAACTGGCAATGTAGTCAGAAGAGTTATCAAGCATAACGAACTTGCTAATGTTATTGACTTTGAGGAGAGAACTAGAGTCATCTCTGGTGCATCTAGCACATATCTCTCCCTAATCCTCGACAGAGGATATATTGCACAGCAAAAACTAGATTATCTACAGTGGATCGTTCTTGCTGATTCTCAAGGCAGATCTCTTGCATGGACTGCTGTCAAGGGCAGACTCAGAGGTGTTGTACACGGTGCAACAATGAATGAGCAACGCACCGATGGTGGTATTGCATACAGAACTGGTGATCTCAAAGTTTCTGCAAATCTAGATTTGGTTGGTGGCAACTTCATTGTCAATGATTCTGTAAATCAGACACAACTCTTCAGAGTTATCAATGATGATGGTCACGCTGATCACCAAGGTCTAATCACTTGGGATTGTGGTGTTGTTGCTCGTGGCGACTTCTACCTGTTCAGCGCACAGGATCCTGAGAACGTTATTACAAGTCCAGACTCCACAGTTCCATCGTTCTTCGTTGATAACCTTGGTAACGTAGGTGCTGAGAGAACACTCACAATCGAAGGTTTCGCATCTGCAACACCTTCCGATACTATTGATCAACTCGCCATCAAGAACCTGGGTGTCAATGGAACTAAGAAGTTTAGTGTCAAGCAAGACAATGCTATCGATTCGTTCGGTATCACTAACTTCTACACCTCTGGTGGTGGTAGACACACCAGATACATCTCTGCTGCATCTCCAGAAGAGGATCTAACACTAACGCCAAACATTGTTTACTGTGTCAATGTACAGGCATCCTCCACTCTAATCCTAACACTACCTGCTACTGCCGTTACAGGCGATACTGTCAAGATTGTTGAGGTTGGTGGAAATCTAACTTACAATACTTCACTGGTACTTAGAACTCCAGAAGCTTCTGGAACTAAGATTCAAGGAGATTCCACAGGCACACTGCTTGGAGATAGAATTACTCCTTATCCATCTGGTGAATTGGTTGTACAAACACCAAACGCAGCATTCACACTCGTATACCTAGGAGGAACCGATAACAATGGTCAGGTTGGAATTCCAACATCCGTACAAGGTTGGTGGCTAATGGAGGTCTGATAAATGGCAAGTTACAATAGAATCAAGGCACAAAAAGCAGTCCCTATCGGGACCATTGTGCCTTGGACTGGTTCTGCTAGTACATCCGCACTACTAGATGAATCGGTTCCAAAAGGTTATCTTCCATGTAGAGGTCAAACTGTACGTGCTATTGATTACCCATTGCTAGCACAATTACTTGGTAATGCATATGGTCCTTTCCAAGAACAAGGTGGTCCACCAGTTGGCATTCAAAATTCATATCCAAATTATACTGAGACAGATGTATTTGTCTTACCTAGTTTGAATAATACATCACTGGTTGATTTGGAAGAGTCTCGTCTTGATCCAGCAGATCAATTTGTTGTTGGTGAATATATTACAGAGAATGGTAATGATGCTGCTCCACTCAGTAATGTAGTATCATATATCGATGTTAATTTCCAAGTAGAACCAGATAGTTTGTTGTCTGGTAAAATTACTGGAGTTAGTTTACAGGAACCAGCATACTTCGATACATATAGAACTATTCCTAGAAAACTGGGAGTTGACCATACCCCTCCACACACTCACCCCAGACCTACAGGTGATAATGCAGAACCATATCCATCTGCTCAACCATCTGGTAGATATATTGCATTCTTCATTCCTGGCAACTATGTTACTCAGGATAATGAATGGACTACTGCTGACTCTGTAAACGCAGAAGACCAGAATGAGATTGCGGATAGATTCAATCCTGGTACAGTAAATCTTACTTGGTATGACCCAAACAACCAGAGTTTGCCAACCATGGATACATTCCATGATTTTATTACTGAAAGTCCAGTGTTGCCAGCAACCAGAAGTCCAGCAAATGCCAGAAATATTTCTCCATATGGACAGACACTAAATTCATATGCTGATGACTACAGTTGTCTGCCATCTCAGCAAGCTCCTGCTATTGTTCAGAAATTTCCTCCTGCTGGTAACTATCAAGGTTTATTGAACTTCTACCCAGGTGTTGATGTCTCTGCTGCAAGAAGTCAGGGAACTTATCCTGTTACTCTCAATCATAATACTGACTCGTGGAATTCTACTGCATTAGGATCTCATAATCACTTTACTATTGATTTGACAATGACCCTAGGACAAATGCGTGTTCCTGGTACTATCCTCATAAATAATATGACAACAGGAACTATTGCACCTGTTAGTGTTGACAAGGCTTTGAGCGTTCAAATCAATCCTAACACACCTTCGTTAACCACACTAGTTGTAATAAGGGCATTCTGATGGCAGTATTCTATAGTAAAGAAAAATCGAAGGTAGGAACGAATACTGGAACTATTATCCATTGGGCAAGAGAACTTCCTACAAATGATCCAGAAGATCAAACACGTAAGGAATTACTCCCTTCTGGATATTTGCGTTGTGACGGAACTGTTTATTCTGCAGAAATTTTTCCAGAACTTGCTACTATCTTAGGCACTGGTCAAAGTTGTAGATTTAGAAAACCAACTCAAACTCTTTTAGATAATCAGTTTCAAGTTCCTGATTATGGATCAAAGAAACTAAGAGCATCTTCTGGTTCTAACTTAGGATTGGAAGTTGATCTTCGTATTGAAGATGATGATGGAGAGGATATTGTCAAGTCTGGTGTAGGATTGGAAGTTCAAAGTAACATTGGAACTACATATGAAATTCAGTATCAGGGTAATTTCTTTCTTCCATCACAGCAGATTGTAATTACAGGACAACCTGGATTTACAAGAGCAACAGGAAACTATACTGAAACTACAGAAGTATTGCAAACTGCATTCCTTCCACACGGACACTTTCATGATGGTACTAGAACTAGACTTGCATCTTCATTAGGCAATGAATTTAATAGTATTGGTAGAAATTTCTATACTCGTAAGTCTACTCTTTGCGTGACAAAACCTGTTGGCGATGCTACTATGCCACAGGGTGGATGGTATGAAAATACATATCAACCACTTTGTATGTTGGCAGCAGGTAGAATTAGAACTGCTACTATTGACCAAGCATCAGAACCATATGGTGGTGGTTTTGGAATCGTTGGTAGATGTATTAGATACTATTATGGTGCATGTTTTACTGGTTGTGACTTTGCTGGAGCAAGATATGAGTGTTTGATTCCAGATGGAACTAGTTGTGGATATCCGTTATGGAGTGGAGTAACTTCTGGATGTGCTGGTGGAGCAGGAAGTCCTGACCAAGAAACATGTGGTACAGTTCAATACACTGGAACATTATTTTCTAAATGTGAATGTAATGGTTTCGCTGGTATTGACCCAGGTAACGCTAGAGCACAGAGAGCTTCGCAGCAGTTGACACCAAACTATTCAGATCCTACTGTACCATGGGATTCTGTGAAAACTGATGACACTCCTGGTTATTCAGCTATTTCAAATAGAACTGTTGAAGTAGAAAGTTTTGGTGATGAAGCAATACACAGACATTTTGTCAACTTCAATGCAGATCCGCATACATATGTTGTGAACACAACTCCAGCGTTCATCCCTGCTGCTCCTCTCGTTTCTACTATTCAGATTCAAACAAATAGTCAAAACAAAGCAGATCAATTTATTCAACCATACATTGTACAAGAGTTTCTAATTAAATTCTAATGACAGCCTCTTATAGAAATAAATTCGGTAACTATAAGCAGGAGCATGAGGCAAACTATGCTCCTTGTGGATCCATATTCCCTGTCTTAGTTGATAGTTTTTCTGGTAAAACAACAATTCAGGCAGGTGCTGGTAGTGGACTGGAAGCAGAAGAATTTGCATATAAAGACTATTTGTATTGTGATGGATCTACGGTAAAGATTAGAGATTATCCTCAACTATACAATATATTTAGACATGAATATGGTGGTGCAACTGCTCAGCAGGTACTGAATCCCACAGTTGCTGGTGGTATCAAATACATTGTAAGATTAGATCCAGCAGATGCTAGCACTCCTTGGTTTGTTATTGTAAACCAAGACTCTAGTGTTCAGGGTAATGTAAAGATGCCATATCCATATGGCGCTAACTTTAGATTCTTTGACAATACTGGTAACACACCACCTGGAAACGGTCTTGGTGCTCTAAATCCAAATGAATGGTCTTACAATACATTCTATGGTACTGAGGCACCAACACAGGCAGAACTGCAATCACTGAGTCTGACTAATACAGAATTTGCATATAAAATTGTATTCCCAGAAGGTGTAGATCCTACTACTTTTGTAGATTTGGCATATGTTTTTGGTTCTGCAAATCACCCTGCTACGATTTTCAGCAAATCTTTCAGTCTTAGAGATTATCCATATAATGTTGGTACGTTCACACTACCAGATTATAGAGATAAAATTGTTGTAGGTCTTGGTGGTGTAGATGGTGATGGATCACCAACTGTTGAGAACGCACTAGTCAATCGAGTGGGACAAACTGGTGGGCAGTGGTACATCAGTAAGGATGATCTTCTTGATGGTGGTGTATTTTTTACTGTAGGTGATGTAAGAACAAGAGGATACTCAGATATTCAAGCAGATATATTCACATATCTCACAGGCGACGTAAGTTATAGAGTTGGTCCACTAGATGATCACATCTTTACTAGACCAGCAGAGCATAATCATAAGATTCTATCTTGTGAACCAGATGAATTGAATGATAATGAAGTTGGTGCTATCAACTGGGATGAGTTTGCTGTCATGTATAGCAAAACTAGAGCAAACATTTCACTGTTTGAACCATCAACATCTGGTGGTGTAGCATTAGGTCACTCTCATGGTCTAACAAGAGATAGACTAAATGATCCAAATGCTGCTACTTATGGAAATACTGCTGGTATTGGTGGACAAGATCCTAACACACCAGCAAACGTACTGTATGATGTAAGTGATCCTATTCTTGCTAATACAGCAGTATATGATGACATTTCATTGGAACCACATGGACCTGGAACAGGTGAATACGAAGGATTCAATAAACCAGGCATTGCACAGAGTAATAGATATCTAGCATTTGGATATAAAAATACTGCTAGTATTAATGATCCTGGTTCTTTGAAAGTGACCAGAAGTGTAACATACACTATGGATTTCACTGGTTATACAGAGTTCTTCATCTATGCTATTGCAGGTAATGATAGTAATGGTGGAGAAAGACCTAACAACCCAGAAGAAAGTTTAATCGTAGAATTTTCAAATGGAGAAGAAGTTATAATTATTCCATCTGGTAGAAGATTCAATATTGATAATGGTGATCTTGAGGGATTTAATCAGTATGATGCTGTTTATGCTTATTGGACAGCAAGTACGATCACTATTCCTGCAGCATTACAGAACCAACCAAATCAAACTGTAAAAATCAAAATGGTTGTTAGACCAGCTGGGAGTGGTGATCCCAGTCAAGGAGCTGGTGGTGTAGAACAAGGTCCTACAGTTCCTGCTGGAAATAGTAATGCTAACGACATGTATGGCATTCAAGCAATTGGATTACGTGGTGGTATTACTACCGAACCACCAAATCCAGAGGGTGAATATCCAATCACGGGATCTACTTATATTGGTGTGCTTAGCATTACATATGATTCTGCAAATAACTGGTGTCTAGTTACAACTGAAGAAAATCATGGATTCTTAGCAGGTAAGACAGTTGAAATTGCTGGTGCTATTCCTGAAGCTTTCAATGGTTCATTTGTAGTCCAAGATAATAATCAACTTGGTGGAGATACATTTACATACGAGGCACCTGCTGGTGTTACCAACGTTGCGGCAGGTAATGCTATAACTGCTAGACTTGCACCAGGATATTTTGTAGATATTACAACAACTCCTCCGCCAAGAATGTATGTTGTTGATGGTAATACTGGTATTGGAGGTAAAACTGAAGTATTTGTAATTCCTGGTACTGGTGTTACATTCCAGTTTGAGGAACAACAGGGAAATGGTACTATTAATACTGATCCAGTTCCTGCTGAAACAGGTCAAGTTGCTCTCCTAGAGGTAGATCTAAAAGCTCCTGGTGGAGGTGGCGGAGGAACATTCTCAAGTGGTGGTGATGCTGGATATAGTTACGCATCTTTTGAACTTGATGGAAACTTTTATACTATCTACGCATATGGTGGTGAAGGTGGTGATGCTGGAGATCTCGGTGGTGGTGGAGGAACTGGTGGATCATTCTTGATTCCCCAGGATCTAATTAACAATCCATTGTTTACATATACCGCAAACTTGGGTGCTAATGGTAATTCCTCTACAGGAACTACCCCTGGTCCTGGTGGTGGAGATCAATTTGAAGGTAATCCTATTGGTGGATCTGGTGGTAATGGTGTGTCCGAGACATTCCAAACTACAACTAGCACTGGATGGTTCAATCAAACTGGAACAGTATATACTCCACCAGCACAATATCCTAATGAGGCAAGTAGAACAACTCAATTAAGAGTCGCTGGTGGTGGCGGTGGAGGAGGCAATGGAAATGCTAACTCTGGTTGTCAATCTGGTGGATTTGTTGGTAGTGCTGGTCCTCAAGATGGATCAGCAAGAGGTGGTGTTGGTGGTAGTGGTGCATTGATTACTGCAAACATTCCTGGAAATTATGCTAACTTGCAGTTTTCTTTTGGTGGTGGCGGCGGCGCTGGTGTCAATGCTCGTGACGCATATAATAATGGTCCTGGATATGAATATGGTCCTGTTTCTTCTGGTGGTGGTGGCGCTTCTAGTGGTGGTAGTGGTGGACTAGGTGCATACGGTAACGGTGCAACTGGTGGTGCTGGTGGCGGTTGTACTGCTGTATTCTTTGAGGGTGCTATCCCCATCATTGGTGCTGGCGGCGGTGGCGGCGGCGGTGGATCAGGTGGTGGATACAACGGCGGTAGTGCATATGATGGTTGCTACGTTGGTGGCAACAGCAGTTCTGCTAGTACAAACCTTCACAGTAGAACATCTGCTATTGACTTCAGTAGTGGTGCTAATGGCACTCAAGGTGGTTGCACCGCTGGTGGCGGTGGTGGCGGTGGCGGTGGATCAGGTCCATCTGGCGCTGCAAACGGTGGTACTGGTGGTCAAGCAGGTGTAGGTCACAACGGTAACGGTGGCGGCACAGGCGGTCAACGTGGCGACTCTGCATATAGAGCAGACTATTGTACTGCATCCTACAGTGAAGCAGGCAATGGTGGTGGTCCTGGCAGTTCTGGTGGATCTGGATATGTTCAAATTAATGTTACTGCTACTATTGACAACCAAGGCGCAGGTGGCGGCGGTGGTGGTCAAGGTGCTTCAATAAGCTTTACACTTGCTAATACAAACATTGCAATGGTTGCTGGTGTTCAGTCTCCTGGTGCAGGAGGTAGTGGTGGAGCACAAACAGGTGGCGGTGGTGTAGCAACTATTTCATACATTGGAACAGAAGGTGGTGGTGAAGTAGAGGGTGGTACAACATCTCCAGTTGGAAGATACTATTTGTGTGATGAAGAAGGGATTCCATCTGGAACTCCATATGATGGTCCTGTTTGGTTATTCTCTTCTGCTGATGGTGACACAGAAGACATGAATGTAACTCCTACTACTCCTGGTATTGGTACGAGTGCTACAAATAAATTCTCAATGCTTTCTAGTCCTGGTGCTCCAACATACAATGGACTAGCAACTAAGTATATTCCTTTTATTGGACCAGGAACAAGAGAGTATACTATTGGCAATTTTGATATGACATTCTGCAATAAACTTAGATTTAGTATTATTTGTGGAAATAATAATAATGGTGGTGCAACACCAGAGGAAGATTTACTAATCTATTACAAAGAAGCAGGTAGCACCACTACAACTCTGTTGGATTCTGTGATGACAGTAAGTCAGGTTTCTCAGGGTTGGCAAGAATTAGAAGTATTGATTCCAGAGAATTCTAATCTTAGAAATAATGGTATGCAGTTAATCTTGAGGCAAACAAGAACAGCGAATCAAGATGATAATGCTACAAATACAGAAGACAATTATGGTATCTCTGCGATAAGTTTCTTCTATGATAGTGTAACCACTAGAGAGTTTGTTGCTACTGCAAATAATACTATTAGAGATGTTGACTATGTTGATGTCACTGTTGATGCACAAAAAGCAGGATTAGTGGCAAGTGAAGGATCATTTGAAATGAGTTCTTCTACACCAATCTCAACTACAGCACTGGTTGTACCTGAGAGCAACATACCACTAATCACCAAATATCATAGAGTGAAATACCTGATCAAATCTAGGTAGATAAATACTACGACGGATCTTATACCACAATGGCAGAACTTGCATCAAGAGATATTAATTTGTATGTGAATGCAGTGAGCAGAACGATGACGAGTAAAGGCGTCACGAAACAGATCACTGATGATTTTTGGGCGAGTGATATCGCTCCTATCTTGCATCCTATGTGGGATTCTGATAGAGATAGAATGGAATCGTTTGCACGTTATGCTGATGGATTCACAGTTATCAATAAGATAAAGTATCAGAGAGATAGAAAGACTGGTGAATACAAGTGGGTATCATATGAACTATCACTTGAAGGTATTGAGCAGTCTGAACTTGATTCTTTATATGAAAGACTCAATGCGAAATTTATTGAGTTTAGAGGTATTATTGATCAAGATCTAGAGCAACAACTATCTGTCACATTTGCCAAGGATCATATTATTACCTGGACTAAAATCTTGATGGTCAGGAAGTTCCTATTAGATGAGTCTGATTACACACAAATGGCAGACTACACTGGTAGTGATGAAGATAAGGCAATGTGGGTAACATATAGACAGAAACTGAGAGATCTGCCAGAAGATCAGCAAGGACTACCAACAAACTCGGTTAGATTCCCTATCAACCCAACCAAGTATAAGTTGATGGTCGATGAAGAGAGAACAACTGCTGACTATCTAACAGATCTCGAAGGACATTATTATAATATCTCCAGATCTGTTCTGCATAAATTTGCATCCAAGATGGTAGCATACTTGACTATTGCCATCCAGAGTGGTAACATCGATGAGATGCCCAATCTGCAACCTGCTAAGACTGAGGCAAATACTCTTGATGCTATTCTTGAGGTCATTGAACAGGGAGGATTTGACTGATGGCACTAATTTCATTGAATCCAATGAGCACATATGATATGTGCTGTCGCATTGCAAAGAACGAGAATGTATATGTGCTAGTGATTGATAACAGACACTATCACACACTGTCTGCAGATAAGAAAGCAGAAGTATATAACTATTACAAGGATCCAATCGATGATGACTTTGCTAACTGGATTATTCCAGAGGCAGAAATTGATGCTGTGTTTGAAGCAAAGGATTTATTCTATGTGTTCAAGAGTGAGCAGGCAGCAGTAGACAACTGTTGCGATTGGTTCCCACAAGAAGAGAATCTACCTGATGCTGATCACTTCATTTCAGCATATGTTATCAAACCTAACGGTACGATCCCATACACAAATAAAAACACAACAGCACCCGCTTGACAACCCCTTGACGCCTGTGCTATGGTAGCAGAGCACCAATGGTGATCTGATGAAAGTACCTACGCAACCAGAGTTGACGCACTTGCAACTACAAGCAATGTTACGCGATCACGATATTCCCGAAAGCGAACTAATGTATCTCGGTGATCGTGTTTATCCAGATGACTATCAGGCACACCCAGAGTATCATGGTGTTGTCATGCCATGGTATCTTGTAGGTGGTGAGCATGAGGTGCCAGTATGTGACATTGCATCAGTTGACCGTGTGGACGATGATGATTGTGTCCCTGAGAATGATGGTTGGGGACCTCAATCGTAAAGAAAGTGTGAGGATATACAGATATCCTGACAAAACCATCTAAAATACATTGGACTACGCTAAACTATCATGAACACGCCAGAGAAGCACGAGAAACGCAGGGATGCACTGGGACTATTCTATGAATCCGTTCTCAAACCAGATCCTGAACTGCGCCAGTGTGCTCACAATCAATCATGTTATCATGAATTGATGGAATGGCGTGAGGATGTTCTACGTTACCTTGACGAACGACGCAATCAGGAATTCCACTATGACCACTGAAGGAACACCATTTCTTGGACCTGACAACACTTATGAAAAGCAACGCAAATGTCGTATGCAAGATGCTATCGACGATTATCTCACAGATGAGAGAGTACCAGCACGACAAGCATATGAAGAGATGCTATCTTGCATCAATGATGTGATTAAATACCATGAGCAAGCATACTGTCGTGCTGCTAGTCTCCGTGATCTCATGATGGGTTATCGTGAGGTTGACTTTGATGATATTGCCAAGAAGTGGCAGTATGATAAATTACCTGAGCGTTTCTAATTACCATGAACGAAGAAGATTTCAAATCAGCAGTCAAGAACATGTTGATGTTGCAAAACAACAATGATCAGAACTTTCAGATTCTACAAGCACAGATCGATGATCTAAGGAAACAACTTGCAGATCTCAATGATCTCAAAGAGATGTTCCGTCTCCCTAAACCAGAGAATAAGGATCGAAAAGCATTCGATGAAGCAGATTGATTTCGAGTTGTTGCAACCTGTGACATATGGTCACGTCACAGGTTATATTTCTTTCATTAGTGAGTATTACATCACTATTTGTTTCAAAGACATCCCACTGCCCACGAGTGCAAACTCACGGTGGGGTCGTCATTATGTTAAC
>BCSF01000628.1_pt1 | contig 13146 bp, 8 predicted proteins | sample 1016431 | NCBI WGS metagenome assembly BCSF01 (sample SAMD00045685;SAMD00045686;SAMD00045687;SAMD00045688;SAMD00045689;SAMD00045690;SAMD00045691;SAMD00045692;SAMD00045684;SAMD00045690;SAMD00045691;SAMD00045692;SAMD00045684;SAMD00045685;SAMD00045686;SAMD00045687;SAMD00045688;SAMD00045689, study...
CTGCTCAAAGAGGACGAGCGCTTGGGTTGGGTGTACTCGGATGGCACACCTATCTCCAAGACAAGGGCATTCCTTTTGAAGGTTTACTTGCTCAGTTTGAAACTAGGAAAATATTTTCGCAAATTAAAATTGAGTCTGAAAGAGCATCGCGTGGTTTGGCTGAAACTTATGGGGAACCTTTGTGGTGTGTTGGTACTGGGCTACGTAATACACACCTACGCGCTATCGCACCCACTGTTAGCAACAGTAAGTTATCTGGGAACATTTCCCCTGGCATTGAACCTTGGGCAGCTAATGTATTTACTGAGCAAAGCGCTAAAGGAACTTTCATAAGGAAAAACCCAACACTGGTTAAACTACTAAAGAAACATAAATTAAATACAAATGAAATATGGGATAAAATCTTGGCTGACGGAGGTTCGGTTCAGAATATCGACGAGTTGGATAATATTAAAATGGTGCATGATATTCCAGCTAAAGAAGTTTTTAAAACGTTTAAAGAGATTAATCAACTAGAGCTAGTTAACCAAGCCGGTATACGACAACAGTACATCGATCAGTCTGTTAGTCTTAATCTAGCTTTTCCAAGTGTAGCCACGCCTAAATGGCTAAACCAAGTGCACATGGAAGCTTGGAAAAAAGGAATTAAAACCTTATATTATGTACGCACTGAGTCCGTATTAAGAGGTGATATAGCTCAAGCAGCTATGAATCCTGAATGCTTGTCTTGCGACGGATAATGTGTATAGCATAATGTATGTTCATGTAGTTAGTTTGTTTATCTTGTAATCAAAAAGGGGACCTCGAATGAGATCCCCTTTGGTTACAGGAACTTTGGGTATGGTACGCCCATTTTATCGTGTTCCTTATTTATATTTCTTAAACATAAGCTTATATAATAAGCTATTCCAAGCCCCTTGTAATTTATCAATTAATCTCCGCATGGTTTACCAGTTTTAACGTTAATCCAATTTTCTTTTTCAAACCAGTCTCTTAATGTTGCTCCTTTTTTACGAGCTCCTTTAACAAAACTTTTTTTAGATCTTTTATATTTGCCAGATTTACCAGCTGATTCTTTAGCTCGTATAACTTTTCTTTTTTCAGCAGCACTCATTGATCTTACCTTAGCCGCGGGCAGGCATACTTTTTTAGTACCACCACCTTTTACTTTACTTTTTGCCATTACTTTTTCTTTTTCTTACCCATTTTACCAGGACCACCAGCTTTAGTACATCTTACACCCCAACCAGAGGCATAAGCAGATGGCCATACGTCAAACTTTTTCTTAGCAGCTGTTTTACAAGCGCTACTTATTTTCATTAATACGGGTGATTTTTTCATGAGTTCATTATACTATAAATTGTACTACCTTGCTGTTTTTCAGCTTTTAAAATTCTTCTACGATTGTTTTTACTTGACACATAGCTTACATGTATCCAAGCTGGATTATTGTCGTCACCAAACTCCCAGATTAATTGATCAAAGTCTAATTCGTCTTTAATGAATTCAAACATTTCTTTATTTGACATGTGACCAAATGTGTCATCAATATCCATCGCTTCGCCACGCGTATGCTGACTTGATTTAGCGCCGCCTATCGCTACGTTTAGATTGATTGAACGGTAAAAGCTGTTAATTTTAATTGGACCTCCTACGTATGCTCTAAGTGGCTCAAATATATTCTCAGCCAAGGCTTTCATACGCTCAAGTATTTCAGGGGTTGGTGTGTTATCAATGTCTTTACGAGTGGCTGTTTGTGAAAACGTAGCCTCTTTGTAAGAAATATGTTTACTTATTTTCTTCATTTATTATCCTTTAAATTTCTCTATAACAGCCGCGACTTCTTGTTGTGTAGCTTTGCACTTTAAATCAATGCCAGCTTTCCAGCTATAACTTAATCTTCCGTCTACATATAATATAAGTGTTGGGACAGATTTAATTTCAGAGGCAAAATGAGGTGGCTGATCTTCAAGTCGAGCATATTTAATTGGAATATTTTTTACTGAATTGAAATTAATATCATTAGACCGATTCCAATCAGCGTTAACTTGTACTAATACAATTTCTTGTGCAGTTATATTTAAGTTAAATAAAATACTTAAAATTAGAATAAATTGTTTCATGATTATTTTTGTTTAATTATCTCGTATAATTTGCTATCTATATTATCAAGTTTGTCACTATTTTCTTCAACTTTTTCTTGAGTATTCATAATTGTCTCTCTGATCAATTGATCTTTAAGATCATACTCAGTTCTTGACACTTCAGGTTGAGGCAGTTCTTTAGCGAGTTCTATTTCCGCTTGAAGAGTATACCACATACCCACTGTAGTTACCAATACACTACCGAGCACCACTAATGATTCTAGACTTAGTGTAAATTTACTGTCTTTTGAAATTTCTGCCATTTTTATTTATTTTTTTCTTTTAATTTTTTTTGTGTTTCTTTTTTCCAATTTAAATATATTCCTCTTTGAACTGGATCTAATTTATTTAAAGCATTTTTCTCCCACTCTTTAATATTCATTCTTTCTTCTGGTGTCATAGACTCCCACTCTTCTCTTGGTATACCTAAAGCATATTCAGACCAACCAGCTAAAGATAGTATTCTAGTATTCATATCTAAATCTCTATTCATAGCGTGAGATATGTTTTTGGCTTTAGTTATAAATCTATTAAGTGGAACGTTTGTAAACCCAGCCGTAATATCTGCCCCAGCTTGGTATATTGGATTACTTAAATCACCTAAACCTCTTTCTCTAATTTCGTCCCAATTATACTGTAATGTTCCTATACCTCTTCTAATTTGTCCGTATTTAATAGACAGTGGAGGAGATATTGCTAAAAGATCTTTTGGTATTTGCTCAGCATAATCTGGTCGTTGTTTTAAACTTTCTAAGTAACTTCTAAAACCAGCATTCTTAAGTGTTGCTAATACAGATCCATATAAACCAAGTCCTTTTAAACCTGTATCCATCATTCCATTTATAGTATTAGCTAAACCACTTACTTTCTTTTTGTTTTCAGCTTCGGCTACAGTTTTTTCTTTTAGTTCTACTTTTCTCTTTTTTATAGCTGCGCTTCTGTCTTTAGGATCAAGAGAATCTAAATATGTAACAAATTCTTCATCACTCATTACACTTGGAATTACAACTTCTTCATCGTCAAATAACAACCCACTTACGCCTTGTTGTAATCCTGTAAATAGTAGATTTTGTAAAAAACCATAATACATAATTTTACTTACATTAGTTTTATAGTTGCCTCTTCTGTTTTTAACATCACGTAGAGATTTTTGCATTTCTCTCATGTATTGTTGAGGTGTATTGGTATAAGCTAAAACGATTCGACCTAATGGCCCTGCTTGTTGCATACTAATTTTATCTGGTCGACTAGATTGCTGAGTTGATTCCGCGTTTTCTCTAAAATCTTGATATGCTTTTCTTTCAGCGGCTGTTTGTGATAAACCTTCTCTTAAATATGTCTTAATTCTATTTCTATAAAAAGTAGCTCCACCGCCAGCGATAGCAATGTTATCTGCTATTACGGTTGGCGTCATACCTAGTTTTAACATTTTTGCTACAAATCCACCAAAACCTTTTGCTCTGGCTAAGTCAGCAACATCTTGTTCATTTAAATCAAGTTGTAATCCTGATCGTCTCTGTTTTAAAAAGTCAGAGAAGAATAATTTTGAAAAATCTTGCCAGTATTGTTTTTGATTCGCAAATGCACGAGAAGCAGCTATTGGATTATTATCTGTCCAATTAATAAAGTTACCAGCAGAAGTTAACTGTAGTAAAGCTGATTTGTTGTTCCAGTTTAACGTATTTAAAACAGCCCCACTTAATTGATCTACAAATTTACCAACTTGACTATCTACTTTGTATAGTCTATTTTCACCAGTTTTTTGTCGCATTAAAGAATTTTCCATGGAAACTCTCCAACGTGTACCAAGCACTGCTTGCATTTTGTTTAGATTGTCTTCACTAAAAAAAGTATCTACATTTGACTGCCATTCTCTAAGTCGTTCTGGTCTATTTATTTTCTTTAAAGTATTTGCCATATCTCCTTTTAATCCACCTGCAATCCAGTTTTCTTGAGGTTTAGCAAACCCAAATCCGCTATTAGCGGCTCTCATACTATTAGCGAAAAACCTTAAATCTTTATTTTGCTTGACGTGATCAAGAAGCATTAGCTCTTGTTTTTTTGTTATATCAGGAATACTATATCCTTGACTTTTCCAAATAAAAACTCTCACAGCATCTTCGTTTCTAAAATAAGTATCACCTACTTTTTCTTCAAGTCTATTGTTTGATATACCAAAAGCCTTTTTTGCTTGCTTGTAGTTTGATGATAAAACAAGTTGATCTTTATCTAATAAATTATATGCTCTATTAAATGGATCTGTAAATATTTTTTTATAAAACTTTTTTTGTTCATTACCTTTTTCTCCAGGTAACAATGTATCATATAATAATCCTAAAAAGTCATTTGATTCTGGTGCTATTTTACCAGCTAAATACTTCCATTTATTATCTGAGTCAACTTTATTTCCATCATTAATAGCTTCAGACTTAGTTACTTTAGTTTTTGGACTAAATTTTTCATTTAACTCAAACAAGTTTTCATTGACTTTGCGATCTATATTTTCTACAGATTCCATTGCCTCTACTTTATTATCTTGTTTGATTTTTTCTGAAACTCTTAAAATATCATTTCTATTAGTCAATCTAAAGTTTGATTCATTTAAACTTGGAGCTATCAACTCGCTTTGTGTTCTAATCGAAGCTGTTTTTAATCCTGTTTCTTGGTTTGTGCTACTTTGTATCATTCTTGATACTAGTTTTGCATCTCCTTCTTTTATTTGATTTTCTAGTGGTTCAATACCAAGATTTAAAGCATCGTCTCCAAGACTAAAAACGCCTTTCTTGCCAATATCAATATGATGAACACCTTTCGAATTATATAAATCAATAATAACAGAAGCATCTGTTTCTATTTCTCTTGTTAATTGCTTCTGTAATCCGCTATTAACTAAGTAGTCCCATACTTCTGGCTCAGCATATAATCTATCTTCTAGTGAATAGGTTTCTTTTTTACCGTTATTCATGAAAGCAGTGTAACCATTTTCTTCAGCAAATTTTAATGCTTCATTATAAAAACTAGTTTGAGCCTTATTAAAGTTATCTGACGTTAATACTTCAGACATTTTTTGAACGTAAACATTGTTTTTTATTTTTTGGAAAGCCTTGCTTTTTGAGGAATTACTATATCCTCCAAACTGAGCATTTTCATTTGCTTTTATTTCTACGTTCCAAACTTTATCACCAACTTTCAATGTTATATCTCCAGGGCCAATATTACTTTTGCTACTTCTTACAACTTCAACACCTTCTATTTTTTGAGCTTTTAACATTTTTTCAAGAAAATCCTCGTACTTATAACCTTTATTTCTAGTTGATGCATCTGCAAAAACTCCAAGTTCCCAATTTCTATTTTCAAAATACTGATCATAAAAATCTGCGAGATCATCTCCTTGCTCTTTTCTTATTTGCTCTATAACATTTTTAAATCCAACACTACCTTCTTCTGCATAAGCATTAAGTGCTTTATCATAAGTTTCTAATGATTTTTGAATTACTTTGTTAAAGTTTTTTATAGATGGTTTTTTTCTTAATTTTCCATCTTTAGTGTAGTAAGCAAGTCTAGCTAATTCATTTATTGTTCCTTGTACAAATCTTCTTTCAGCACCTTCACTAAACATAGCACCTGCTTTACCAGCGCTTAAAGCACTAACTTCATCACTAGCAATTTCTAGTTGTTTTCTTATTTCAGAGTTAGTTGCTAATTTTCCTGTTATACTTAAAAGCCCCTTTAACAGCTGAGCGTTATTATCTTGCATCTTCATCCACTCCTTGTCTGTTATTCCTTCAGGTCTTTTTAAATCTAATATTTCATTAATTTGATCTTGGCTTAAATCTTTTTTTCTAACTATTTTAGCTTGCGATCTTAAACCAGCACTTCGTTTCCCAGCATACCATCTCTCAAATGTTTTAATACTATTAACATCTAACTCTTCTTTTATATTATCAGAGTCTTTTGCTTCTTCATAAAAACTACGTAAAACATTTCGAGCTATTTTTAACGATGTACCTTGTAGGTTTTCATAACCTTCTGGCCCGAACTTACCAAGTTCTGGGGCAACATTATAATCTGGCAATACCTTTAACAACCCATCATTAAAAGCTTTTTTCAAAAATCTTCTAGCTCTAAAAGTTTCTGGCTCAATAATCTGCACTATTTTTATGCTAGGATCTTTAGCCATAATTTTATCTGCAGCAGACTTTAAAACATTTGTCTTGCCATTACTTAAATTATATCTAGTAGAATAATTCAAGTTTTTAGTAGGATCGGTTATTTGAGCTTCTCTAATATCTAATTCTTTAGCAATTTCTTTTGCACCAAGATTTGGAGATTCTGCAAACGTTAAACTTTTGAAATCAAAATCTTCTGATTCAATAAGATTTTTTGTACTTTTTTCTAACTCTGTTTGACTTTCTCTATTTAAAAATCTCTTTGGTTGAATTTTTATTTTTATTTTTTCAACAGGAGCACTAGCAAAACCAGCATCTTCAGATGTTATTGCCCCAACCTCAGCAATATAACCAATATCACCTCTTTGAACGTCAATACTTCCAGTAGCAGCTCGTTGTTCTAAGTCAGTGTAAAGTAAAGATTTCTTAGGCGATAAGTTAGAAAAAACATGTGTTGAAAACTTACCTTTAGCTGGATTATAATTTTTAACTATAGTAGCAAAGTATCCATTGATAAAATCAATAGCCTCTTCTCTTGATATTAAATCACTTTTAGTTGGATCAAACTTAATAGCCTTTAAACCTAAATTGACATATGATTTTTGAAGATTAGTATAAGCATCGTTATATTCTTTGCTTCCAGGCTTTGCGGTTTGTATAACTTCAAATAACTCTTCATTATTTGTTGGCTTTTTAACAGCTTTAGCCTCTCTTGTTTCTACTTTACTTAATAAATCATCAAGCTTTTGTTCGTATTGCTCTTCTGTTATTTTGCCAGCCGTAAGATCATTTAACAACTTGGTCATTTCAATGGACTCCATAGCTTCCGCTCTCGAAGTTCTTTTTGCTTGTTCAGCAGCTTTTGAAACTTTAATAGCCCCCGCTATATCTCCAGTAGAATAACTCTTAATTAAGTTAAATAAGCCTTCTGCTGTTGTTGTGTTGATTTCTAAGTTTTCTAAACCATTTTTTCTTAAGAACGGTACAAAGTTTAATAAAGAGTTTCCAATGTTTTCATTAAAAACAATTTGTTTTGATCTAATAGCCTCTGATAACGATGTTAAATATTCTTCGTAATAATCTTCTTTAGCACGTTCATTACCAAGTCTATCAAACTTGTAGTTTTCATTAATTCTAGCATCAACCACGGCCCTTTGTTGTGGTGTTAACTTTTCTAAAACTTGATCAATTAACTGGATACCTTCTTGAGTTACTTTATTATTTTCATCTTTTAAAGAGTCTCTTAATATAAAGTGTCCAACCTCATGAGTTGCAGTTGTAACGTTTCTTATATCTTTTACTCTTTGAGTATTAATATAGAATGTTTTAGTATTAGGATCGTAAAAACCATTTGATCCTGTTTTGTCAACTCTACTTTCTGGAAAAGCTTCTTCGTATTTTGATTGAAATTCTTCTAGAGTTTGTGCTTCAACAAGCTCTCCTTCTAATGTCTCCGCAACAATAGCTCTTGCTTGCTCAACGTCCTCAGCATATTTTTGTTCTGTTACAGCTTGAAGTTTTTCAATTACTAAATTATATTGAGTACCATCTAAATCATATTGCTTTAACTGATCTTCAACTTGTTTTATTTCTTCTTTATCAGATTCTGTTTTATTTGGTCTTGCTTTTAAAGCTTTTAATTTATTTTGTAAACTATAAGCGTCTGTTAAATAATCGTATAAAACAGTTCTATCAGCTTCACCATATTGTGTTTTATATGTGTCTAATATATTTTCAATGGCTTCAGCCTGCATAGATGACTCAATAATATTATCAACTAATTGTTGGTTTGGCTGTGCTCCGACCATCTTTACCAACAAAGCATAATCAGTGTTTGCTAAAACATAATTCTCCCTAGCAGTTAATCTTTCTCCTTTTGCTAACTTCTGTGTTACGGTATATATTTCTTCGTTAGTTGGGGTTAGTTTGTTTCCTTTTAAATCAGTAGCATTTTCAGCTTGACCTCTTTCTACTTTAATCTGTGCTTGAGCTTCAGCTAAATTAATTTGAAAATCAAGTTTTGCTTTTTTAGATTCTATCTCTACTAACTTTTGTTGAGCTTCTTCATTAGACAAGCTTTCGTCTCTAAGACCATCTTCAACCTCTTTTATTTGTCTATCTGCTTCTTGTTCAACAATTTGCCTAGCGTTATCAGGGTTTTCTTTTAAATCATTTTTATTTATATTCCACTCTTTAGCAATAGCATTAGTTTCTACAGATTCAGATTTCATATTTAATATATCATCTCTGAATTCTCTAATCATACCGTTTTTACCAAACAACGACTTGCTTCCTAACGCGGTCATTTTAACAAACTCAACTACAAACTCTTCAGTAATATCTTCAAAAGATTTGTCTAAATATTCCTCATAGTCTGTTGTTAGTTGTGCAAATTGAAAAACAGCACTACCAGTTGCAGCACCACTTACTACTTTACTCAAAGATCTAGCACCTCTAGAGTTGGCCATTGCTCTAGTTATTGGACTAAAAGTTGGCCATGGAATTTTATTTAATATTTTTCCAGAAACAACATTACCAACACCCAAGCTAAATCCAAATTTAGATGTATCAAAATAATCAACCTCTTCAGATGGTTTAGTTATGTTACTAAAAATAGTCTCACTTGTTACAAAGTCAGTTGCTTCTTTAACACCACCTACAGCAACTTGAGCACCGCGTCTATACCAAGGGTTTTTTATTCTACTTATAGCTTTATCTAAGTATTTAAATCCTTTGCCAATTGTTGGGGCCGACAAGCGTCTTGTAACTGCTATTTCTCCAACAAACCCAGCTAAATCTGGTAATCCTCGAGCTGCACTTTCTACTATTGTTTTTTCTAGATTTTTTTCTATTTGTTGATTTGGCTCATATCCTGCTCCTTCTATAGCTTTTACAAAATTGCTAGCTGTAGTTTTAACCGATGTACTATTTGGATCTACAACAGCCTCAGCGTTTAATAATGAAACCATACCATCGACAAACTCTCCACCAACATTTTCTTCTTGTATTGTTGCTGGATCTCTATTTATTTGAAGAGCTCTATTTAATACGAAATAATTTTCTAGTTGATTGTTAAATTCTGTGATATATGGGTGATTGCCTGGTAAAAAGTTTATATTTTTAGGTAAATCACCATCTCTGTAGATTTGTTGTAGATATTGTTTGTCTTTATATAGAGATTTGTCACTGCCAAATAACATTGAAAAACCGTCAGAGATTTTTTGAGCCGCAGTCATATTATCAGAAAAAATATCTACACCAGTTTATTCTTGATATTCTATAATGTCTTTAGCTAAACCAATTAAGGCATAGTAATTATCTGTTAATTCACCTTGTAATGTTTCAACATCTGATTCATCTGCTTTTTGTTGCGCTTGAGAATCAATTATTAATGCTTCTGGTGAAGCTTTATCGTAATTGACCAACTTACCTGTTGTAGGATCATACAACATTTGACCATATTTCTCGTTGTATATTTCAAGTTGCTTTAATAAACTTTCATCTTTTGTTTCATTATATCTTTCTGAAAGTTCATATATTGTTCTTTCTTCTGGAGATAAAAATTGAAAACCTTGATAAAGAACTTCTTTGTTTAATATAGATGGATATCTTATACCCTTTACTTGGATTGCATTTTGTTGTTCTCGTTTTGACAAGCTTTGCACTCTAGCTTGACGAGCGGTTGGCATATCAATAAAACTTAGATCAATATCTTCTGGGATTTCACCAGAATAATTGAAAACAAAACTTCCAGGTCTAGCAGATTCAATTTTAACACCGCCTACAGCAACGCTTTTATTCCAAGTATTTTCATCTACATCTGGCTGTGAAACACGTTCTAAAGCATATTCTCCTGCTTCTCCTGTTAGTTCTTGTAGTTTTTCATTAGCTAAAAATCTTTCTTGATTATTTCCGCCAGCGAAAACACTTTTACCAAGTTGATCTACTAGAATTCTAGTATTTCTTTCAGCTAGTTTTCTACCTTTACCTTTTGTTGGTTTTGCTTCAACAGATAATTCTACTGGATCTGCAGTTAATATTTCTGCGTTAGTTGCTTTTGCGTATTCATCAAAGGTTTTTGGATAACCATCTTTTCCAGCAAACTTTTTATAATCATATTCGTATATTGTTTCATTATTATATACAATATAACGAACAGGATCAGGATCTGGTAATTCCGAAGAAATAGCTTCCGAGTTTAATTCCATACTGCTTTGTTCTTGCGGTCCTACAACCGCAGTCTCTTTTGTAGGACCTGTTTGAAAAGACTTTGGCTCTTCTTCTTTTTTGTCCTCTTCTATCTTTTTTATATCTGGATTTTTACCTAAAAGTTCTTTAAGTGATAATCCGTTTTGCTCGGCAAAGTTAGATAGTTGAGATTCATCTACAATGTTTCCGTTCTCTAATTGATAATTGTACATGTAAATATTTTATTTAAAATTTATTATTCTACGTTTACTCCAGCAAAAATATCTGCTTCAGGGTTTCCTATAACTTGAAGTAACTCTTCTGGATTAGTAAATACTTTAGTGCTGGCATATACTGGTTCTAAAGTTATATTTCCATCTCTTTGTTTTTCACCATAAAGAGCATATCCAGCTATATTGTTTATGTCATCTGTTACAAGAGCGCCTTGCGCATCAACAGGTCTAGCGACAAATTTTCTATTATAAGCTGAAATATCTGCTAAACTTTTTTTCCAGCCTCTTCTAAACAACTGTGCTGTTTTTTGAGTATTTGTTAACTGACGACCATTATTTGTATTTATATTTGATTCTGTTTGAGTGAAAAACTGGTTGTCTATAAATCTATATTTATTGTTTGACAATTGATTTAGCAAATAATCTTCAACATCTTCTCTTATTGAACTAGAGGGATTTTTAGACTTCATTATTTCTTTTATCTCGTCTGGATCAACACCTATATTTCTCAACCAAGCTTCTGTTTTTCTGTATTCTTTTCCAGGTTGTTCAGAACCAAAATTAGTTAAAGTATTGACCATGGTATCAATAGCAGGGCCATAGGCTCTTTTTATTTCATCAATATTATAAATATCTTTACTAATTATTTTATCACCTTCTACGTATTGTACTCTTTCTTTAAAAAAGATAGATTTTAAACCACCATCTTTATTTGTGTTAATCTCATTTGCTTCCTCCATAGTTGATGTAAAATCATAATTTTCACCAAAAAAAGCGTCAAGAGCATCATCATTTGACATGTCTAGACTTGCAGAAAAAGTTTCGTTATTATCACTGTCATAAAACTTTACTGTCATTAAACCTGTTGTGTAATCTGGAGTTTTCTTAAAAGAAACATCTTTTGATATTTTACCCTCCATCAAATCAATAGAAAAAGCCATGGCCATATTTCTTGATTGATCTATATCAATTCCATCTGACTCATAAGTGGCAAATTTCAAAGGATTATCAACATATTGTTGTCCAGCTTTTTGCCAAAGACCTACATTAGCAGCATACGATAAACCGCTCGTGCCTTGTTGCTCATACTCTATAACTCTTCTTTGACCATCTAAAATAGCCTCCTCACTTAATGATGGATTATTAGAATCAGCATAGGCGCTTGCTATTTCTCTTTTTTTACTTTCAATGTCATCATATACTTCACCTGTCATTATTCCAGCAACAACACCATTTTCTTTATTTATATTTTTAATTTCATCAGCTCGTTTTTGATTATATGAAGCTTGTTGCTTGGCACCATCTATAAGAGCTTTGTTATTAGCCACTTGTATTTGTTGAGCTCTTTTACGTCTGGCTTCTATTAAAGCTTGTTTAGCTCTTCCAACTTGAGCACCATATGCTTCTACACCCTTGGCTACAGCTTGAATGCCTTGTTGCATGCCCGCGGCTAATATTTGGCCGGAATTGTCGATAATCATTGCTGGATTTTCGTATGCTCCCATTTTTTATATTTTAATTTAATCTTTTGTTTATTCCGCAGTAATCGCCGCTGCATCAATAGCTCCTTGATAAGAAATAGCCGCGCCAGCTAAATTTCCTAAACCACCAAGCATGCCACCTAAAGCAGATGCTTTGTTTTGATTTGCTTGAGCCTGCATTTGCATTGCTCTATCTTGAAGTCCAGCGGCTCTATTAAGATCCATATTTGTTCTTGCTTCTTTCGCTTGAAACATAAACTCTTTACCAGCAGCTTCAGCTTGTTGCAATCTTTGACCTTCAGAAATAGCAATTTGTTGTAATCTTTGTTGTTCAGAGATTTTCATTTGTTGCAACTGCTGTTCTCCTTGGGCTCTTAATTTTTCATTTTGAGCTTCTTGTTGTTCAATGTTAGCAGCAACACCTTTTTTACTAGCTAAAGCAGCTTGTGCAAGAGCGGTTGCTCCACCCGCGCTGGCACCCGTAGCGGCTAAAGTATCTAACGTGTTTGCTAATGCCATATCGGTTTGTTCCATTTGTATTTCAGCAGCTTGCGTTGCAACACCTAAATTAGCATACGGATTACTCATTTCACCGCTAAGATCACTAGCTAAACCACTTAAATCTTCAAATCCTGCATATGGATCTATAATAGCTGCTCTTTGAGATTTTAAATCATCTATTATTCTTTGTTGTCTGGCGGCTTCTGCTTTAGCAGCTCTAGCTTGTTTATTAGCTGCCCCTGAGCCAATAAGCCCGCCGACTATGTTTGCTGCGGCTGCAACACCTAATGCTACTGCTGGAAATGGCATAATTTTATTTTTTTAAATTATCTTATATAGTTTACTTTTGTTCCTACAGACCATAGTTCTTTTGTACCTCCTGGGTCTGTTGAAGAGTCTACTGCAAACTTAACAGTAGCAAATCTTCCTT
>BCSF01000629.1_pt1 | contig 13125 bp, 18 predicted proteins | sample 1016431 | NCBI WGS metagenome assembly BCSF01 (sample SAMD00045685;SAMD00045686;SAMD00045687;SAMD00045688;SAMD00045689;SAMD00045690;SAMD00045691;SAMD00045692;SAMD00045684;SAMD00045690;SAMD00045691;SAMD00045692;SAMD00045684;SAMD00045685;SAMD00045686;SAMD00045687;SAMD00045688;SAMD00045689, study...
ATACAACCAAGCGCAACCCCGCTAGCCGATTTGTTAAGTGATACAACAGAGCAGCCGAAGCGGCTGGGGCGGTCGGCATGATGGCGGAGCACCCAAACCCAGGGCAAATGACTGAATTCCACTGGACTGGCTCGCACGTTTCCGGCTCCCGCGCTTGTGCGGTGGTGCGTTACGCAGGACCAACAAACACACGCGGCAGCCGTTGGCTGGCCACAATCAAGCGTGACTCACAAACCACCTGGCGTGCCTCTGCCACATTTGAGGAAGGCCCCATTACCGCAGCGCTTCGGGCAGCATCCAAGGCCGGCGTGGAATGGCAGGCTTTGACGTGCCACAGCATCGACCCAAACACATATTGCGTGGGGTTTTGAGCGATGCAGTGGAACCTAGAACATACAGACACCTTTGGCGGTGAGGCTAATTACAGCTGGGTCAGCCGTGAGTCGATCGACCTACCAGACAACGCTACCGATCGCCAGGTCGTCATTGCGGCCAAGGCTGCTCTGGGGCTGACTGGCGTTAGGTGCCAGCGGTTTGATATGGGCGAAGGCTTTTCGCTGCACCCTGTCGGATGCTGTGAGGTTGCCTTTGTTCTGCCTTCCTACTGAGCGGTTTGGCAGGTTACCATGGGTGAAACAGTTTGTGACTGTAACCGTGTCCGATTTTGAGGCTAAAAGTGTAGACAATCCCGATGATCATCAAGTGGATCAGCTGGATCAGCAGAAGCCGCGACCCTACGGCAAGCGGAACCCTTACGCTTACATAGAACAGCGGCAGCAGAGGCTCTACAGGAGGCAGCTTGACGGGCTCACAACCCGTCAGCTCGTTCTAGATCACGCTGATCGTGAGGGCATCTCTGTGGCAACCGCTTGGCGCGACTGGGAAGCCGTCACAGCTTGGAACAGCGAAGACTGGGCAAGGGATAGAGAAAACATGCTCGCTAGGTTGCAAACAATGCGTGCGAAGTTGTTTAACGCTGCCATCCGCAAGGGGCAGTTACAAACTGCTGCGCAGGTTCTTGATAGTCTCGGCAAGGTAGTTAACGAGGCCGGTATAGAGCAGCAAGCGATGTCGGCACCACAGCTAAACATAACGATTGATGACAAGCGCAACGGCTGAGCACTCGCGCTTCGGCTGGCGGTGCTGTATACTGTGTAAGTCAACAACGCACACCCAGCGATGACCCGCACCACCACTGCATTTTTCGCTCTTGTCGCCGCGGCCTTCTGCGGCTGCTGGGCAGTTCTCGAGGCTGGCACCACCGCCTACGAAACCCGCTGCATCCAATCCGGCCAGCGGACTGTTACTGAATGTAAACTCCTGGCTCGCGGTCGCTGAGCCGATGCTGTAGAATCACACAGTACACACAGGAGCCCACCCATGGCCCACCACCTCGAATCCCTGGCACGCCGCTTGGCGCCCACCATCGCTCTGCTGATCACGCTGGCGATCCTCACCTACGAGGCCGGCTACTGGCTCGGCCGCACCGTCCACACCACCAACGACTGGCTCGCTGCCCACTGGCCCACGCGCCCCCAGCCCGATCCGCAACAAATTGAAACAATCGCTGAAGTGCTCGCCACCACTGGCGCAGTCGTCACCGTCACCCGCTGCGAACAGACCACCACAGCCCTCCGCCTACGCGCTGAGGGCTGGACCCAGCAGGCCATCGCCGACCACCTAGGCGTCAGCCGCACCACCGTACGCCGCCGCCTGGCCGCCGCTCAGTAGCGGCCTGGGCGGCAGTACAACCGCACTACCGAGGGGTAGCGTCCAGGATTGCTGTGCCTGGAACACCGCCCAGGGAACCTACTGACAAATCCTCATTTTTCTCTACCCTTACACACAGGGGGCAGGGGTTCTTTTCCTGTACTACCCTAGAAAGTACCCACCTACATATAAATGGCCGATTCGGCTGGAACACTCAACCTCCGATACGCGCAGGGGCAAGTATTTAGCAGCCGAAAACGCTTCCGAGTCCTCGTTGCAGGCCGCCGCTTCGGCAAAAGCTACCTCTCCTGCATCGAATTGCTGCGTGGAGCGATCGAACGCCCCGGCGAAACCTTCTTTTACGCCGCCCCGACCTACCGGATGGCAAAAGATATCGCCTGGAAAGTACTAAAAAAGCTAGTCCCCAAGGCCTGGATCAAGTCAAAAAACGAAACCGACCTCAAGATCGAACTGGTAAACGGCAGCACGATCGAACTAAAGGGCACCGAGAACGCAATGGCCCTCCGCGGCCGCAGTTTGGCCGGCGTAGTCCTCGACGAAGCCGCCTTCATGTCCCCCGAGGTCTGGTTCGAGGTAATCCGCCCCGCCCTCGCGGACAAACAGGGCTGGGCACTCTTCATCTCCACCCCCGACGGCACCGCCAGCTGGTTCTACGACCTCTGGTGTTACGCGGACGAAGGCGACGACGACTGGAAACGCTGGCAATTCACGACGATCGAGGGCGATAACGTCCCCGCTGACGAAATCGAAGCCGCCCGAGGCCAACTCGACGCCCGCACCTTCCGCCAAGAATTCGAAGCCAGCTTCGAAAACCTCTCCGGCCTGGTCGCCATCAGCTTCTCGGACGACAACATCAACAAGGAAGTCCAAGATCTCCCGGTCCTACCCCTCCTGCTTGGGGTGGACTTCAACGTGGACCCGATGTCCGCCGTCTGCGCAGTCAAAAAAGGCGACGTGCTCTGGGTCTTCGACGAAATCATCATGACCGGCGGCGCCACCACCTGGGACCTATGCGAAGAAATCCAAACCCGCTACGGCGTGGAGCGCCGCATCATTGCCTGCCCGGACCCCACCGGCGGCGCCCGCAAAACCAGCGGCGTCGGCGCCACCGACCACAGCATCCTCCGCAAATCGGGCTTCACCGTCTCGAGCCCCCGCAACCCCTGGAAAATCCGCGACAAGATAACCTGCGTCAACACCGCCCTCCTCGATGCGACTGGAACCCGCCGCCTCTTCATCCACCCGCGCTGCAAAGAACTAATCAAATCCCTCCGCACCCTGACCTATGCACCCAACACCGGCCTCCCCAACAAAAACCTGGGCGTGGATCACGCTTTTGACGCTCTCGGCTACCTGTGCCTACAAACTTTCAACCTCGCCAAACCAGAATCTCTGGGGAAAACCAACTATCGTGTGTGGTAAGCACCTTCTCCTGGCACACCATGAGCATGAAAAAGGGCACCACGAAATCGGGTAAAAAGGTCAAAAAGGGTTATAAATAATGCCCAAAAAAGGTCTCTACGCAAATATCAACGCTAAGCGTAAGCGTATCGCGGCCGGCAGCGGCGAAAAAATGCGCAAGCCTGGTTCTAAAGGCGCCCCCACCGCCAAGGACTTCAAGGAATCCGCCAAAACCGCCAAAAAACGGAGAAAATAGTGGCCCTAACCGTCGTCCGTGGCACCAACCTAGTTGAGTACCACGAATCCACCCCCCTCACTGCGGTCAACGACGCCCTAGAAGTCCACGCGGACAGCAGCGAATTCACCTTCGCCGCCGTCGTAACAGGTGGCGCCAACTTCACACTCGCCCTCGAAACCAATTTCAACGGCGGCAACACCTGGTTCACCATCGACACCAGCAAAAACATCAACTCAAACGGCCAATACATCTATTTCTACACAGGCAAAGCCTGTAATCGCATCCGCCTCCGCATCGCCTCCATCTCCTCCGGCACACCAAGCGTGGTCCCCCACATCGGTGTTGCATATCACGGCTAATGATTCAAACAGTAAGTGGCGGTTGCGTCCACATTGAAATAGATGCAGAAGACGGCCTAACCCACGCCACATTTGTATTTAAAACACCCCAAAACCCCCAAATACTGGGCGATTTTGTAAGCAAAATCTGCCAAGGTATCGAAGTGCTGGTACCAATAGACGACCCAGACGAAGAAGAGGACGACGATTAGTGCCAAAATAAGTACACAGTAGGAGTCTGACCGTGGTTTACAGCGGCAATATCCCCCCAACCGGCGCTGTAGTAAGCGAGTCGCCGTTCGTCCGCAGCCTCGAAGTCATCGCAATGATGGCCGACTGGAGCGTAATGGCAGCAGTAACGCGCGGCACGAACTACCTGCGCGACATGAGCGAGAAATACCTCCCCCAAGAACCCCGCGAAGACGACGACGCCTACCAAACCCGCGTAGACCGCAGCGTCCTAAGCCCCTACACCAGCCGCCTAATCGAAACCGCCGCTGGCGCCATCCTGCGCAAGCCCATCCACATCGAAGGCGACCCCTACTGGCTGGAGCTAAGCCAAAACATCGACGGCATCGGCTCGAACATCAACGAATACGCCCGCCGCGCATTGGTCAGCAGCATGACCTATGGCCACAGCGCCATTTTGGTGGACTACCCAGCTGCAATGGGCGCCATGAACTTGGCAGAAGAACGCGCCCAAGGCCGCCGCCCCTACTTCGTCCACGTCGACGCCCCCCAGATCTGGGGCTGGCGCCAAGCCGACACCATGCCTGGCTCCCCCTTGACGCAGGTCCGCATCCACGAGTACACCACCCGCCCCCTAAACGACTTCGGCGAAGAGCAAATCGAGCAAATGCGGGTGATCTACCCCGGCCGCTACGACCTCTACACCCTTGGCGAAGACGTGGTTGAGTTCACGCAAACGGGCGGCTACAGCCTGGACGAAATCCCGATGGTGCCGATCTACAGCAACCGCCGGGGCATGCTCCGCTCCCTGCCACCCCTGCTGGACATCGCCAACCTCAACATCACCCACTACCAACGCCAAGCCGACCTAATCCACGCCCTCCACATCGCCGCAATGCCCACCCTTGTCCTAGAGGGCTGGGACGACACGACCGGCAGCGCAACGATGGGCGTGAACTACGCCATCGCCATGCAACCGGGCAACAAGGCGTACTACGTCCAAGCCGACTCCACGAGTTTCGACGCCCAAATGGCCGAACTCGAATCCCTGGAGCAACAGATGTCCACCTTGGGCGTCACCAAACTCTTCGGCCAAAAGTTCGTAGCCGAATCTGCCGAGGCAAAGCGCATCGACCAAGCCCAATCCAACAGCGTGCTCTCGATCATCAGCCAAGAACTGGAGAGCGCCCTAAACCAGGCCTACGGTTTCGCCGCCCAATACGTGGGCATCGAACCCCCAGAAATTACGATCGACCGCGACTTCGACTACTACCGCCTGATCGGCCAAGACGTCTCCGTAATCACCCAACTCAACCAACTGGGCAAGATCAGCGACCAAATGCTGCTGGAGATCCTGCGCCGCGGCGAAATCCTGCCCGACAACATCAATATCGAGGACGAACTAGCCGCCAGCACCGAAAACGCCCTCGCCCTCCCCGAACCAGCCGAAAACACTGGAACCCCCAACATGAACGAGCGCCTGGAGAACCTGAATTCTTAAGTGCTAATCTAGATATGTTCATGTAACACATTACCGTGCCCGAAGAACAGCAAGCAACACCTCCTGTGGAGAATGTTGCACCTCAACCTGTGGTTGAAGGCTCCGATCTGGCCGCCCAACTAGAAGCAATCAAGGCAAAGAACGCGGAGCTTATTGCAGAACGCCGCAAAGACCGAGATAACCGGGAAGCAATTCAAAAACAACTTGATGAATTGCGTAGCGCCCAAGAAAGCGCCCAAACCCAAAAACTGGCCGAATCTGGCGAGTTTAAAACCCTCTGGGAGCAAGCCCAAGACACCGTTGCCGACCTAAAGCAGCAACTAGCCGAACGCGAAGCAAAGATCTCCTCAATGGAGACATCCTTCACGCAAGAACAACTAAAGGCTGGCGCAATCTCACAACTTTCGCAGGCTGGTGCACTTGCCCCCGATCAGCTGTATCGTTTAGTGCAAGAGAACCTTCGCACCAAAGATGGTCAGCCTGTGGCTGTCGTTGGAGGTGTCGAAGTTCCGGTTGGCGAGTATATCGCCAACTTGAAAAACCCCGGCAGTGGTTACGAGCATCATTTTGCTGCTACGAATCGCGCCGGCATGGGTGTCGCAGGTAGTGCCCGCGCCACCGCCCTCCCCGGTCAATCCAACCCTTGGTCACAAGAGGGCTGGAACATCACTCAGCAGATGATGATGCTGTCTAGCGATCCCGATCGCGCACGTCTTCTAAAAGCTGAGGCCGGAAAATAAGCCCCTGTGGGGCAACCGCTAACAACGACTCCACTGGAGCTACACAATGTCCGCTTTTAATGGCAACTGGTCTGGGGGTACTTTCCTCTCCGACCTGGTTACACGTCCCGAATTCCTCCAGTACACCTCGGAGGCAATTTTCGAGCAATCCCGCTGGATCCAGAGCGGCATCATTCAGCGTAATGCTGCCCTGGACGCCCGCGCCGGCGGTACTCGCGTGCGAGTGCCTTTCTTCGACCCCATCGCCCCGACTGAGACCCAAATCCTCAGCAACAGCACCTGGGGTGGTGGCGGCGGTTACCTCGTTCCCCAGAACGTGACCGCCGACGAGCAGATCATGACGATCCTGCACCGTGGCTTTGCATACGCAGCTGACGACCTCAGCAAGCTCGGCACTGGCTCCGATCCCCTGAGCCATGTTCGTGACCAGCTGACCGCTGCGATCAACAAGCTGAAGACCGCCACCCTGTCCAACCACCTGCTGGGCCTGTTCGGCGGCATCAGCGGCAACGGCGTCCTCGGCCCCAACCAGACCGACAAGACCTTCGCCGGTGTCCCCGGTTCGATGGGCGAGTCGAACTACCTGACGGTCTCCAACGTGGTGGCCGCCAAGTCTGTGCTGGGTGAGCGCGGCGACGAGATGGATAGCATCGCTATGCACTCGAACGTTGCCTACTACCTGCAGCAGGTAGGCATGCTGACCTTCAGCACCTCTGCACTGGCAGCTTCTGGCGCCGTGACCTGGGGCGCAGGCGGCGTGGGCGTCCGTTCGACCGACGTGCCTTTCTTCGCAGGCATGCGCGTCGTAATCGACGACCAGCTGACCTACCTGGCCGGCGGCACCACCGGCCAAGTGGTGAAGTACCCGGTCTACCTGTTCCGCTCGGGCGTCGTTTCCGAGGGCATCCAACAGGATCTCCGCCTCGCTGCAGACCGCAACATCCTGTCCATGCAGGACGTGCTGGCAGTGGACTACCACTACGGCTACCACGTGACTGGCACGAAGTGGGCCGCCTCCGGCGACAACCCCACCAACGCTGCCACCACCGGCAACCTGGCCAACGTGAGCAGCTGGAACCTGGTGTTCAGCACCACCAAGATGGTCCCCGTGGCCCGTCTGCTGGTGAACACCCCGTTCGACACCACCGTATATTGATCCGTAGCAAACGGACGACATGGCCCCCTTCCGGGGGCCTTTTTTATGTCAATCCTCAATCCCCAAGCGAATCTTCTCCTGCACCTCAAACACCACAGGCGTATTCATCACACTCTTATACGACTGCAGAATCAACTGGTTCAGCACGTCATAACTCACCTCAAGTTTCTCCCGAATTTGAGTCAGATCAAGACCCTCTTGTTCACGAAGCCGCTTAACTTCGAGTGCAACATCCTCAAGTTTGCGAATTTTCTTGCCTGGCAATGCAGGATTTTCTTTGGGTGCTGCAGGCTTTACGCTGCCTTCAGCATCAGAAGACTTACGAATCGGCATGAAACTGGTACGTCTCTACATCTCACAGAATAATCGCCGCTGGCATGAGGACATCCCCTACGGCGACCACCTAGAGCGCACAGCCGAACTCCAAGTGGATGGAGCGACCATATACCACGCATCACTGCTGACTGGTAAAACAGCATCATCTAGCCGACGCATAAGGGCTAAACTCAGAAAAAGAGCGTATTAACTGTGGCCGCGACTATTGATGCCACTCTGCAGGGCGCGTCGGCCAACAGCTACGTGACGCTGGCCGAGGCAAACACCTATTTCGAGACCGTACCGGACTCTGCCAACTGGATCAACAAGACAAACGACCAAAAGAACCGCGCCTTGATCTCCGCCACGCGCTGGATCGACGCACTGAGCTTCTATGGCAACCGCTGCACCGAAACCCAGGCCTTGAAATGGCCCCGCAAAGACTACAAGGTTGACGGCATCAAACTGGCCTGCACGTTGATTCCCGAGGGCATCAAGGTCGCCACCTACGAGCTTGCCCGCGCCTTCGCCAACGACACCGACTCCATCACTGGAACAACCGGCACCACCGGCCTCTACGACGAAGTAGAAATCGGCGAACTGAAGGTCAAATACAAGGACAGCTCCACCACCCCCGGCTTGGTTAACAACATTTTCGATCTCTACCCGTGGCTGCAGACCTACCTAGGCCCCTACTGCCTAGGCGGCGCCACAAACTACGCCGTCCGCCTATTCCGAGGTTGACATGGGCCTAATCGACTCCACATTCGCCTCGATCCCCAATTCTTTGATGCCTGTGTGGGGCCAAGACCTCACCTACATCAAAACCACAACCCCACGCACCTACGACCCCACAACAGGCGAAGTATTAGGCCGCGACACCGAAGTCAGCCTAAAAGGAGTCATCCTCCGCCTCACACCCCGCGAATCCGAAGGCCTCTACCAATCCACCGACCTAAAAATCATCCTCGGCACCACCGAGCTTGGCACTTACTACCCAAGCGAGGCTGACCGCATCAAATACACCCAAGATGGCGCCACCCGCGAGGCAAAAATCATCTCAATCACGACCTATCGTGGCGACAACCCGGTCTACCACTCCCTAATCGTGAGGCCCCAATAATGGCACGCGACTTTAAAAACCTTTTAAACGATGCAAAAGAACTTGTTACGCAGTCTGCTAGACAAGCGGCAGTCGAAATAATGAACGGCCTAGCAGAGGCGGGACCGGCTTATTCAGGACAATTTTCATCTGCTTGGTACGCAGTTGAACCTGGCCAACAAGCCGGAGGACCCCGTTCAGCGGGAGGAGACATTTACAAATACGATCTTCGCAATGTACCTAAAGTACGCTTCCGTTCTGGTACCTATTACGAAATCGTCAATGGAACCAGCTATGCAGCCCAAGCTCTCGATTTAGAGGAAGGCGTTTTTCGTACACAGTACGACGAAAACGGAAACATCTTGGATCCGGTCAAAGATCCGATTGCTGTAGGTTCTCGTTTCGGCGATAAACGCGGCCAAGTTTCTAGCGGTTCCGGTTTTGCAGTAAGCACCGCACCCCTCGACTGGTACGTTACATACACAAACGGTGGTGCTATGCAACGTGACTTGGGGAACGGAGTAAAACTTGGTTTCCGTCAAGGTCCACGCGGCGGTAACGCCCCCGGTACAGGATTTGGCTGATGAACTACCAAGCTATCCGCGCTGCTGTCGAAAATCCTTTGCTGAAAGCTTTCGGCAATCTAATTCCGGCTGTTCCGGTTTATTTTGACAACATTACTGCCGCGCCACCTAACACAACCACTGAATACGTTCGCGTCAATGTTACTTTCGGCATTACCAACGAGCCCACGCTTACGTCTAGCGTTGATAACGCAAGGGGCGCAATTGTTATCCGCATTTTTACAGAAAAAGGGCGTGGTCCAGCCCGAAATCAAACCCTTCTAACAACAGCAGTAAATGTGCTGGAGACACTCAACAATTCCACCAAGAGCACCACGGGCGTGTACTTTAAGGTCGGAGAAATCAACGGTCCAACCTTTTCTGCCACAGAAAATGCTCCGCATTTTGTGGGACGCATTGACACGTCCTATGTCGCAACTGTGCTTGCGTAATAAAGGTAAAGAAGGGCGCTAACCTGTAATAAGCCGGGCAGTGCCCGCCCAAACGTCCATCTTGGTAAGCCAATGGCAACTACCGTACTGTCCGGCACGTCCGGCGCCCTCTACTACAAGCCCGCTGGAACCACCGGATCGTTCGGTGAATCCAACGTGAACACCGGCACTGACGAGATCACCGTCGCCCCCTACCTGAACTTCAAGGTAGGCGATCCCGTCAAGTTCAGCGTGATCAACAGCCAGACCGGCGGCTCCGGCACTGGCACCCTCCCCGCAGGCATCTCTGCAGGCACCACCTATTACGTGATTGCCTACGCACCTGCAACCGGCGTGCTGCAAGTTTCCGCCAGCGCTGGTGGTTCGACCATCACCATCACTGACGACGGCACCGCTGTCATTCCCAACGAATTCCAAGTTGCCTACGCCGACTTTGCCGTTGTCGGCCAAGTCCGCGACTGGAGCTTCGAGATCAGCCGGGCCGAAATCGACGTAACAACCATCGGTCAAACCCCTGGTCAGTACGTCCCTTTCCGTAGCTACATCTCCGGTTTTGGTGACGGCAGCGGCACCGCCACTGCTTACATGACCAACGAGGAGCTGTCGCTGTCCAACCGTCTGATTGAAGACGTGCTCCAGCGTCAACAGACTGGTGCTGCCTTCAAGCTGTACACCGATCGCGTGTTCAGCGGCGGCACCCTGGATGACACTCTGAGCCGCTCGATCGCTTTCGACGCAGTGATCACCTCGGCCAGCATGAACGTCAACCCCGACGACGCCCAATCCGTGACGGTCAACTTCCGTCCCGCTGGCACCCCCACCTTCGACTTCGCCACCAGCTGATACATTGCTGACGCAAGTACACCCGCCCCGGTTTCGACTGGGGCTTTTTATTTCTAATGCGCTACATTAGAGCGAGACTATCAGGATTAAATGCCCGCCCCCACTCCAATGCGCCCGATCGATCGGTTGTGTAAGGCAGCCAATCTGGAACCTACAAAAAAGCAAGTGCTGCTTTCTGACGGCACCATTTTTGAGTTTTGGTCTAGCCCCCTTACTGCGGCCCAACGCGAACGCGCTCAAAGGAACGCAAAATCTGACGACGCGAACGCCTTTGCACTCCAGCTGCTTATCGAAAAAGCAACGGATGAATCGGGTAACAAGCTTTTCAGTCCCGGTGAAATCGACGTTTTGAAGAACGAAGTGCGAGACAAAGACCTTCAGAATCTCATGCTGACAGTGCTTACAGACGATCAAGAGCCAATCGACCCAAAATCCTGAGTGCGCAGCTTCGCAAGGACAACTGGCTCCTACTCCAATTTGGAGTCGCCAAAGAGCTGGGACTAACCCTTAGCGAAGTTCGCACCAAGATGACCGTCGAGGAGTTGGTCGGCTGGAGCGCCTACTTCCAGATCCTGAACGAGGATCAGGAAAAGGCAATGGAGAAGGCCAAACGCCGCCGCTAACCCGGCGGCTTTTTGTTGCGTAGACTGTTTAAACAGGAGTTAGTTGAACGTCGTGGCCGACTACCAGGCAAAAATCCAGCTAATTGTCGAAGGCCAGGACAATCTGCGCAAACTAGACGAAGAAATTAAACAAATAAGTAGTAAACTTGAAAAAATACGTGTAAAAGCAGGCGGATTTTTTAATGAAAACGATCTAGCCAAAAATACTAGAGAGTTAGGTGCACAACTTCAAGTAGCCAAAGCGATACGCATTGCACAAGGGCAGCAAGTAAGCGCAGCAGAACGTCAACTTCAGTACAGCATTAAACTTACTGCGGCTCAACGTTTATACGCTAGATACATAAAAGAAAGTGAAACAGTAGGTAAATTTGAAAAAGGAAGAGAAAAAGAATTAAATAATTTAAAACAGGTTTTTGAGACAAATAAAAATAATTTAAGTATTGTTCAAGCCACAGCTGTAGCGGTTAAGCGTTTAAATGAAGAGCAAAGAGCGATCACAACACGTGCATTAAAATCAGAAGCTTTTTCCCGTAGGATTAGAGATTATGGAAAAGAATTAAATGCGTTGCAACAAATAGGTGTTACTGAAGGTCAGCTTGCTGAAGCACGAAGGCGTCAAGGCACACTTGCACAACAAGCAAGTAAGCAGCAATTTGATTTAGCGGCTAAAACAGAAAACCAATTAAAAAGACAAATTCAGTTACTACAAGAACGCAACAAAGTAATCAAAGGCATTGGAGCAACCAGCCCAATCAGCGGTCGCATAGGCGCAGGCCCTGTAATACCCGATAGTCCGGCAGATACAGCGCGAAGGGCAAAAGCTGCCGAGTCTTGGAAAGTATTTTTAAGTGATTTAGATAATGCTGCAAATAAACTACGGGCTCAAGGTTTAAACACTAGAGCCTCTTGGACTAAATTTTTTGCAGATACGGATAAAGTATCTGCAACACTACAAGCTCAAAGTTTAAACACTCGCTTGTCTTGGGCTGCGTTCCTTGAAGACGCTGCTGAAGCAGCTACTACAATTAAAAATAATAAATTACAGAAGACAAAACTTTCCTGGGATAGGTTTTTTGCAGATGCAGCTAATGTGAGCCAAGATTTTTCAAGGCAGTTAAATGATATACGAAGGAGAGAAGCACAAGCTTCTTTTGCGGCAAGAGGATTTAGAGATCCTTCACCTTTTGATGCCGGAGGCGTTGTTCGTAGACCTATAGCTGCAACTAGCGGCCAATTTTTTGCTCCTGGAGGTGCACCGCTACCTGCCGACCGTGCCGCTGCTGTAGATGCAGAAGCGGCAGCTAGACGACAAGTAACAAAAACTTTTGAATTAAAACAGCTCTATGAACAACAAATAGCTTCTATTGAAGCTGATTTTGATAAAAAAGCAAATTTTAGAGAACTTGAGTTTATTCAAAAAGAACTAAATGCTGAGCTAGATAAAATTGATATTATAGTTGAGCGTCAAAAGCAGGCCAACAAAGAAAGTCTTGATGACTTTGATAGACGACTTAAAGCTAAAACAGAAGCGCAAACAAAAGCCGTTTCTGCAAACAAGCAGCGCAACGAAAGACTAGCAAACGTAACACTTGGCGCAGGTTTTCCCCTGTTGTTTGGTGGCGGCCCCGGCGCCGTCCTTGGTGGTGCGGCTGGTGGTTTCATCCCAGGCAACCCCATGCTTTCGGTCGCTACCAGTGCGTTGGGTGCTGTTATCGACGAATTTGCAGCAAGCGCCGCGAGACTTGGTGCTGAGTTAAACCCCGCAACCGCAGATCTTGACGCACTCACTCAAGCTTTAGGTCTTACAGGCACAGCAACTGCCGAATACATAAACAAGCTTCAAACTCTAGAACGCCAAGACGAAGCTCTTGCCGTTGCAACAGAAGAAATGGCCCGTCTTATTGGGTATGACGGCGTGCGGGCACTAAAGGAC
>BCSF01000630.1_pt1 | contig 13125 bp, 16 predicted proteins | sample 1016431 | NCBI WGS metagenome assembly BCSF01 (sample SAMD00045685;SAMD00045686;SAMD00045687;SAMD00045688;SAMD00045689;SAMD00045690;SAMD00045691;SAMD00045692;SAMD00045684;SAMD00045690;SAMD00045691;SAMD00045692;SAMD00045684;SAMD00045685;SAMD00045686;SAMD00045687;SAMD00045688;SAMD00045689, study...
CTTTGGCTTCTGCTTCTTTGATTTCAGCAATCAAACCCTCTTCCTCAACGACAAGGATTTGACCATCTTCCATTTGGTATTCGCCAACAGGAACAGCCACTTTCTCATCGTCTGTAAGGATAAAGATCTCTTTGCCTGACTCAAACGCTTCTGCTTCAAGGACAGTTCCATTTTCGAGTTTAGCTTGTGCTAACTCTACTACTTGGGATTGCTCAATATTTTCTACAATATCAGCAGTATCTTCCCCAAGATAGGTTTTGATTTTATTTAGAATTTCTGTCGCTTTCATAATAGTATAACGTATTTAAAAATTAATTTGTATTTTGGGTTAAACTTTCCCAATACCTTGCGCTCTTAATGAGCCATCACAACACTTTATAGAGTATGTATTATCCTCACATAAACAAGCACGTCTTGATCCCTTAGGGCTTGTTCTTGATGGTGTGATAAATCGTTTCAGTCGTTTAATCATTTTCCTTGACCTCTGTATTTTTTCTTATATAGCTTTGAACCTTTAATGCTACTCATTTTGGTTTTAGCGTGTACACCCTTTCTGCGTACCTTTGGCTTTAATATTTTTATGTAGTCTATTCTCTTAGCCATCTTTCTTTGGGTGTCCTTTAGGTAACAGATCAAAATCCCCTGTATATTTAGGATTCTGAGGTCTACCATTTTTAACTAAATATAAAAACGCATTGACACGAGCAAAAGACCATTGAGATGCACTTTTAACTCTTGGGCTATGAGATACGTTAAACGCACCTAACCCACGCTGAAACACAGCTTTAAGCATACCTACGTTTACACCATAACCTAATTTATCTTTGTATCTTTCATTGAAATCGTCTGATTTCTGTTTAAGGGTAGCTTCGTCTTTCTTAGATACCTTTGCGCCCCTTGTTGTAGATGCATCGCCTTTAGCTGTACCCTTACCTTTTGGGCTTGGGTTTGGGGTGTCTGACTTAGGGGCTTTCTTTGAACGTCTAATACCACCACGTTCCCCAACTTCTGCCATTTTGATACACTTACCATCTTTTTTCTTATACCCCTTTGGGCATTTTCCGTAAGCCATATCTTCTTTTTTGTGAAACGCACAAGGCATGTACCATGTTTGCCCCTCAAACTCGTGTTCGTGATAACCTTCACAACCTAAGTCCTTAGCTATCTCTAATGCTTTTTCTTTGGTGTTAAAAGCAACTCTATCATCAATGATAGCTATGTTCTCATTGACAACCATAGACTCTAACTCTATTTCGCCTAATTCTTTTAACTTGCTTTCAGCCCATCGCTTACCTGCTTTACCACCCCATAGAAGATAAGAGATAGTACCACACGCCTTAGTGTCGCTTTCATCGTAGTATTCCTCTGCTCTACTTAGATATGAGTACATACGTTTGATTGTTTCTTTTGAGATGGGTTTGCCCTGTGCTAATTGTTGCGCTCGTATCTTACCTACATCAGTAGCACATTTATTGTTTACTTTCTCATTAAGTTCAATACCACGCTTTGCGTTATTTTTTACACCACTTGGATAGTCTGAATAGGATTCTAACTCTTCTTTTTTACCATCTTTGTACCTGCCATCCTTTTTAACGATCCTACGAATGTGTTTAAGCATATCCTTAGCTTCGTCCTCATCAAGCTCAGCTTCTTTTTGCGCATCAGTCATAAAATCCCCTAATGTTCTGTCCTTAGGGCGTTCCATCTTGTCGGCAAAGTAGCCCTCAATAGAGAATCCTTTAACTTTTCCTGTTTTTACAAACTGTTCCCATATCTCTTCGTTGTTGACTTTTACAGCCCCCATCCAAGTTCCCACAGGTACATTTAGTCCGTACTTTCTTGATTTGTCGTGTTTCTCGTCCTCTACTATCCAACTTTCTACAAGTGTTAATCCGTTAATGCTATGCTGATGTTCTAATGTGGCTTTGTTCTGATTGCCATTCTGTAAGTATAGCTGTGATGCTTTCTCTACTGTATCTTTTGAGAAGTAGATATAATACTCATCATCGCCCTTACGTCTGTATATCGGTTTGTTTGGGATAAGTAATGCACCGAGTAGGATACGCTTCTCGCCTGATACCTCAGCAAGTTTTATCTCTTCGTTTTTAAGTGCAATAAAATCCTCTTCAATGGCAGGGTTCTCTACGACAGATATCGCTTCTATCCCTGTTATCTCTTGATCGTCTAAGATTAGTTCTACGATTCGCATATTTATATAACGTATTTAGTTTGGTTTTTGTATTTTATCCTATCGATGCACCCTCTACGATGTTTCGGTCTAATTCCTGTGCTGTGCTTACATCGTTTGATACCACGTATGCTTTAACGGGTTGCTGTGCTTGACCACCTATTGCTTCTGCTAATTGGTTCGTACCTGAGGCACCTACAATGTTAAATGCAGGGGGTAATGATGGGGGTGCAGGTCTTGATGGGCTACTGATATTTGCGCCACCACTTGCTATACCTGCTGTTTGGGGGGTTTTAGTAGATTGAATACTTTTAACTGTTTGTAAACCACCTGCTACTGCTGCTGCTGCCGCTGCGAGACCCAACGCAGGACCAACAACAGGAATACCTGCTAAAGACTTATACGAATCCTGCGCACCTTGATAAGTAGATATTAAAGTAGATGCAACTGCCGCCGCCTTACCTGCTGCTGTTTCTTTACCCAAGTTATTTGCTACATTAGCAAGTGCGTTTTGAGCTGTTGCTACTTTTTGTTCTGTTGTTTTTTCATTCCATTCTGCTTGTAATTGTAATCTGTTTATCTCAGCTTGCGTAAACTCTTCCGCACCTTTATCCTGCTTTGTAAGTAAATTGCCCTGTATTTGAGTGTTTGTTTCTAAAGATTGTACACCAATAGATGAGATCGTAGACACAGATGTAACCACCTTTCGTGTTGTTGCTTCCACGCCATCGCCTATGCCTGATTCTAATTCAAGTGCAGTTGTTAAAAATGTTTCATATTGACCCTGTAACTCAGCTATTAAATTTTTAGATTTATTTATTGCTGTTTGTTGATTTTCAAATGCTGTTTGTGATAAATTACCCGCTACTTGAGATGCATTACCAAAACTTTTAAATGCAGACTTAATAACGTCAAGAGTCCCAATTTGATCTTCTAAATTCTTTTGCTGTTCTCTAATTATGTTTGCTTCCTCTTCTGCAATTATTTTAGCAAACGCCTCTGCCTTAGCCCTTGCTTCCACAGCTTTAATGTATGGGTCAGTAGCTTCTGTAACTTTTTTAAGAGCATCCTCTTGGTCTAATGTAACACCATTAAGTTCAGTAACAGTTTCAGACAAATCAGCCAACGCTTGATTACGAGCAGACTGAGATGCAGTTTCATCTAAAACAACACCCCTTAAAGAACGCAAAGACTTTGATGCTTCATTTGCAGCTACATTAGCTTCTGCTTGAGTTTCATTGAATTTCTTTTGCTCTGCTGTTGTACCTGCAATAGCCATCTTTACCTTATCCCAATTCTTAGTTAAAAGACCTATTGCCACTACTGCTGCACCAATACCTGTTGCGAGTAATGCACCCCTTAAACCTTTTAGTCCTTTGTTTAATCCTGTAACAGCATCGTAAGAATCCCTATACCTTGAAGCTAACCCACCTGTTAAAGTATTAAGCAAACCTGTAATACCATAGTTTTTTGACACTTGGTCTGTTAGGTCTTTAGTGCCTGTTGTAAGAGTCTTAGCTGTTTTGGCTGCTTTTGTTCGTTGTAAGTTTAATTCTCGTAAACCAAGATTATTGTCCTTGATGGATATTCTAAGGTCATCAATTTGTTTTTTTAATCTCTTTTGCGCACCAATAGCATTTTTGGGTGTACGCTTTAATTGCTCTTCTAATTGTAAAAGTTCTTTTTGCAGATCAATAGTCAGTTCCTTCTGTTCAAAAATCTCTTGTGTTATTAAGTCAAGCTCTTTCTGCGCTCCCTTTGTTTCCGCTCTTAATTCTATGGTTATTACTTTTGCCATTTTGTTTCGGTTTTAATTTGGGTAAATGCTTGTTTTAAGTTCTTAGGTAGATAGTTCTGTCCTTTAGCTATTCGGATGTTTTCCGAGCCATCTTTTACATAGGGTAATAACTCTAAGATATTCTGTATCATAATTCGTTTAATAGTTCTATGTTTGATTCGCCTGTTGCTAAGTTCGTTTCTATGCTGTTAATCTTATACCTTTTGCCATTAATATCAAACCTATCAGCAAGGGTAAAGTTCAAAAGGATTCTAAGGGGTAGATATGCCTTTACTTTTGTTAGTCTGCTTTTATTGTTAAACACATCAACTAAGTAATTTTTATAATAGTTCTCAAATAGTGTACCTGTAAAAGTTGTATCACCTGTCCATTCATTGACCTCATTGTGAAAGTGTATGTTAGCTGTGCTTGTACTACTTGAATTACTTACGCTATTAAAAGGTAAGTTAACATCTGTTTCCTCTGTATGGCTTGTAGGCACGTTATCAGCATCAGTAGCATCACATACACTTATACCACCTGTATCTATGTTAATAGGATAAAACAATAATGGTTTGCCGTAATAAGCGTTTTGGCTCTCATCTACAAAATATCCATATTGGACATCTAATTGATTACCCGATGTTGTATCGTCAAGCCTTTCGTATTGAACGTGAGAAAATGGTAGCTGTACCTCATATAAACTACCATCTAACTCTTGACCTGCGTTGTATTTAGCTTCACCCCAATCCTTACCTACTAATTGGTCATATCTATTAGCTAAGAATGTTTTGGTGTCCTCGTATCTTAGTGATACTTCCTTATAAGGCAAAGCTACATTTACTTGACTACTATTAACATCAATAAATTCGCTTATATTGTATGCTGTACTTGTAGATTTTTTATTTGCATAGAAGTTATCTAAGGTGTCAACGTATATTGTACCATCATCTTCGACCTGTGCCACAAGATTAAACATCTTAAACAACCCTGATAGAAAATCAATAATTTTAATTTCAGGTATTTGTTCAGAAGCTACAAAGTCAAAGGTTGCAACTGAATTTGTAGTATAACTACCTGTTGAGTATGTATGGGTGTAATTCGTGCCAACAAGAGTAGCGTCTACATACCAACTTATATTCGTGAAAGTAATTGCGGACTGTGCGTTTATAATAACTGTATAAGTTCCTGTTGAGTAAGTAAAATCTGTACCTGCTGTGATTGTTTGATTACCTGATAAATTACTTGCTTGGTAAACTACTGTACTACCATTTTTAATTGTTACACCATAATTCGTTGCAGATGTGCTTAAAGAAAGCCTAAATGTGTTTACATCACTCGGTTGTGCGTATATGGTCAAATTACTTGTACCCATAAAAACAGATGGTATAGATGAGACATCAGGAGTCCAACCATCTACTAAAGTTGATATACCCAAGTCTTGCAATGGCTCTACATATCCTGATTTTTTATGCAGCCACATAAACAAGTTATTCATTACGTCTAAAGACGTGTTTTTAAAGAAATCAGAGCTAAACTCTATACCCTCAAAATCATCTTCAATAGCCTCAATAATCTTATTGACCCTTAGAGCAAATTTTAATTGATTCCAAACAACGCCATGATGATGTGATGTACCACTGCCTGACTCGTACCATAAATTCCCTGTACCAATCCCGTGTGCGCCGTCTTCATAGTATAGCCTTTGAGTGTGTGTGATTAAAGGCACTATCATGTGTCTTGTTGATGTAGGCGGGAGTCTTAAAAATCCTGTAACGTTACCACCGCTATAAGTTTGCGTGTATGCACTTAAGTCTAAGTCTGATAATTTACTTTCGCCTAAAATATCTTTGAGTTCTACTGTGTTTCCAAAGAACGTAATTCTATATGCAAACGCTTTATTGTTTTTTAAGTCTACACCCTCAAGTTTTACTTTACCTTTTTTAAAAGGCAAATGGTTAAGTTCAAGTGTAGCACTCTTTCTTATTCTTGCATCAAACCCATCTACAATATCAAAATTGTAATAGTGCTTGAATATCTTGTTGTTGGTTTTTGAAGCAGGTAGGGTAAAGGTCTTAGTAAACTCTGTAAATATCTTACTAATATCTTTGACATTTTTAATAGTCTGAGTGATAGATACGCTTTCATCCTTAAACATATCTATACGTTGACCTTCGATATATAGCTGTATACTTTGCACTATCTTACGTTGTTTATTTTATCAAATGAGTATTCAAAGTTCAGCGTGTATTGTACGAGCTTATCGTTTACGCTTGTTTTGTATTGTAATGACTGAGTTGTAACATTAACAGGATATATGCTGTTAGTACCATCTAATTTTTCTAACCAAACTTGTTCGCTTAACATAAGTTGCTTGATCACTTCGTTATGAGTATCGCTTATGTAACCTGTGTTAGCTACTATTGTTTCATTACCTATTTTATCAAATGTTCGCTTTTGGTGTTCGTTCACATCATAGGTTAAAGTAGACAGGTTGATGTTAGCAGATTTGTATGTTTCAGATTGTGTGTTTATAGACTCTGTATTTTTTCGGTCTAAGTACATATCTTGCAACGCACCAAACTTATTTACAAACGTAGCTTTAATTGGTGTGTATTTACTGCATTGTAATTCCTCTACTGTAAAGGTTTTATCAGTACCTGAACCATAATTAACCACAATCTTATTGAACGTGCCTGTTACTACACTACTACTTATGTATTGTATTTTTTGATTTGTGTTTCCATTGTCGCTTATGGTAACTGTATGCCTTAGTGTTGCATCTTGATAGTATTTAACTGTGTTCGTGTCCTCTGCAAATACAGGTAGGATTACATCCTCGTTCTCGTCTTTGTAGATTATTAGGTTTGATTGCAATGCATCCCTTTGTAGCTCAGGGTTAATACTATCAGTAAAATAACCATAGCCATCCAAAGCAATATAGTCTGTGTTGCTTGTACCTACGCTTGAACCCCCACCATCAACAGCATTATACATAGTGATATCAGACTCTACCCAAACAGAATAACTTGTATGTGTTCCATTAAACTCTACTTCTAAATAATCACGCACAAGTTCGCTAATCTCAAACACTACATAGTTATTTGAGTCTATTTCGTTTTTTGTTATGGTATATTGTGCAGTAGAAGGTTTGTTAGTTGTTAACACGCCTGTGTAGATGTATAACTGCATTGTAGCAGAAGCTAAACTGCTATTACTTGCTTTTACATAAAAGGGGCTTCTTACGTTTATCTTTGTTGCCATTATATTGAGTTTTCTAAGTCGATAGCAAATTGCTGTTGTAATTCTTTAGGTAGGTTAGTAAATGCTTTCTCAAAGGGCTTAGTAAAAAACAGAGATGGCTTTACACCATAGTTCTTAACGATTGTAGCAAGTGCAAACCCTGTTTGTTTGTAGCTAAGGAATCTACCCTTTTTATCTCTAAATTGTATTCTCTTTGCAGATGCCCACTTACTAAACGTACCTGTCTTGCTTTCTAACCCTATAAGATTAGAGGATTGCTTGTAACTAAAATTACTTAAAGACTTACCACCTTTAACACCCTTAACACCTCTGTCTTGAAACATACCATAATCTTCCATCTCAAAGTAAAGTCTAAATCCTTGACCTACTTCCTCTATGGTATAGCTTAAAGAATCGTACAATTTTTTATTTACGTTCTTTTTGCCTTTAGTAAGGTTTGTTCGTGCCTGTTGCACTACATACTTACCAAAAGCCCTTAGAGCTGTCTGTGTTTCTTTTAGCTGCATATATTAATATCGTTTTGTATTAATACATCAAACGTACAAGCCCATCCTGCTACTTGATTCTCGAATCTATCGTAAAAGGGTTCGCAAGTAGGATCGCCATCTAATTGATATTTGTTTTGATATAGCGTACCCATTCTAAGCACTTGTATAAGTTTATTTAAAACTACAAGTTGAGTGTTAAGCACATCCTGCTCGTTGTTGTTACCTTTAAATATGTCTGTGGTAGCTTCTTTGCTTTGGTCAACAATATCCATAGCCAACACAGAAATATTAAATCTATATATGTTTTCCTCTAATGTTACGTTGTTAACTATAACATGAGATAAAGGATACATTGTCTGCTTGGCTAAGTCAATGTCTGTGATATCCCCTGTTGTTACTGTGTTGACGTTTACATCGTCTAACAGTTGGTCTTTGATTGTTTTGGTTATTTGGTAAAAACCTATTACACCTTGATTAGCCATTGAATTTACTTTTTATTTGTCTTGCTTCTAACTCTGCTTTGTCTTTCATAAAACTTAGGGCATATAAACATTGATGAGCGTTTAGTTTAGTGATATCTTCAAATCGTCCAATATCCCCCTGAGCGAGTGCGTAAAGTGATTGATACCACCCCCATTTTCGTCCGAAATTAGATGCAGAGCTAAGTTCATCTCCTCGTTCCCCAAATAGTTCAGCATAGCTTTCGATAAGTCCATCCCTAAATTGTAAAAAAAAACAATAGAACCTAAGACTGCACTCATAGGCATATCTTTCATCTTCTCTGCGTTATCTACACTATAATCCTCTACGTTATATTTATCGCCATACTGATTCACAATAGGTCTGTATAGAACATTCATAGCCCTGTGCATATTTTCCCAATCGCCGATAAACGTATCTAAGTCTATGTATTCGCCAAAGCTCATATCATCTAACTTAGGTATAAACCCATACTGCGTACCTTTCATCTTGAACATAGTTTGCAACTTTGGTGTTTTGTTTAGCATCTCAGTTAATATCTGCACTATACTGTTAATATCAGTAGCCCTCATAAGTAGGACGTGGTCGCCACGTATCCCACAAAAGATTTCTATCATCTTAACAGCCAAAAACTTCTCGTCCTCGTTGTTGTCTTGTATCTTTAGATATCTCTGATATTGGTCTAAGGTTATCTCATTAAGTGATTCAGGGATTTCTATATCTACTTTCATATCTATATAACGTAAAAAAAAATGATTTTAGCGAATAGCGTACTGACCTCTGTTTGGGTTTTGCAGTTGATACCCTACGCTATATCTTATCGCATCTATAAGGTGGTTGTAAGCATCTATTGGAGTGTTAGACTTACGCTCTAACCATCTGTAATTGTTTAGCTCTTTAATAAGGTTTGTGCTGTCAGGGCTTACCACTAAGTCGTAGTCTTGTAATAGTGATATCCCATAGGTAACACTACCCTGTCCTTTGATTGATGGCTTTACACTACACCCTTTTGCTTTGAGTTCGTGTATTAGTCTTGGTTCTGCACTATCAACTACTATAAGCCCATTATTAGCGTGTTTAAGATTGAGTTGTGCTATCTGTGAGGTTGTAAGGCGTGGTAGGTAAAAACATTCTCTTAGATAGATTATTTTGTTGTCTGTGTCTATGTTTGTTTCTACAAGAGTTGAGGGATCGGCAGCAAATCCTACGTCTTGACCCCATACGCTAACACCTTTCTTTTTAAACTCACCAATAGTCCAATTATCAAATATCACACCCTCAGCTTTACTCATCCACGAACCTAACATTTGTTGTTTGTACTTTTCAGGTCTGCGTTGCTTCATTTGTTCTATCTGCTCTATGTAGCTTTCGGAAAGATTGTCTAAGTTATCTAAATAAGTAGTGTGAATGTATGTGGTGTTATCCTTACTCGTATTGCTACCTTCCTGTACGCCTTTATCTTCAAAGAATCGTGTATAGACAAAATGCTCTTTGGTTGTAGGGTTGAGTATTAGGATAACTCTGTTTTGTTTACCTTGCTGTCTTACTGATAGGTCAATAGTATCAAACTTCTGTTCGTCTGTTAGTTCCTCTGCTTCATCTACTACCCAAGTCGTAATACCTGTGAGTGATTTCAAACTTGCTGTCTGATCACCTGAGCTTGTCTTGATACCCCTAAAGATTATCTTACTTCCTGATTTTCTGTTTATGATTTCGTCCTTTGTTACGTGAAAATCCCCAATGCAATCCATCAGCTCTAACTTCTCAATAAACTCAGGGATAATAGAGATACGTGCAGATGTTAAAGTGTATCGTGTAAATAGGATTGTATGCCCACGCTCATAGGTAAGTATAACAAGCATAGCATTTATTGAGAAAGACTTACCTGAACCCCTACCACCTGTAACAACAAAGTATCTACTATCGTCTGTTGATATTGGTAGGTATTTCTTATGTATGTTAATCGACAAACTTAATTAAGTCCTTAAAGTTTATATTTAGCCCCTCAGATGAATTGATATCCATACTTTCTTTTGGCTTACCATAACGATAGCTAAGATATAATTGGATTGCCCTCATATCGCCTTTTGCTACAAGTTCGCCTAACTTAGCGAGTGCTGTATCACTATCTATGATCGCATCTAAGCGTTCTACTAATTTAGCTTCGTCTGCTTTGGGCTTTCTACCTGCCCCCTGTCTTGCGCCACCATGCATCTTGAAAAAAGTTGATTATTCAACTATATAACGTAATTATTCAGGATTTTGTGTACCCTTTAATTCTTGCACCTCTTTAGCTAATTGATTAACCATTAGATAGAGTTTTGTTGTAGCTCTTTCTATCTGCTCAATCTTTTGTGCTTGTGTCCATTTCTTTTGCTTCATATTAAAGTTTCTATGTTATACAATTCTTTAATGGGTACTTTGTAGTCATCGCCATAATACTTTCTTTGAGATGGGTAGTTGCTTATATCTTTAAAAGGTATGTATCCTGCTATGGTAGCACTATTGCAATTCTCTATTCTTAACATGCGCTCGTTCCTGTCGTATCCGTTAACAAATATAAGGACACACTTGTCAAATCCTTTTCTAATGCCTGAGTTATATTGGTCTTGGCTGTATAGTAAGTTTAAGTGTTCGTATCCTGCTTGGTCGTATCCACTTGTTTTAATTTCTATTATATCGTTATTGAGTTGAAAATCTTTCTCGTATTTAGAAATGTAGTCAAGAGATTTGTGCATTTCATCTTCATACTCATACTCTACCTCTTTGCCTTTAAGGTATTGCTCAAAGATGAGTTCCCCTATCGTGCCTATTACTATCATAGACTTGCGCATATTTAAAGATAGCTTAAATCTGTCGTATTGATACCCTATACTCGCTTCGCTGCGTTCTATGGCTTTATATATTATCTCTTTGGTTATTTTTATTTTCATCTAATTGTTTTTCGTATAGTGCGCAGTCGTTACATTGAAACACGCATCGTGAGTATCTAAATTCATCGTCAAGGCATATAAAGTTATTTTTTTCCATCTTCATATCCTTTTAGGTATCCTATAAACCAACAGAAGGCACATAGTACTGCTGTTGTTAAGAACCCACTAAAGTCCATATATAGTATCATTCTGTTGAGATTGCGTTTGCATCGTATATAGTCGCTTGTTGGTTTCTCGGTTGTATATTAAAACCTACCAACATAGCTTCTAAGCGTATTTTAACATCGTTTCTACGTTCCTCAGGCACTTGGTCTATAAGTGAGTACAAAGGGTTCTCTATACGCTTTGCAATCATCTCTATTGGTTCGTCCTTTATATTGTAGAATATGTTATACACTTTGTCAAAATCTCTTTTGAAGTCTTTATCGTGTTTGTAGTAATGGGTAAACCTATCTAAATGATAAAGAACAGTTGCGTGGTTTTGTTTAAATGATTCTGAGATATGCCTTTTAATCACTTCCTGCTCTCTCATTATTCTATAAGCCATCATCCTACCCTTTACTACTTTATGCTTACGATTATTCTCAGTTATATCTATACCTAAGTGTTCTTTGATGATTTTCTCTAATCGTGTCTTGATATCTTTTGTGTACGTCATATTAATCATTATTATAGTGTTTGGGATAAGGTTGCTCTTTTAGTAAACATTTTTTCTTTTCCCTTTTGTCTAAAAATTTAATGTATCTAAATTGCCTTAAAGATTTTTTTACAGCTCTTTCTTTATTTTGTCTAATATATTGATATGAACTTCTATTATCTTTTTTGTTTGTTAAAGCTATTTTGTGATAATATTTACCCTCAAGCTCGTAAAATTCTGATAAGTGTTCACCAAAATAACTAAAGCTACAAGCTTGATAAACTATTCCAAAACCTCCACATCTCTCATCAGCAAAACTTTGTATCCATTTAATTTTCGGATACTTTTTTTTTATGAATTTAATAGAATAACTTATGGCTTGGCTTTCAGCATATTTTATACATTCATCATCTATCCACATCCTGTTAAGTTCTAAATGCTCATATATACCTGTACCCTCAACTATATTTTTTGCTGATTTTGGGTTCATACAAAAACCATACTGTAAACTGCCTTTTAATTTTTCTTTGTAAAAAACCCCTAAATAAATATAAGTAGTAGCAAAACCTGCAACCTTATGAGAATAATGATTTTTTATAATAATTTCATTACTTATTTTTTTTGGTATCTCTTTTATATAAAAATCTTTAGTTCCAAAACCTTTACATTCACTTTCACCCCAAAGGCTGTTTTGTGTTGAGTATATATATGATTTACTTCCTTTCATTTTGCTCAGGCTTAGGTTTTAGTTTCTTAACCTCCTTAGATAATACCTCTACTGCTACATATAGTTGAGATACTACATTCTCTAGTCTTTTTATTCGTTGTATTTGTGTATGTTTTTTTGGTTTCATTCTGTACCTGCTATTATGTGATCTGATGGGTGTCTATTGCGATTGTATTGTTCTACTTTCCATTCCTCGCTTCTTAGACTATCCCCCTCTATTTCTTTTTGTAAGTGTGCTAAGGCTCTCCAGGCTATTTTTGCTGAGTGTCTTACTCCATCAATATCGTGCATACCATTCTCCATTAAATGCCTCATCAAAGCATCTAAATCATCTTTACTCTTTTCTCTATCCCAATGTATCTCTTTATCTGGGTGGTGTTGTTTAGATCCTATGTAGCTTACTCTTGCTACTTCGCATAGTGCATCAGGAAAGTATTTTACTAAGCCACTATACAAGGGTATCTGCTTTCTCTTTTCTTTGCTTGTCTCCATCTTTTAATTTATCTACTATATTTAATAATCTTTTTAAGTCCTTTTCTTTAGTGTGATCTACTATATGGGTTATTAGTGCTTTTCTTAATTTTGATTTGTTTCTTATTCTAAGTAAGAGTATATCAAAATACTTATCTAT
>BCSF01000631.1_pt1 | contig 13120 bp, 15 predicted proteins | sample 1016431 | NCBI WGS metagenome assembly BCSF01 (sample SAMD00045685;SAMD00045686;SAMD00045687;SAMD00045688;SAMD00045689;SAMD00045690;SAMD00045691;SAMD00045692;SAMD00045684;SAMD00045690;SAMD00045691;SAMD00045692;SAMD00045684;SAMD00045685;SAMD00045686;SAMD00045687;SAMD00045688;SAMD00045689, study...
CGATGGAGGCGAATGCCCAATCTGTGACTTTGCATCTAAGCTTTGGCGAGATGGTGTTGAAAATGACGATCAAAATCTAAAGAATGAAGCTAAGAAAATGTTTGCGCGAAAGCGATACTACTCACCAGTCCTTGTTCGAGGTAATGAGAGTGAAGGAGTAAAAATCTGGGCTTATGGTAAGACCGCATATGAGACCCTTTTGGGATATGTTCTAGATCCTGACTATGGAGATATTACAGACCCTCAAACTGGCACTGATATTAAGTTGAACTATAATGTTCCTGGGACTCCCGGCACTTTCCCGAAGACAACTCTTCAACCTCGTCGTCGTCCATCAATTTTATGTGACGATAACATCGCTGATTGTCAAGAACTTTTGGATTCCGTCCCTGTGATCGATGATTTATTTGATCGCAAGACCGCGGAAGAGGTCCAAGCTCTGCTGGATGGTTACCTGTCCTCCGACTCTTCAGCAGAGTCCTCTTCTACAGAGACACAAAAGTTCAACAAACAAACTGGAGACAGTGTGGATCAAGCTTTTGCAGCTTTCATGAGTGAAGATTAAGTCGTAGGTCCTCCTGTGTTGTTGAGGGTTTGGCCGTTTCCCCGTGGTTACAAAAACGGCCTCTTTTTATTATAAAACAAGAGGAAAAAATGAGTATATATATAAGTATGCCCGATCCAAAAAGGCAATTAACTAGAGACATTAATAGAAAAGGTTTGTCAACCCCTCTAAACTCAATTATCAGAGAGATATTGATCAACGGATCAGAAGCCAATAGAAGAAAGTTGGGAGATCAACGTGGAAAGTTGCATGTTCAAAGAGACGAGCTTCTAAATAATAAAATTTCTATAACCAATGTTGGAGGCGCATTTTTTACCGAAGATCAAGCAAAAAATAACCTTAATACTGTAGCAAATTCCGGAAATGAAAATTATGAATTTACAACTGGCTTAGCAACAAATATGGGTCAAGGCGCAAAAATTTCATATTTACCATGGTGTCCTCAGGGTATACTGTACAAGTCAAAAGATTCTGATGGCGATGGCCACGCTTTTCACTTAAAACTTATAGAAAATTCAGAATTTTATGGATTACAATCTAAGTGGTGTGATTACCATGAAGATTATTTAGAATTTCAATATTGTGATTCATTTAATAGCGTTCTTAGTGATTCAGATCACACTGGAACTACAGCTATTCTGATGGGCACTCATGAAAAAGAAGATACATGGGTTAGGATGTGCACTGAGTGCTCCCCTGCAAAAAAAGAGTCGTCTGCTGGATGGTCATTGGTCAAGTTTATCTCTAACAGACTTTTTAGAGATATTGGAGATGATATATATGTAGACATATATAGCACCGAATCAGGAGATAACATAAGATCAGTTAAAGTATTAACTACTTTTGACATAATGTCCCAATCAGATTCTTATTCATCGATGGCTCTAAAAGGCAGTGGAATCCCTAGTGGAACAATCCTTCATTATTGTTTGAAAGAAGATTTCTATAATCAATCTTCTATTTCTAAGTTTGCCAAACTCAATGGCAATATTTATTTTGTATGGAAAAAAGAAAATTATTTTGATATGAATGATAGCGGTGGAACTAGATCCTCAAAACTAAGACAGTGTGGGATTTGGCATAAGCCTACGGAATGGATCTTGGTTGTTGAACTCCCAGATGATTGGGAAGGGCATCCTTCCGAGAACAGAACGCAGCTTTCAAATATAAATGAGTTTGATTTCTACGCCGCAATACGAGACAACCTCCCAGAAGAGATTTCCGACTGGATGTCTAAAAATGCATATAAGGATGTAGATTGCGAAGACCTAAGTAAGTGGTTGCGAGAAGCTTTTAAAAATTATGTGAAAGATATGTCCGCATTAAGCAGAACTTCTGATAATAATGGAACTGATGAAGATCCACCTGCAAATCAATATGAAGAAGGAGGGGACAAAAACTCTAATGAGAATCAAAATCAAGAGAAAAAAGGAAGAAAAGCTTCTAAAAAACGTTCACTTGAAAAACTAAAATCGTTTCAAAACCCAGATGTTCAGATTGTAGAAGATGAGGATGGACCGTTGTTAGAATTTATGTTCGAACAATATACAGTATTATTGAACACCTCTCATGATCTATATTTAAACAGAGAGGAAAGGTTTGTCAATGAGTATCAACACATTGATTCATCTATAATCAAAGATCATCTCATCAAGTATCACCTTAAAGGAGCAGTGTCTAGAATTTTTGATGTTCAAAATCAATATACAAAACACTCTGTAGGTGAAAGAAAACTAAAATGGACTCCCGATATTTTAGAAGCGACATGGAATCATGACTCTTCAAATGCTGTACGGCGTAATCTTGGGAGATTTAAAAAAACAGCTCAGGCTGCAAAATAAAACAAAAGGAGTAAACATGACTACATTACTATTAACCCTATTCTTTGCCTGCGGTGATAAAGAAGAGGAAACTCAAGACACCGCAACTGAAGAAGTCGTTGAGGAAACAACTGAAGAAACTTCTTCGGAAGAAACCGAAGACACAGGTTCGTCCGAGGAAACAGAAGAAGAAACTGAAGAAACCGAGACATCAGAATTTAGAACAAATGATGAACTTGGTGTTTGTTATCCCAATGACGAGGTGATGTAATGACCAAGGCAGGTAAGATTGATATCGCGTCAATGAAAAAGTTCGTCAATAAAAAAGTCGGACTTGACATTGCTCACGATCTTAACTTAGACAATCCTACCGAGGTCAAAGAATGGATTCCAACTGGTTCACGCTGGTTGGATTCTATCATTTGTCGCGGTGAGATGGCCGGTATTCCCGTTGGGAAAATTACCGAACTCGCTGGTTTATCCAGTGCTGGCAAGTCCTATATGGCATGTCAGATCGCTGCACAAGCACAAAAAATGGGACATTGCGTTGTTTATTTCGATGCTGAGTCCGCAATCGATCCAAACTTCCTCAAGAGTTCTGGTATCGATATCAATGATGATTTCTTATATATCCAAGCAGTTTCAGTAGAGAAAACCTTGGAAACTATTGAGGATCTAATGGGTCAATATCCGGAGACACAGTTTTTGTTTATCTGGGATTCCATCGCAGCAACTTCTTCCGAGAAGGACCTCGAAGGTGACTTCAATCCTCAATCGTCAATGGCCGTGAAGCCCCGCATCTTCGCAAAAGCTTTCCCAAAGCTTACTATTCCATTGGCAAACTTGCAAAGCACACTATTGCTGATCAACCAACTTAAGACGAACATTACTTCAAACGTCGCAGAAGCCATGACAACACCATTTGTTGCTCCTGGTGGAAAGGCAATTGAATACTTCTGCTCTCTTCGTATCTGGCTGACAAAGCGTAAAGCAAAAGCCGCACACGTCACAGATGATTCCGGTCTCCGTATTGGATCTGAGGTGAAAGTAAAGGTTGAAAAGTCCCGTTTCGGATCCGAAGGTCGCACATGTGGCTTTAAGATTCTCTGGGGCAAAGATGTGGGCATCCAAGATGAAGAATCATGGCTTGAAGCATTGAGAGCATCTGGTTCTGAACGTTTCAAAGCAGGAGCATGGAACAAGATTTATAGCCGAGACGGAAAGGAATATAAATTCCAACGATCTCAATGGCTTGATAAGTTGAAAGACGATGAGTTCCGTTCTGTTGTATTCGACATCATGGATGAGGAAATCATTAGAAAGTTTGATTCCGAAGGCAAAAACTTTGGAATTGACGAAGAGTCCAACGAAGGTTAATCCTGAAGGAACTCTCAATAACCCCTTGACTTCGGTCTTGGGGTTTTTTTGTATTTTCTACTTGACAACCTCTTCAAAATGTGTTATAATATAAACACAACTTGGAGGATAAATGAAAAACGTTATTATTATTGACGCGCTGAACATGTTTCTGCGCTCTTATGTTATTAGCCCACACATGGACCGCAAAGGTAACCCTGTGGGCGGCACAATTGGCTTTTTAAAGTCGTTGCAGAAGGTTGCTAGGGACTTTAACGCCGACGAAGTTATCGTCGCTTGGGACGGCCACGAGGGCTCTCAACGCAAGCGTTCTATGAACAAAGATTACAAAGGTGGCCGCAAACCTGTAAGATTCAATAGGCGAATGATTGAACTTGAACCAGAGAAGGAAGAAGCCAACAAAGGATACCAGCAAGTAAGATTGATGGAATATCTCAACCAAATGCCTGTAATCCAACTTATTGCTGATTTTACAGAAGCGGATGACATCATCGCGCATGTAATCAATCACAGTAGATATAAAGATTGGCACAAGACAATTATCTCTTCTGACAAAGATTTTTTTCAACTTTGTCGTGAGGACGTGTCTATTTATAGACCAATCCAAAAAAAGACGATGACAATGGAATCTATCATTGATGAGTTCAAGATTCATCCAAAAAACTTTGCATTGGCTCGAGCAATTGCTGGAGATCCTTCAGACAATCTACCGGGAATCAAAGGTGCTGGTTTGAAGACCATTGCCAAACGCTTTCCATATCTCATTCGAGAGGATGAGTATGAGGTCTCAGATCTTGTCAGAGATTGTGCGATGCAAGGCAAGAAACTTAAGATTCACCAAAATATCGAGAAAGAAGAAAAACTATTAAAAGAGAATTATAAGATCATGCAATTGTATTATCCAAATATCAGACCAATGAACAGAGAGTTGATTACAAAGGCAGTAAACGACTTTGAACCTTTCTTTGATAAAATAAAATTTACACAAATGCTTTTTGAAGATGATGCCGGTCATCTCAACTTTGAAACTCTACAAGCAATCATGAGGAACGTAAAAAGATAAAAAACTACTTGACAACCACATCAAAGTGTGTTATATTATAAACATAATTCGGAGGACAATATGAATATAAAGGAAAACGAAAGTTTTGTCAGATTTGGCAAAAACTTCCAAGAAAAATTAGCACAACTAATGCTTGAGGATCGACCATTCTTTGATCAAATTATGGAGGTCTTGGATATTAACTTTTTTGACAAAAAGTATCTTCAAATCTTCGCTCAAACTTTAGTAAACTACAGAAATAAATATAACACTCATCCAAATTCGGAAGTAATGATGTCGTTGTTGAGAACAGAACTGAATCACCACGACAAGGCAACAGCCCAAGCAGTTCGTGAATTTTATGCTCGCATCCATACTTCTGAAGGAGTTGAGGAAGCAGAGTACATCAAAGACAAAGCAATTGATTTTTGTCGCAAACAAGTGCTGAAAGGCGCAATGATTAAGTCAGCATCTTTGTTACAATCATCATCATTTGAAGAGATCGAGAAAGTGATCAAGGAGGCCCTAGTTCTTGGAACCGACAATAACTTCGGCCATGATTTTCGCAAAGACTTGCTTAAACGCTTTGAACTTATTAGTAGAGATCCAGTGTCAACTGGATGGCCTCGTATGGATGAGATTTGTAAAGGAGGTCTTGGCAAGTCTGAGCTCGGAGTTGTTATTGCTCCCACCGGTGCTGGTAAGTCTATGGTTCTGGTTCATCTCGCGTCTCGTGCGTTACTCGAAGGGAAAACTGTGGTCTATTATACACTCGAACTTAAAGACACCGTTGTGGGCCAAAGATTTGATTGCTGCATCACAGACGTTCCTTTGCAAGAGCACAGAATGAGACAAAAAGAAATTGTTCAGAAAATTAAAGATATTGAGGGCACCCTCATAATTAAAGAATATCCAACAAAGTCAGCTTCGGTCCAAACTCTCAAGAACCATATTGAGAAGTTGCGAAAGCGAGGAATCGAACCTGATATGGTATTGGTAGATTACGCGGACCTTTTGCGTCCCGTTAGGAGTTCAGGTGAAAAACGACACGAATTGGAAGAAACTTACGAAGGCCTTCGAGGACTTGCTCAAACCTATGAGTTTCCCATTTGGACCGCTTCCCAAACCAATCGTGGGGGGCTCAACGCGGAAGTCATCACGATGGAAGCGATCTCGGAAGCGTTCAACAAATGCTTCGTAGCAGATTTTATTTTTTCCCTGTCTCGAACGGTACAAGATAAACAGCAAAATCAAGGCCGCCTATTCGTAGCCAAAAACAGAAATGGACCTGACGGATTAGTATTCAATGCTTTCGTCGATTGGTCAGATGTCTCAATCAGAATTCTCGATCGAGACGAGGGCAGCAAACCCATGATGTCAACATCAGAACACATGCAAATACTAAAAGAAAAATATTCAGAACTAAAAGGCAAATAGGAGAACCAATATGGATTTAGAAAAAAAGATTCTTTCAGATATCACCGTGCATATGAAATATGCGAGATACATGGAAGACAAGCAGCGCCGTGAAAACTGGGATGAATTAGTTACCAGAAACAAGCAAATGCATATCAAAAAATTTCCCAGTTTAGAGGAAAAGATTATGGAAGCATACGAGTTTGTTCACGACAAGAAGGTTCTTCCTTCGATGCGCTCTATGCAGTTCGGAGGCAAGCCAATTGAGGTTTCTCCAAATCGCATCTTTAACTGTGCATTTGCACCAGCAGATGATCCTCGAGTGTTTGGCGAGATCATGTTCTTGCTTCTTGGCGGAACTGGCGTCGGATACTCTGTGCAGCGTCACCATGTCGATTCTCTCCCAGAGATTCGTAAGCCATCAACAAAGAGAACTCGTCGTTTCTTGATTGGTGACTCAATCGAAGGCTGGGCTGATGCCGTCAAAGCATTGGTTATGTCTTATTTCAAAGGCACATCAAAATTGAGATTCGACTTCTCGGACATTCGACCAAAAGGTGCTCGCTTGGTTACATCAGGTGGTAAAGCTCCCGGTCCTCAACCATTGAGAGAGTGTCTGGTAAAAGTGGAGGGAATTTTAGATGCAAAAGAAAACGGAGACAAACTTTCACCCATTGAGGTTCATGATATCATCTGCCACATTGCGGATGCGGTTCTGGCTGGCGGTATTCGCCGCGCCGCTCTCATTTCTTTGTTCTCGGCTGATGACGAGGAAATGCTCGGAGCAAAAGCTGGGGCATGGTGGGAGCTCAACCCACAACGAGGAAGAGCAAACAACTCTGTAGTTGTTATGCGACACAAAATTGATGAGCCGACGTTCATGGATCTTTGGAAGCGTGTCGAGGAGTCACGTTCTGGAGAGCCCGGCTTTTATTTCTCCAACGACAAAGAGTGGGGATGCAATCCTTGTTGTGAAATTGGGCTTCGACCTTTCCAGTTTTGTAACTTGGTCGAGATCAATGTATCGGATGTCGAAAACCAAGAAGACCTAGAAGCCAGAGCACGCGCTGCGAGCTTCATAGCGACCCTTCAGGCGTCTTACACCGACTTCCACTACCTGAGACCTATCTGGCAACGCACAACGGAAAGAGATGCCCTTATCGGCGTTTCTATGACGGGTATTGCATCAGGAAATGTTTTTGACCTTGACATGTCAAAAGCTTCTTTGGAAGTTTCTAAAATGAATCGTCAAGTCGCAATGCAAATTGGCATCAAACCTGCTGCTCGTCAAACCTGCGTAAAACCAGCAGGAACAACTTCTCTTACTCTTGGCACGTCAAGTGGAATCCATGCTTGGCATAATGATTTCTACATCAGACGACTTAGAGTTGGAAAGAACGAGGCAATCTATTCATATCTAGTGAATAACCTTCCAGAATTGGTCGAAGATTGCCGTTTCCGTCCACATGACACTGCTATCCTATCCGTGCCTCAAAAAGCTCCTGAAGGGGCAATTACGCGCCACGAAACAGCACTTGATTTGCTCGAGAGAGTAAAGAAAGTTTCTAATGAATGGATCAAGTCCGGTCATAAAGATGGAAACAATACTCACAATGTTTCAGCCACTATCACCATCAAAGATGATGAGTGGGAAACGGTAGGAAACTGGATGTGGGATAACCGAGAGGTATATAATGGTCTAAGCGTTTTGCCTTACGATGGAGGAACATATGTTCAAGCTCCATTCGAAGATTGTGATGAAGAAACTTATGAAAATATGCTCTCATTGCTGAAAAACGTTGATTTAGATCTAATTACTGAAACAACAGATGAAACAGATTTGTCTGGTGAAGTCGCCTGTGGCGGCGGAGCATGCGAAATTTTTTAACAAGGAGTTAATATGCGTGAACAATTAGAAGGCATCATCAAAGAGTTGCAAGAAGTACTGGCTGAGCTTGATAAAGTCGAAGCTGGGAGCTACGGATATAAATCTGCAGCACCTCGAGCAAGAAAAGCTTTGATGGAAGCATCGAAGGGTCTGAAAGATCTGAGAACAGAAGTTCAAGAAAAAAAGAAAGCGCACGAAGAAAAATAAACTTTTCCTCTTGACAAACCCCCGAAAACGTGTTATACTATATGTGTAACACGTTTTTTTTATTATGGAGGTAATATGCAATTTGAACCACACAACCGCCACCTTTGGGTGGAACTAATCGAAGAAGAGACAGCAGAAGATGCTCCCCTCTTCATTATGCCTGATGAATACAGGCCACCACAATCACCTTATGTCACTTGCAAAATTCTTGCTATGGCATGTGATTGCTCAATTCCGTTAGATGTCGGAGACAAAATCATTGTCGACAGAACCACCCTGCAGGACATAAAAGCGAATCTTGACACTATTTACCTTGTTCAAGAAAACTATGTCTATGGGAGAATTGTTGATGAGGTTAACGGATAGTAAGCTAAGAAGCTTGATTCTAGAGGTCCTAGAAGAAACAGAGAAAATCCAACAGCTAGATGAAATGGATATTGGAGAACTCTCCAATCTTGACAGATGCTTTGGATCGACTCACTTTTTGAGAACGTGTATGATTGGCGATGACCAGTTCTACCTGAAGGTTTCTGACTCTTGGGACTTCGAGAATAAAGAAGATAAAACTCTACAAATCGCAGTAGAATATCTTGCTTACAAAATTTACCAACTTTATCCTGATTCAGCGGTACCAAGCCAAGTTCATCTAGTGTCCGATCCAGCCAATAGACAACTTGGTCTTGCTACTCAAGCAGCCACAGGTGTTGCAGGCGGCAATGTTGTAAACTCTAATCCTCCAAGTTCTTGGGCAGAATCTGTTTCTGGTGGAGCCATGGTGGATGTCTTTTTGGCAAACCATGATGTGGCAAATCTAGACAACTTTGTTGTCAATACAGACGACAATACAGCAACACGAATCGATCCTGGTGGCTCCATGACATTCCGTGCCATGGGAGCAAGAAAAGGTCGTAGATTCTCTCCGAGAGGCGGAGACATTCCAAGAATGTTGGATCCAAACGAAAGAGGAGCGGGCCGACTTATGTCAAAGATGAATATGCAAAAAGCATGTTCTGAATTCTTAACAGTGGATTGGCCACAAATTTCTTCTAGAATTGATGAAGTTCATGAAGAAGCGAAGCAGGAAATGATAAATGCCGGCTTGAACGAAGAAGCATCGGCGTGGGATCGAGAAGTTGAAGAAATCAAAAGCACATTAGAGTCAAGGCACGTAAAAGTTCTTGAGCACTGCAACGAAACACTAAGAGTCATTAAGGGATTATAAAATGAAACTAACAACACTTAAATTGAAAAAACTGATCAACGAAGTCCTTCAGGAAGAAGGCAAGAAAGAGCGCATCATGAAAATGTTGCGAGGACAAGATCCACAGGTTCAAACCGTTGCAATCATGTCTGGGCAAAACCCAATGGCTTCAGCAGTTGGAGCAGGAGTCAACGACCAGCTACAATCAGGCCTTGAGTCAGATTTGAGACAGATGGGTTATCAATTTGAGCGTATTGGTGGGATCTTCGAGGGCCATACAGAAAAGTCAGTCATCATCAAGAACGCTCGCCTTGAAGACATGGACGAGCTAAACAGAAAATACAAGCAATGGGGCTTCGTATTTGGACGTAGGCAGTTTGATCCATCGCGCGATGCAGAAGGCGGACTCTCTATGGATCCTGAAGGTGGACTTGCTGGAGAATACTCTATGGAATTCCAAATGTATAAAATGGATCATGATGACGAACACGGATTTGAAGCAGACGAGTACTCATCAGCGATATCAGACGTAATGGATTCTGATGATTTGAGAAGTGTAGACGATAACTACTCATACATTCCTGGCATGGGAGAAGAAGGAAAGATTCTGATCCCACTTTACGGCAAGCCAGAAATTCCTATGTCAGATCAAGAGATTGAAGACATTGTCAACAGCATGGGATCCCCATCTGAATTTGCCGGATATAGAAAAAGAAGATCTTAGGAGGATAGATGAAAGAAGTTGAACTCTACGGAGACGGGATTGGAAAAGTATCCTATATTCAACACGTCGGCGACGACAAAATGGTAGTAAATGCGGCAAGGGTCTCTTTTGGTGGTGATAACCAAGGAGACCTTTCTCCGCGAGAAAAAAAGCTAATCAAATATTTGGCTGAGCACAAGCACACTTCGCCATTTGAACACAACTCGATCACATTTATGTTTGAGGTTCCAATGTTCGTGAGAGCACAACATATGAGACATAGAACTTGGGCGTACAATGAGATCTCGAGAAGATACACAGAAGTTGACCTAAAGTTCTATGAGCCAAGTGCATTTAGAACGCAACACAAGAGCAATAGACAGGCCTCAAACACTGAGGAGTTAGTTGACCCTACCATAACTCCACGATTCATTGATTCTTATGTGAGCGCCTCTGACGCTGTGAGAAAATTTCATGAATCATCGTTGGACTTGTTCAATGAACTCATTGACAAGGGAGTTTGTCGAGAGCAAGCAAGAGGGGTTCTTCCTCAAAATCTCTATACACGATATTATGGTACAGTGAATCTGTCAAACCTTATAAAGTTTGTTGATTTGAGAATCCACGAGGGAGCTCAATGGGAGATTCAAAAAGTTGCAGAAGCATGCTTAGATATCGCAAATGAAATATGGCCTTTTTCAATTTGGGCTTATCGTGATTCAAAACAATCCTAGGACTTTCTCTTAAGACCTAGTTATGTTCCGAGATGACTCCATCTATGGTAATGGAGATCTCGGAATTATTGTTTCTGACCCTGTTTTATACTTTATAAACAAATGGAATGGATATGAAGATCCAAAAGTCAATTATTGGGTCTACGATATAATGATCAGAAACCAACTAATTAGAGAAATACCAGAACAGATGATTGAGGGACTGAAAGATGAAAATGAAGAAGATTCTGAATGAATGGCGAAGATATAACTTGGCAGAATCATTAGACAAAGGATTGTTACAATTAGGTCAGCCCGATGGACTAATGAGAGTATTTGTCGATTCTCTTGGAACCGAGTATGTGTCAACCACGGGAACTCATCGTGACCGCTTCGAACAAATTCTGGGACAAGACGCTCTCGACTTCTTGCAGCAAAGAATGCATGAAACTAGAATTACTTCTGCCGACTTTGAAGAAAAGCGAGGAATCCGCAACCAACTTGAAAATGAAAGAATCTCGCCGGAAGAGGAAGATTATCTACAACAAGCTATGAAAGCTGCAGACAGAGACATCAAAGAGAAGGAGCGCATCTATAATAGCTATAGAGACGCATTCAACGGAACGTCTCTCTATATTGTAAGATTCTCTAGAGAATTTGAAGAAGAGATGGGCGCTTCCGACTTTGAACTTATCGAAGACCTCGCAGATCTCAAATCAGATTACTTTATCGAGAAGATCAAGGAAAATCCTGAATTTGTTTCTTTTATTGAAAAGAATTTGTACAAGTTTTTTGATACCATGGTGGAAATGGTGGGCGTTAACCCAACTTCTCTATGGCTTGGACAGAAAACGTCAACCGGAAAAGCACAACCATCAAATGCCCCACAAATTGTAGCAGCAGGAGCGCCACAAGATTGGTTCTTTGCAAATGCCGGTCGCGATGGTGGATTCCATGAGTTTGCTCAAGCAGTTGAGACGAAGCTAAAAGCAGATCCAGAAATCAACTTGCGTCCTCCACAGCCAGACACCGAACCGGAACCAGAACCGCCGACACCACCTCAAAGCGAACGCATGGCAGATATGATGAGCAGATTTGGTGCATTCTTTGGAGACAAATGATTGCCGACAAGATAAGCGTTGGCCGGTCTCTTACGTGTCTCCTGTATGCATGGAGAACACAAACTAGATGTATTGTAAAAGACCCTGAGTACATCTATAGGTTTGACAAGAGATACTCAGGATATGACTTCTCTTTTATGAATGCTACAAACGTCAAAGAGCTTTGGTCAAATCTTAGTTTTGCAATGTCGGTTTCTTCTTTACTGTTGTATCCGAATGATATACAAACAATTCGTATGGAAGACAACTTGACAATTATGACAAAGGGAAATCGAAGAATCATATTTCACCCTGATGAAGTCACAATGTTTGATAAAGAAGAAAGCATGTTCGGGGTTTACGACTTCTTTGACGTCAAGCATCTCAAGCCACATTCGGTCACTCGCATCGAAGATAACAGCGATTTTGTAAGTCAATTGGATTTTTATACGTTCAATGGTCCAACAAGAGGGCTGCTAGCAGCGTCAAAAATGACCCAAAAAGAGGTTCTGGATCCTGACTTGGGTCAAGGCATAGCCAAACTAAAAGCGGTCCGTATGATGGAAGATAAGGGCCTTACTGGGCCTTTCTCGAGAACCTATAAAGGGAAGAGATATTACAAAAAGCCAAAGATAGAGTTCCACAAAAGGGTCGTCACTCCTCTGTTCGAGAGCAACTGCTCGTTCGGAGAAGCATACAATATGAAACAGAAAGAAGGAGAAGCATGGAAGATGATAGAGAGGTTGCGAACAAGATAAACAATCTTGTTGGAATAATTCCGATAGCAGGACATGACACTTACGACTTCGACCAGCCATGGCCAGATTGCATGATGCCCATAGGGCCTTCATATAGCTTGATAGAAGCCGCCGTGGTAGAGTGTGCATGGGCAGGGTGCAAGTCGATCTGGATCGTCGTAAACGACGATATTGGGCCTCTGATACGCAAAACTCTGGGTGATTGGTGTGGGGATCCCGTATGGGCCAACCGCAAGTTTGACCCTGTACCGGGCATATCGAACCGATGCATACAAATTTAATAACTCACTGCAAATCCCAACGTACACCCCAACAGCGAACGCACAGCAT
>BCSF01000632.1_pt1 | contig 13109 bp, 10 predicted proteins | sample 1016431 | NCBI WGS metagenome assembly BCSF01 (sample SAMD00045685;SAMD00045686;SAMD00045687;SAMD00045688;SAMD00045689;SAMD00045690;SAMD00045691;SAMD00045692;SAMD00045684;SAMD00045690;SAMD00045691;SAMD00045692;SAMD00045684;SAMD00045685;SAMD00045686;SAMD00045687;SAMD00045688;SAMD00045689, study...
TACAACAGTTATTCGTAAATATGGTTCCAAATGACCCGACTGAGTATGAGTTTGCTCAGGCGGTTTTTGGTTCTTGGAACGTGTGGAAAGGTATATCCGAAGCTCCACAAATAAAACCTTTTGTCAATCACTGGCGTAACGAAGTGGTTGTCAAAGTTAAATCACAAGCGATTCAAGCTATAGCTGAAGAGATGAAGTCTAATGGAAGAAGCTCGTTCTCTGCAGCTAAACTTCTATTGGACAAAGGCTGGTTAGATAATGATACAGCCTCACAAGCAAAGAAGAAGTTGCAAGCTAAAGAACAAGAAGAAGAGAACAAACAAGCATTGTCACTACTACAAGACGATGCACAACGATTAGGATTAAAGGTAAACTAAGCTATGGCTAAAAGACCTACAGTAAGTACAATTACAACAGGCCACGCCTCTATTACAAAGCTAAATAGCAACTTCACTGCTTTGAGAGATGGCTTTGATAATACTCTATCGAGAGATGGTAGTACGCCTAACACTATGTCTGCTGACATTGATCTTAATGGTAATGACATCACTAACGTCAATACTATTACAAATGCCTCAGGAGTTGATGTAGTTGCGGCAGCAGCAGCTAGTGCCACTGCAGCGGCAGCAAGTCAAACAGCAGCAGCAGCCTCAGCTACAGCAGCAGCTTCATCACAAACTGCAGCAGCTTCTAGCCAGACAGCAGCAGCATCAAGTGCAACATCAGCAGCAACAAGCGCAACCTCTGCAGCTACACTACTAGATACATTTGATGACAGGTTCTTAGGTGCAAAAAGTAGCAATCCATCAGTAGATAACGATGGTAATGCTCTAGCTACAGGTGCTTTGTACTTTAACACCTCAGACAATAACATGAGGGTCTACAACGGCTCTGCTTGGCAAGCTGTAGGACCAACCTCAACAGAACAAACCAACATTAACACAGTTGCTGGTATAGCATCTGATATAAGTACAGTAGCTGGAATAGATTCAGCAGTTACTACTACATCACAAAGCGTAGCTATTCTAAACTCTTTGAACGCTATGTTTACAGCAGCAGAGAACATAGCTGTAACTGTAGTTAACGATGGTGGTAATAAGTTTGCATTTAATGGTGTAACAGCACCAGCTATAACTCTTGTCAAAGGGTTTACTTACACCTTTGATGTCAGTGCGTCATCAGTATCAGGACACCCCCTAGCCTTTAAAGACTCTGGTGGCAATGCATATACAACAGGAGTTACAACAAATGGTACTGCTGGTAGCTCAGGAGCAAATGTAGTAATAGCTGTTCCTACTACTGGTACAATGCCAGCTAGGTATTACTGTACAACACACGGTAATGGGATGGGTAATACTATTGCTACTCAAACTAATGACATAGCAACAGTAGCAGACTCAACAACAATTTCAAATATACAAACAGTAGTAAACAATCTTTCAACAATATCAGCGAAGGCAACGGTAGACGAGGCTACTGCGCTCGCCATTGCTCTCGGTGGCTAGGAGAAAAATATGCCAAATACATTCAAATTAGTTACAAGGGATGTCGCTCCAGCCACCGCTGGAACGCCAGAAACTATATACACAGTACAGACAGGTAGTACTGTAGTTTTGCTAGGACTAACACTAGCTAACGTACACACTGCTCAGGTTACAGCAAGTGTAACTATAGAAAGTACAACAACACAAACGTCACAAACGCAGAACACTACTGCTCATGTTATCAAAGATGTAGCAATCCCTGCAGGTAGTACTCTTGCAGTTTTAGATGGTAAGATTATTATGAATGTCGGAGATATTCTAAAGGTTGACTGTAGCATCTCAGATAAACTATCAGTCACTATGAATTACATGGAGATTACCTAATGGGTGGATACATTGGAGCAAAGACAGGTACGTTAGTAGCCTCTGCTTCTGATATCAGAGGTGACATTAGTGCTACTGACACTACACCTGAGATTACACTAAAGAACACTACAGAGACTGACGCAGATGGTAGTCGTAGTAGTAAGATTACATTCCAAGGTGAGCAGTCTGGCGGTGAACAAAGTATACTAGCTCAGATACAGGCTAGTCACGATGGTACAGCAGACGATGAAAAGGGAGACCTTATCTTCAAGACCAACGATGGTAATGATTCTACATCACCTACGGAAAGACTACGTATAGATAGCGCAGGTTCTATAATTCCTGCTGCATTAGGAAATGACAATGTACACTTAGGTGAAGAGGCTTTAGTTAGTGTTGCTGCAGGTGCTGGTCAGAATACTGGTATTGGAGCAAATGCAGGAAAATCTATTACCACAGGAGATTACAATACTCTTTTAGGTTATAATGCTGGTGATGCAATAACAACAGGTAGCTCTAATGTTGCTGTTGGTTATAATGCTTTATCTGCTGAGGATGGTGATGGTTCTAATATTGCAGTAGGTGCTAACGCATTAGGTAATCAAAATGCAGGAGCAACTGCTTATAATGTAGCAGTAGGACATGATGCAGGAGCATCAGTCACAACAGGAATATATAACACACTTATCGGTGGTCTATCAGGAGATGCTTTAACAGATGGTAGTTATAATGTTGGAGTGGGTTATTCTTTAACCGCAGATACTAGAGGCAGTAAATCAGTTGGTGTTGGCTCTCATACACTTATAAATCAAAACTTTACTAGTGCAACAGACGCCCATAATACTGCTGTTGGTTATCAGGCAGGTAAAGAAGTTACAACAGGTCAATATAATACTGCTATTGGTTCTATGTCTTTAGATGCAAATACTACTGCTTCTTATAACACTGCTGTTGGATATAATGCACTTACTGCAAATGTTGACGGTACAGGAAACGTGGCGGTAGGAGTTGCGTTAGGTGCAAACACAAGTGCGAACGACAATACAGCGATGGGAAATGGTGCTTTAGCATCAACTACAACAGGAGCAAGTAACACAGCAATAGGTAGAAATGCTCTTACTTCTGCTACTGGGGATGGCAATGTAGCACTTGGATATGGAGCTGGTACTAATGCTACCAGCACAGACCACTCTACTCTAGTAGGATATGAGGCTGGTGGTAGTGGTGCTATGACAGGCCACGATAATACTTACATAGGTATGAGGGCTGGTAAAAACACGACTGCTGGTCAAAACAATGTAGCTATTGGCAGACAAGCATTAGAAAGTGATGATGTTGGTAGTGGCAATGTGGCTGTTGGTAATCATTCATTAGAAAATCAAAATGCTTTAGGTGGAAGTGCTAACAATTATTATAACACTGCTGTTGGATACGGTGCTTCGTCTGATTCAACAATAGGTTATTATAATACTTGTGTTGGTGCATTTTCTGGGGATGATTTAACTGATGGTAGTTTCAATGTTTTTGTTGGTTATGATGCAACAAGTAATTCTGGCTCAGATGGAAACCAAATTTGTCTGGGGTACAATGTTGATAGTGTAGGTGGTAATTATACTACTCTTGGCAATAATACTATTGGAAGAATTTACAATCAATTTTCTTCTAATGCTTCTTGGACAAGAACTTCAGATGAGCGCATAAAGAAAGACATTCAAACAAACACTGATCTTGGTTTAGATTTTGTAAATGATTTAAGAACTGTTACATATAAATGGAAAGCACCTTCTGAACACCCAGAAGAATTTAAAAGTTATAATGCCGATCAAACTGAAGCAGCTTATACAGATAAAATGTATGGTTTCATTGCTCAAGAAGTTAAAGCAGCAATGGATACTCATAACATAACTGGCTTTAACGGTTGGCACGTTACATCTGAAAATCAAGGAAGTCAGCAAGGCATATCTTATGAAATGTTTGTCATGCCTTTGGTCAAAGCTGTTCAAGAACTTTCAACAAAAGTAGATGCACTCGAAACAGAAAACACGGCAATAAAAGCTAGACTAGACGCATTGGAGACTGAATAATGGCTGGATATGTAGGTAATGTACCTGTACCTCAGAGTGTAAGAGAGGATCAGTCTTTTACAGCTACTGCTGGTCAGACCACCTTTAACACACTAGGGTACACAGATGGTACTCGCATAAAGGTTACACTCAACGGTGTGTTACTTGAAGGTGGTGGTGTAGACTACACAGCTACAAACGGTAGTGACATAGTTCTAACAAGTGCTGCAGCAGCAGATGACATTCTTCGCTTTGAGACATTCAATGAAGTACAGTTAGTAAGTAGTACCTCAACAACACCAACTTTCAAAACTAGTGCTACCCTAAAGAACGATACAGAAGAAGACACTGACGGTGGTAGAGAAAGTACTCTTATCTTTTCTGGTGAACAATCAGGTGGAGAGATTAGTACGTTAGCAGAGATTGAGGCTTCTCACGATGGTACTGCTGATGACGAAAAGGGTGACTTAATATTCCGTACCAATGCCGGTAACGATGGAACGACACCAACGGAAAGCCTGAAAATCAACTCTGCAGGAGAAAGGTTATTTTCTTCAGATGACCCATCGCTAACTATAGCTAATACTACCCATGAAGATACTGATGGCGGTAGAGAAAGTACTATAGTCTTCCAAGGCGAACAGAGTGGTGGTGAAGTTTCTACCCTAGCTCAGATAGAGGCAGCGCACGATGGCACAGGTGATGATGAGAAGGGTGAGTTAATAGTTCGTGTTAATGACGGTAATGATGGTGCATCACCTAGCGAAGTTATGAGAATAAATTCATTAGGTAATGTGGGTATTGGTACTGCTGATATTGATGTTTCAACACAAGCTGGTGGCTCTGGCTACAAAGCATTGCAGATTGAAAGTGATGAAGGTGGGCAGTTAAACTTTGACCACAATGATGCAGGTACTGGTTCTACGCTTGGGCAGATTAACTTTCAAAGGGCTGGTGAAGTTGTTGCTGAGATAGAGGGCGTTACGGATGGCGCAACGGATAATGGTCGTATATCTTTTAGAACACAACCTGACGGTGGTGCGTTAACTGAACGTATGAGGATAGACCATGATGGTAAAGTCGGTATCGGAGACACCACACCACTATCAATGCTCGAAGTAAAACAACCTACCGCTGCAGGTGGTCTTGATACAGTGCTAACTGTAAGCACTATTGCAAATAGCTATGGCGATGGTCCTTCGATAGATATGTCTGTTGATTGGGGTGGTTATATACAAACTGGAAGAATTGCAGCACCAAACGTATCAGGCGGTGGTGGCTATGGTGGTGAGTTAAGATTTTTTACTAACGATGAAAGTGGTGCTAGTACTTTAACTGAAGGTATGCGTCTTAAATCTGGCGGCGGTAGTCTTGAGATTTATGGTAATGGTGATGACGCTAGAGTAATCCCACAATCAGATAATGTAGGTTATATAGGTGAAGCATCACACAGGTGGCAAGCTATTTATGCTGTTAACGGTTCTATACAAACATCTGATAAAAATATGAAAACAGAAATAACCGATAGTGCATTAGGTTTAGACTTTGTTAAAGCACTACGTCCTGTTTCATATAAATGGATAAGCGGTGGCAAACATCTTGAATATGCTGAGGATGATGTAACAAAATCAAATCCTATTCTAACTGATGTTGCTGGTAAGAGAAATCATTACGGATTAATTGCTCAAGAAGTAAAAGAAGCACTAGGCGATACAGACTTTGGGGGTTGGGTTTCCGAAGATGTAACGGATGAAAACGCTACGCAATCTCTAAGGTATGACCAATTCATTGCTCCGTTAATAAAAGCAGTCCAAGAGTTGTCAGCAAAAAATGACGCATTAGAAGCTAGAATAGAAGCATTGGAGTCAGAATAATGAGTAGAGCTAGAGACTTAGCTGACAGAGTATTACACAACCGTACTCACGAAGATACTGATGGTGGGCGTGAGTCTATCCTTACCTTTAAAGGTGAACAAAGTGGTGGCGAGATTTCTACTCTTGCTCAAATCCAAGCGTCACATGACGGAACAGCGGATGACGAAAAATCTGACCTAATCTTTAAAACTAACGATGGGTCAGACGGAGCTAGTCCAACAGAGCGTGTCAGAATTGACTCTAACGGTTCTATTCTCACTGCTACTCTAGGTACAGATAATGTACATCTTGGAGAAGGTGCAGGGGTATCTATAGCTTCTGGTGGTGCAAATAATGTTACTGTTGGTAAAAATGCTGGTACAGCAATCACAACAGGTAAAAAAGCTACTCTTATCGGTGCAGAAGCAGGTGAAGCATTAGTTGATGGAGATAACAATGTTGCTATTGGTTATCAAGCTTTGACATCAGATACTAATGGTGAAAAGTCTGTTGCAGTAGGTACGTTGGCACTCACTGCTCAAAATCAAAGCAGTCTTACAGATACGCACAATACTGCTGTTGGTCATAGTGCTGGTAGCGCAGTTACAACAGGTATTAAAAATACTTTAATTGGTTCTCTGGCTGGTGATGCCTTAACAGATGCAGATTCGAATGTAGCAGTGGGTTATCAAGCATTAAGTTTTGACCAGCAAGGAAGTAACTCTGTAGCTATTGGTAATCAAGCTTTAACAACCCAGCGTTTTACTTCAGGAACAAATGCTTACAATGTTGCAGTTGGAGCGCAAGCTGGGCAAGAAATCACAACAGGTGATAAAAATACTGTAGTAGGAAGTTTAGCAGGGGATGCACTCACTACTGGTATGAATAATACTGTTGTAGGATATAGTGCTTTAGGATCAAACACCGCTTCTGGAGCGCATGTTGCTATAGGTTATCAAGCTCTTGAAACTATGAACAGTGCATCAAACACAAGTCAGTTTAATGTAGCTGTTGGAACGCAAGCAGGTAAATCAGTTACCACAGGTACTTATAACACATTTCTTGGGCCACAAGCAGGGTTTAATATGACCACTGGTAGTAAAAATACAATCGTTGGTCAGTTTGATGGTAATAATCATGGCTTAGACATCCGCACCGATAGCAATACTATTGTGTTATCTGATGGAGATGGTCACCCTAGAGCTTATGCTAATTCTGAGGGCTATTGGAGATTTGTACCTGTAAACGCTACCGCTGTAGGTGGTTCTACACACACTATGGCCCATGACAATAATGATACGGCTGCTTTTCGTTTAGAAAATCAACACGGGTCTTTTGTTGATAGTGTGATTAAAATAAACGCACATCGTACTGCTAGTTCAAGTTATAATCTTCTTAATGGTCTTTCTGGTAATGCTTCAGATAACGAATTTATTTTACGAGGCGATGGCAATGCTTATGCTGATGGTTCGTGGAATGGTGGCGGTGCTGACTATGCTGAATACTTTGAATGGGCAGATGGCAACTCAAGTAACCAAGATCGAACAGGCTATACAGTTGTATTAGATAATGAAAAAATTAGACTAGCTACAAGTGATGATGCAGCAGCTAACATTATTGGAGCGGTATCTGTTAATCCTTCAGTTATTGGTGACAGTGATATTAACCAGTGGAAAGGTAAATATTTACTTGATGACTTTGGTGCTTACATTTTTGAAGACTATAATGTTGAAGATGATGATGGTAACACTGTAGTTCAACAAAGACGTAAACTAAATCCAGATTACGATGCAGATCAGGAATATGTTTCCAGAGAAAATCGTCAGGAGTGGGCAACCATTGGTATGATGGGTAAACTTCGTATTAGAAAAGGCCAGCCGACAGGTGACAGGTGGATTAAGATGCGAGATATATCTGACACTGTAGAAGAATGGTTAGTTAGGTAAATCCTAAATGTCAACCCTAGAGCAAATCAGGATCGCTGCTGAAAGTGATCTTGTAACATTTATAAGGTTAGTAGCACCAGAGCAGGTACTAGGGCAAGCCCACGAAGATGTCTGCAACTGGTGGATAAGACCTGAAGCTAAGTCACACCAACTCTTACTCTTTCCTAGAGATCACGGTAAGTCAAGATTAATAGCGTTTAGAGTAGCTTGGGAGTTGACAAAGAACCCAACTTTACGTATACTATACATATCAGCTACAGCTAACCTTGCTGAGAAACAACTAGGTTTTATCAAAGGGATACTGACCTCAGACATATACAGAAGGTATTGGCCTGAACACGTAAACTTTGATGAAGGTAAACGAACACGATGGACTAACTCAGAGATTATGTTAGACCATCCATTAAGGAAGAAAGAAAATGTTAGAGACCCTTCGATCTTTACTGGTGGACTTACTACATCGCTTACAGGCTTACATTGTGACATTGCTGTCCTCGATGACTGCGTGGTGTATGAAAATGCTTACACAGGTGAAGGACGCAATAAAGTCAAAAGTCAATACTCTCTTCTCTCGTCTATTGAAGGTGCTGAAGCGAAAGAGTGGGTAGTAGGAACTAGGTATCACCCTGCTGACTTGTACAACGATCTACTGCAAATGACTGAAGATCAGTACGACAAAGGTGGTGATAAGATAGGTGAGGATAGTATCTATGAGGTATTTGAGAAACCTGTAGAAGAACGTGGTGACGGAACAGGTGAGTTTCTATGGCCTAGAACCCAGCGCAAAGACGGTAAGTGGTTCGGGTTTGACATGAAGATATTAGCTAAGAAACGTGGTCAGTATCTAGACAAAGGACAGTTCAGAGCACAGTACTACAACGATCCTACTGACCCTGACAACGTACCTGTCTCACCAGATAAGTTTCAGTACTACGAAAGAAAACACGTAAGAGAAGACAACGGCTACCTGTTCTACAAAGATAGTAGACTAAACGTCTTTGCTGCTGTTGACTTTGCTTTTAGTTTAAACAAACGTGCTGACTATACAGCCATAGTTGTGATAGGTGTCGATGCAGAAAACAACGTCTACGTCTTGGACATCGACAGATTCAGGACTGACAGAATATCTGATTACTTCCAGAACATACTCCACATGTCAAACAAGTGGTCATTCAGAAAGCTCAGAGCAGAAACAACAGTCGCACAAATGGCAATCGTCAAGCAACTCAAAGAACTTATCAAGCAACACGGACTAGCTATAAGTATTGATGAGTACAGACCTAACAAAAACCAAGGTAACAAACAAGAACGTATAGCTTCGATACTTGAGCCACGCTATGATAACATGAGTATATGGCATTACAGAGGTGGTAATACTCAGTTACTAGAGGAAGAGTTGTCATCAAGAAACCCAGTTCACGATGACATAATTGATGCTTTAGCTTCTGTTGTTGATATGGCTGTCAAACCAGCCAGAGTAATACGTAGGAGTAGAGATAACGTGGTACAGTTTAATTCTAGATTCGGTGGAGTTTCCTTCTAATGGCTGGAACAACTATTGACCTGCAGACTATGATTGATCCCCACGGTCTAGCAGAAGACATTGCAGATCGTTGGACACAATGGCACAACGCAAGACGAACAAAGATTGAAGAGTGGAAAGAGTTACGTAACTACATCTACGCTACTGATACTCGCACTACGTCCAACAGTAAGCTGCCTTGGACTAACAGTACAACTACTCCAAAGCTTACACAGATAGCTGACAATCTACACGCTAACTACTTCTCAGCGTTGTTTCCTCAGAAGCGTTGGTTCAGGTTTGAAGCACACGATGAGGACTCAGACGTAAAGAGCAAGCGTGACGTTATCCAAGCCTACATGGAAAACAAGATACGTCAGTCTGACTTTGTAGATACGACAAGCAAACTTATCAACGACTACATTCAGTACGGAAACTGTTTTGCTACAGTAGAGTTTGTTAGAGACTACACTGAGTACGAGGACGGTGAACGTGCAGTAAACTACGTAGGTCCAAAACTTGTACGTATTAGCCCATTTGATATTTGCTTTAATCCACTAGCATCAAGCTTTGGTGAAAGCCCTAAGATTGTCAGAACTATGATGAGCATGGGTGAGTTAGCTAGAAAGATTGAAGAGACTGTAGATAACGCATACCTCAATCAAATCTTTGAGAAGATGGTAGCTAACAGGGCTGCTGTAAGTGGTAACGATGTTGACATAGACAAGTCTCACGCATTTACAGCAGACGGTTTTACAAACCTAAACGAATACTACGAGTCAAACTTTGTAGAACTTATGACATTCTACGGTGACATCTATGATGCTGACACCAAGGTCTTCCATAAGAACAGAGTTATAACTATTGTAGACAGAGCCTACGTAATCTACAATGAACAGAACCCTAGCTGGTTAGGTAAGTCACCAATCTATCATGCAGGTTGGAGAGAGCGTCCAGACAATCTATACGCAATGGGGCCACTTGACAATCTTGTTGGTATGCAGTATCGTATAGATCATCTAGAAAACCTCAAGGCTGATGTCTTTGATCAGATAGCTTACCCAATCATCAAGATCAGAGGTGACGTAGAAGACTTTGACTTCGAACCAGCAGCAAGAATATACATGGGTGAAGAGGGTGACGTAGGATACTTAGCTCCTGATCCAACAGCACTAAACGCTGACTTTCAGATCCAGAACCTAGAAGCTAAAATGGAGATGATGGCTGGTGCTCCACGTGAGGCTATGGGTATCCGTAGTGCAGGTGAGAAGACAGCTTTCGAAGTACAGCAGTTAATGACTGCAGCAGGACGTATCTTCCAACACAAGACTGCACACTTTGAGAGAGTATTCCTAGAGCCTATTCTAAACGGAATGATTGAAGCTGCTAGACGTAACATGGATTACGCAGATACAATCAGAGTTCTTAACGAAGACTCAGGTGTGTTCTTCTTCGAAGAGATTACAAAAGAAGACATCATGGCTAACGGCAAGATTGTACCTATGGGTGCTAGACATTTTGCTGAGAGAGCACAGAGAGTACAGAACCTGACACAACTCTATCAGATCAAGCTTGCTGATCCTACTGTTGCTATCCACTTGTCAGGTAAAGAGTTTGCTAGAATCCTAGCAGATGAACTAGGTGAACCAGCACTATTTGGTGATAACGTGACAGTTTCTGAACAACTAGAAACTCAACGTATTACAACTGAAGCCGAAGTACAGTATGAAGAAGAACAGGATATTGCAATAGAGAAAGGGCTATAAGATGCCGTATAAAAAAGGTAAAGTACAGAAGTACTCTAACTCAACTAAGAAACCTATGGAAAAAAAGAAACCAATGAAAAAGAAGCCTATGAAAAAATAGATGAAGGCTGCTTGGTTTAAAAAATGTAAGACGCAGGAAGACAAGGACAAGATCAAACAAAAGATTATGTCCAACTCAGAAAGTCTTCTGCTTCTCGAAGAGATTCTTGAGTCTATGCTTGAGGATAGACCAACTACGATGGACTACGACAGTCCTTCTTGGTCACACAAAATGGCTGATCGTATCGGCTACAACAGAGCACTAACCCAAGTGCTCGATCTTATTAACCTAGATAAGGAATAAAACTATGGTATTTACTGATAATACTGCAACCACACAGGAAGATCAGAACAACGAGAATCAAGGACAGGAAACCCCTCAACAGGAATCTTTTCTTGATAAACTTGTACAGGCAAAGGGAGAGAACTGGAAAGATCCTGAAGTGTTAGCCAAAGGTAAATTAGAAGCCGATGGTTACATTAAAAATCTTGAAGACCAACTCAGTCAAATGAGGGAAGACTTGAAGAAACAGGAATACAAAAACGAAGTTCTTGATCAGCTTCAGACCAAGGCCGCTGAATCTACTGCAGCGACTAATGAAGTGCCTAATAATAACAGTAGCACTAAAGACCAGAATACCACTGCAAACTTTAGTGAGGAAGACCTGAAGAGCCTTGTTGAAAAGACACTAGGTCAGCGAGAGTTGGAAGCTAAAGTTCAAAGCAACCTACAACTTGTTGACAAAGAACTAGAGGGAAGCTTTGGCACTGAAGCCAAGGCTCAAATCGAAAAGAAAGCTCAGGAGCTTGGTATGTCAATAGATCGTTTACGTGATATTGCTGCTGAGTCACCCAACGCCTTCTTCGCTCTTATAGGTGAGAACAAACGTCCTGTCAGCCCTATGGTTGCTGGGTCAGTTCGAACTGAAGGTGTCAACATGCAATCCTCTACGGAGCGAGATTTTAATTACTATCAGAAACTACGTAGAGAAAATCGTAACTTGTACTATTCCGCTAAGACGCAGCAACAAATGTTTGAGGATAAAGCTCGGCTTGGCGATAAGTTTGGTGCATAATTAAAGGAACTTAGACATGGCAATGACCACATCTAATACCTCGTTCCTGCAACGTGCTCAGGTCTACTCATCAGAATTAAAAGACATTCTGCGTGAAGAGATGATGGCACAACGATATGTGCGTATGCTTGATGGTTTTCCTGATGGAAACACTTTCAACATCCCATCTATCGGTCAGGCACAGGTAGACAACTACACTGAGGACAGTGCCGTTACTTACCGTCCATTAGACACAGGTAACTTCACATTCACAGTGGATAAGTATCTTTCATCAGCTACTTATATGACTAAAAAAGCAGAGCAAGACACATTCTATGCACAAGAATTAATGTCACGCTTTGTACCTGAACAAGAACGTGCAATCATGGAACATTTCGAGACAACAACTCTCGCTGCTCCTGAATCTGGCGTATCAGCTAACTCTAACGAAACAATCAACGGCATCTCAATGCGTGTTGGTTCAACAGGTACAGGTGAAGTTATCACCTTGAAAGAGTTTGCTTATGCACGTTACGCTCTGAAAAAACAGAACGTTCCAGACAGCAACTTGGTAGCCATTGTTGATCCGTCTGTTGAGTACACACTTAACACATTGAGCAACATCGTAAACGTGTCAAACAACCCACGTTTCGAAGGACTAGTTCGTGACGGTATAGCAACTGGTATGCGTTTCATTGCAAACGTATATGGGTTTGACGTATACTGCTCAAACTTCCTACCAACAGCAACTGACAACGCACTACCAGACTTAGCTGCTGCTAACCAAGATTACTCATCAACAAATGGTGTTGTGAACTTGTTCTTCTCAGCAGATCAGTCTGTAAACCCATTCGTGGGTGCGTTCCGTCAACAACCTCAAGTGGACTACGACTACAACAAAGACTTCCAAAGACATGAGTTTGTAACAACTGCTCGTTACGGTGTCAAGTTGTATCGTCCTGAAAACATGGTTCGTGTTGTCACGAAACCAACAGTAGCGTAAGGAGGTAGACTA
>BCSF01000633.1_pt1 | contig 13099 bp, 7 predicted proteins | sample 1016431 | NCBI WGS metagenome assembly BCSF01 (sample SAMD00045685;SAMD00045686;SAMD00045687;SAMD00045688;SAMD00045689;SAMD00045690;SAMD00045691;SAMD00045692;SAMD00045684;SAMD00045690;SAMD00045691;SAMD00045692;SAMD00045684;SAMD00045685;SAMD00045686;SAMD00045687;SAMD00045688;SAMD00045689, study...
GCCAAGAATCCACGCAGAATAGGGTTTCGGTTTGCGATGGTGTGAGCAAAGTCATTCTCCAGTTCACGAAGACCTGGGTTCAAAACGTTTGCAATCTCGTTACGGATACCGCTAAAAGGGATAAAATTATTTGTAAGGTTGGCAGCCCATACCTCAGACCGTGCACCGTCAAATGCAAGAACATCAGTCAAAGGTTGCAGACCAGCCAAGAATGACTTGTTAGTCAGGTTCATGCCAATCAGGTAACCGACCTTGCGGAACATGTTTTCAGTGCCAGCCTCGCTGAGGTTGCCTGCAACAAAGTTGTCACCGATGTCAGCGACTAGGGCCAACATGGATGCAAACGGCTCCAAGCCATCGTAGTTAATATATTTGTCACCGAGTTTGATAGACCTAGGACGCCAGCCAGTCTGTTCCCATGCCCTCCGTTGCTCACGGTTAGCAGGACCATTGCCAGTTAAACGACCTGTGGTGTAAAGACCAGCGGCTGCGCCTACAGTCAAGTATCCAGTAGCAACGCGACCACGAACCATGGCTTTAGCAGCTTCGAGCTGACCTACGTCTGTGATGCCATACTTCAGTACACCGTCAAGGTTGTCAGGTGTTGCACTAAGGATTGCACGGACGTCATCGTTAAAACGCGCCAGGATAGGCGTATGCTTGCTGACGACAGAGATAGCGTTAGCACCTGTCTTCATGAACAGGAAGAACGGACGAACGATAGGTGTCCGGTTCATCAGGCTTTCTAGCTCACCCAGACGGCCAGTCAAGGGCAGTTGCAGTGCAGCTTCCTTACCAGCATATTCTGCTGAGATGTCAATGACCTCACCAGATTGTCCGAAGATTTTCTTACGGAACTCTGACTCGTACTTTTCGATCAGCTCCCTAGTTACCTTGCCATCGCTGGCATTCCATGCAGCTTCAAAAGCTCTCGCCTTCATCTCTTGACGTCCGATGATGGTTTTAGTAAACGCATCAATCGTCGTCATAGCGTTAGACGGATACCTGACCCAGCTTTGGTTGTTGAAGTCCTGAATGGCAGAGGTCATCCGGTACATGGCCTTCTCAGCACTTGTACCTTGTGATTCAATTACACGTCCCAGGTTCTTCCAATGCTTTGCTTCAGAAGGGCTGACAAGTTGGTTTACATAAGGACCAGCCTGGTTATGGACAAGTGAATGGTGAGTGTTTTTAGCCAATGCCCATGCTTCACCGATGCCACCCCAGAACCCGTCAAAGGCCATGTGGTAACCCTTTGCAAAGGATTTAGCATCACCTGGAGTTAGGAGGCCTCCAACCATCATCTGCAGCGGTCTCAGACCTGCTAACAGACCAGTACCGGATGCAGCACGTGACAGAGTTTTCGGTGCTGACAGGATTGAGTTGTAAAGCTGACTAAACAAACCGTCAACAAACTTACTCCGTGCACCACCAATACCAAACAGTGACTTCCAGTTAAACACTGCATCAGAGGCGTACCGGCGCATTGCTTCCAAAGTGTGCACCTGACCGCCAGACTCAGCAAACGCACGCAAGAACGTTTCTGTCATTTCAGGGTCATTCTTGACAATGTTGCGAAGGCTCTTCATGAACGAAGTCAGTTGCTTGTCTTTGTTTGCACGAGTTACAGCGTTAGAGACCTGACGTACATCTCCACGGCGTGCACGCAACAGTGATCCAGCAAACTCGCTTGCTTCCTGATTAAGACGGAAAGCAGCTTCTACTTTGTCCAACAGGTTTGTCAGACCTTTCTCAATAGGCACTTTGTCCACTACAGAGTGCAGTGCCATAGCCTTTGTAGACACAGCAGTATTCAGGTCATACATCAACATTTCCAACGCTATAGCGTTAGCACTGTTCATGACCGAACGCTACTAACCAGCAACAATTGTCACAGTGATACTGTCTTCCATCAACAACTTCTGGATGTCGTCGAAGTTGCCTTTAGACAAATCAGGGAATGCAGAAAGAATATCAGTGTATTTAGCAACAGCCAGTTGTTTGATACCCATCATGTCTGTGCCAAGACCACCTACGTTTTGACCTGCAGGGATTTCCAGACCACGCTGCACTTCATCAGCAAAAGCAGCAATCTGTTTGCGGACCTCAGTGTTACTGCGTGCCATCCGTGTCAGTGCAGCGTCTGTAATCAAACGTGCACGCTGACCAGCCGACAGGTCACCACGATTTGCCATAGCCAGCATGTCTTTCATGGGCTGGTACAGGTTGCCTGGACGTACGCCACGCAAGCCCTTGTCAGGCAGGTCGAACATGTCAGGGTGAATGTTCGGTGTCGGCTCTGTCAGATTCTTGTCAAACAATTCTAATTGAATGTTTTCCTTGACAGCACTATCTTGTGCCTCAGCAATCTCAGCAGCAGTACGCGCCTCCACAACCTCAGGATTAGCGTCCTGAGCTTTCTTAAGTTTTTCTTGCAGCCTAGAAAGTTTCCTAAGCTGACGTGCCTGCTCTTTACTGCCATCAGGAAGCTCCTTAGCAGCCTTAGTTACAGTATCAATTTCTTGTGTCAGTGCAGTGAGGTTAGCCCCTGCACCTTCTTTTGCACCTGCATCGACAGCCTCAGCAGTTGCTTTGCCTGCACGGAAACTAAAGATCTTACCAACAGCCCAGCCCATGCCAAGATCTTCCAAGACATGCTTGGCTTTCTTTTCAAGGGGTGAAGACTCTTCGTTGGTTGCAGTCAACGTCCACCAGGGCATCAAAGGTTGCAGCGAGTCGTTAATGGTTGATTCCATCGAACGCTCACTGACAAACACAGCGGTGGCACTGCGGCCAGCACCTGACACCTTCAGTGCGCCTGGTACATATTTAGATCCGTTGATTACAGTTTTGAGTTTGTTGAGCTTTGAGAGGTGTGCAATACCACCAGTGCCAGCAAAACCAGCACCAAACTCCAAGACGTTGCGGAGAAATTTACCCCACACAGTCTTGTTCATAGGCTCAACTTTATCGTCTACTTGCAGCCAGCTAGGTTCAAACTTAGGGTCTAGCAGCTTGCCAGTGAGGGCACCCTCAAGGGTACCGCCCACACCTTCAACCAGGTCAATACCTGCACCGACAACTGCGGTGCCCACCTCTTGTAGTGGATTGTTGGTTTCTTCCTCTTTCGGTTCTTCAGGTTCTGGTGTCGGTTCTGGCTTTGGTTCTTCTTTTCTACGACCAGTTTCAAGACCGTCAAACGATGGCAACCCATCGGGATACATCGCATCCGCTTCATCTATAATTTGTTCAAAGATAGAATCACGATCTGCGTCGTCTTGATACTGTGTTTCGTCATTGACAGGTCCCGTAGGAGTTGTAGTCATAGCACTTATTGAAGGTTAGCTCTCGATCCGTGCATCAGAAGTATCTCGCTACCATCAGGCAGAACGTAAATAGACATGACTCCGCCACCACCAGGGTCGATTTCGGTTTTGAGATATTCTGCACCACTTACAGAGATGCGTGTATTTTTGGGTGTAGCAAAGTCAATCCCGTTATGGAATTTAGGGACTCCATAAACAGGATGAATCCGTGGGCCGTAGCCTGAAGTTTCACGGAAAACTTGATCAATAGGCTTGCCGTCAACCAACAGACGATTCAGGATCGAAGTCGGATCGACGTGTTGACCTCTATGATTGTTGTATTTGACATGGACATGAGGTCCAGTTGATGCACCAGTGTTCCCCGTAAGAAACTCCCTGGCAGCAGCGCCCATCACTGCAGGATTAGAGAAGGGTAATCCTTCTACAAGAGGCTTGTTAATGTATGGTACGTCAGGATCAATACCTGCATCTTTTAGACGCCTGTATGCGTCTTCTACAAACATATTATCAGCGTCTTCCTTTGCATCAAAATCACCAACCAATGCGTAGGCTTTAATAGCTTCGCCAGGTGTCGTAGCATTTTTGACTTCTGGGAATCCGCCTAATATATCAGCTAGAGCCTTGATTCTTGCATGTTCTGTTTCGTACTCCTCAGACATACCGTCCCGCTGGTACAAAACACCAGCCAAAGGTGCGATAGCCTCAGGCATTCCATACTCTTGTGCAACTCGCGTAGCATCGTGAAACCCTGCAGGTCCTTCACGGATAATGGCAGGAGGGTGGCTACCTGCTACACCAACACGACTAACGCGGTTGGGAGTTGGACTTGTAAGTAATTCTAGCTGCTTCAATGCTGCAGCAGTACCCTCATATTCGTCTTTGGGAGGAGGATCAACACCAAGCAACAAAGACCTAGCCTCATCAAATGTGATTTGGTCATTCGGGTTTTGTAGGTTAAAATGTTCAACATATCTGCGTAATTTAAGAGTACCCGCACCACGCGCTGATGTTGGGTCTGATAATTCTGCAAGATCGTTTTCAGTAAATAGATCACCAACATTGCTGATAAGGCCTGCTCTGCCTCGTGCGATAGCGGTGGCTCTAACGTTTTCAATCTCCTTTTCTCCACGTTCAGAAGAAAGATTTGGATCTACTTTGAACATTTCATTGGAGAACCTGCTTTGGGATCCAGCACCTTCACGTGTATAGATACCTTTTTTACCAAGAATGTCAGCTTCTACTGCCAACAATGCTTGGTCATAGGCTTTCTGCCATGTCATGTCTTCAGGTGCATTGGGATCCATAAGGATCTGACGTGCACGTCTATGTAGGTCCGCCTCAGCAGCCTTAGCTACAAGCGCATTTTGACCTGCAAGGTCTTTCGCGTTGCCGCCTGTCATGCCTACAGCAGTAACTACAGCTTGCTGTACACCATCAACATAAATCTTTGTATCAATACCAGACCTACCATTGACGCCGTAGCGTTCATCGATAAGTTCTGCAGCATCGACATATTCTTTGACACTTTGCAGTCTTGAAAACTTGGGGCTGTTGAGAACGTTTGAAGTGAAGTCACCCTCGCGGATCATAATGTCAGCAGCTTGCTGTTGATCTCTCAGCTCACCAGCTTCCTGGGTACCTTCGTCTCTAAGATTGGTAAGAAGTGGATCAACTCTTCCAAACCTATCATAACTAGCTTTGATAGCTCTGTTAATAAGATCTTCTGGTGGTGCTCCGTTTTCTTTGATGTTTAGACTTGCAACAAAATCTCTTGCGAAGTTTTCTACTTCTTGATCTTCTACTGCATCTTCGTGCTGGTCACGTGCCAGACGCTGTTTTGACATCTCGTAGCGTGCGGTTGCCAGCTCAGAGCCAAAAGCATTCCGCCAAGACTTACCCATGTAGTTATTGGTACTGTCAAGAATCAAATTGACTTGATCTTCACTAATACCTCCCATATTGGGACCTACAGACTGCAGTTCCAGCAAATGTTTGAAAACTATCTCTCTGGCTTCAGGAGCAGTCAAACCAGTGCGCCGGAGTTTATCCATCGCATCTTGAAGTAGCCTGCTATTAGGGCCAGCCGACACCAATACCCCAACACCTAATTCAGTCAGAGCTTGAGACTTAGCTTCCTGTTGAATCTCTTTTGTCTCTTGTGCCCTAGCTGCAGTCATGACCTGCAGTTCTTTGTTCCGCATCTGGGGCATGACATATTTGTTCAACATGCCTGGAGAGATCTCCTCTAGCTGCCTGATGCGGCGATACTGAGATTGAATGACACTGAGTGCTAGACGTTTTTGGTCAGCTCCCTGCGCTGTAGCTGGAGTAAATTCAACACCATCGAGTGTAAGCTTTGTAGTGTTGTCTTCAGCAAAAGCTGTATCAACAAAGACGCTATAGCCGTCACCATACGCAGTAGCAACACCACGTTTGTAGCCATAAGCAGCCCAGCCCGACAAACCGCGCATACGTGCAACGACGTCAGGAGGAGCACCATTTGCTTCCAGTTGATCAACTCCTGCCTGGTATTCTCTATCATCTTGCTCTAACGCTGCTTCCTGCAAATCGTAGTCAGGTTGCATAGCTTGCATTCTGGTGGCATCTTCCATGCCTTCAGCAAAATACTTATCAGCCTGATTCTGTGCGTAACCTTCTGCAGCGGTTGAGAGGGTTTCCATGAGCTTGGAAGAGAAGCCCTGTAGCTGCTCTAGCTCCATGCTTTTAGCGAGACGCATAGACTCTTCCTGCTGTTGCATATCGCGCAGGGTTGCGTCTAGCGTACGCTGCATATTCTGTTGTTCTGTTCGTTGATTCTCACGCATCTGTGGCGTAGGATCAACTGCCTGGATAGGTGCAAAGCGATCTGTCTGAGCTGCACCTTGGAATTGTTGCCTTAGTTCAAACTCTTTCATTAGCCAGGTTTCTTAAGTCCAAAGAAGGTTTCGCCTGCAGGGGTAAAGTTGTAGCCAGTTTGCATACCAGACATGGCAGCTTGACCAATCATCAATCCCATATTCATTCTGGGTGCAGCCGGTGGTGTGGGTGCAGCAACACCAGTCTGTAGTTGTGGTGGGATTGCAATACCAGAGAACGTCTGGTTATTTGCAGACTGCAACTGACTGTCAATGTTCTGCAAGTTACGTTCAGATTGAGCACGTGCACTGGACAGGCTTTCTGCCTGAATAGCTTGCTGCCGTCCAAACTCACCAAGTGTAGATACAAGAGATGCTCGCTCAAAGCTGCGACCTCTGTTACCACCTGCAGCGCGGTTAGCGCCCATGGCACGCATCAGTTGTGTACGGGCTGCTGAGTTTTGAAATGCAGCGCCACGGAACACTTCGTTCAGTCGGACCTGTTCAGACTCCATAGAACGACGTGCAGCCTCAGCATTAAAGCTGAACTGACGATCTGCAATTTCTAATTGTTTGTCAAAACGCTTTTCAGTCAGTTCGTTCTGACGATCAATCATCAAGTTTTGAAACGTATTTTGATATACGTTTGCTTTATGCTGTTGTTCAGCTTGTCGGACTGCTTCATTGTGTTTTGCAGAAGCCCCAAAAAGGCTCATGCCAAACTGCAGGCCGCCCATAATTGCGCCTAATGCCATAATCTAATAAATTCTACAAAGTACAGGTTTTTAGGTCCTTGTATTTTCACATCTAAAAACTTGAACCCTAAGTGTTTTAGAAGTTTGAGGTGCGTTGTATTCCTAACATCTGCACAGTTGTAAAGAACTTTGTGTGGTAAAGACTCTAACCAACGTTTTGCTTCTCTAATAAATGTAATAGGATAGTCTTCTATAGCAGGTGTGCATAACATCCATACACAGCCGTCATCAGACACGCCAGCAATTCCGGCAGTCTTACCGTTTGGAACGTGAAACACGACGGTATGGCCCTGTAAGGTATCTAAAAAAAGAGCGAGAGCTGGGTTGATTCCCCAGCCCTCTTGTAGCTCACGCCAGTCGTCCTGACGTAGATTCTCAGCAATGTAGGCAACTTCTTTGTACGTGGGCGGATGGATGTACTTAGACACGTTTGTAGAATTTGGTGGTGTATCTACCCTCCCAACTAAAGCCAAGCAAAGACACAGGGTACGGTGTTGTACCTTCGATCAGTATGCCTAGGTTGTCGTTACGTTGGAAGATAGGAACGTTGTGTGTAGAAGACGCCAACATGTTGACGTTGTTAAGATTGTAAAGATAGGGCAGTGTTACGCTAACAACATTCTCCCAATCAGATAAACCAGTAATATCGATCTTGTAATCAACGGGGCCACTAAGTCCGGTGGAAACCTTAATGCGATGAATGATAAGGTTTGATACATCATCATTACTGACATTATCACCAGATTGACTAAACACATAAAGCTTCGGTAGCTCCAATTTCATGTCATAGTTCAATCCCACAACAACATCCTGACCTCTGAAGTCACCGTCTACATCGAAGGTGTTACCGCTGAACGTTGGGTTAAGCAAGCTACCGTCAGTAGTATTAACAAGAGATAGCTTCTTACCTGTGATGGCGTTGAACGGCAGAGTGTATGTAGACTTCTTAGTCGTGCTGTTATAGGCTACAGGTGGATTGGTTGTCCATAGGTCAAGGCATACGTCCGTCTTCTCACCCGTAGGCAGCGTCAGGAAGCCTTGCTCACTAGACTGGTTCATGTCAAACGACAGTGCATACACACGTGTGTCGTCATGAACGATTGCGTAATATGTGCTGTTGTCGAAGAACTGATCCAGAACTTTGCCAGTCATCTCCCACTTGTACCACGTCTCTACAACACGGTTGTCGCCAGAGTTGAAGAACCTGTATTGATAGATAGTTTCTTTATTTTTAGTTGCCATGGAGACCATAGATAGCCCTGGCGAACAAATAAGATTATCAATAGAATCAGGAATTAGTTCTGGTACGTTCTGAGTCGTATCCCTAGACGTAGGTGGTTGGTCTGTGCTGATATTCATCAGCTCGTACATGTGGGTGTACAGCGGGGTCTTAGCAACAAACACCATTGACGTGCCAAGTGACACAGCTTCAACACCAGGATCAGCCTCAAAACTGCTAAGCTTGTTAATCTTCGCTGTCAACGGGCTGAGGGTATCAGAGTCAGTGGTTAGGTAGAACTGGTCATTTTCACCAAACAGGACCAAACCAACGGCAGTTGCCTGCACGTAGTTCAGAAACACAGGTCTAGTGCTCGATGCAGAGATGTCAATAGGATCATCGTCTGTAGCCGTCTTAGCTGAGGTAACAAAGAAGTTAAAGAAGTCACCTGCTTTGCTTAAGATGACCGCATCGTTAGCCAAGACTCCAAACCTGTTACGGAAGAAGAACATTGATTTGATCTTCTCACCGATGAAGCTAGGCAGTGGATTGGTGTTGTCATCTCCTACAACCCTGTCAGCCCAGTTGACTGGTTCATATTTGAAGGACCCGTCAGCCTGTCTGACAAGCTGGTGTGGCAACGTAAGCTCGTCCAGTTCAAACTCAATACCAGGTCCATTAGTTTCTACCCAGGCACCTGCACCATAAGTCTGTCCATTTGAGGTCTCGAACTTGACCCACATGTCATCGATGTCGATGTCAGTGGTGTTGATGATCTTGAGCTTATAGTCATTCTTGGCTTGGATAGGCAGTCGTGACACGTTAGGTACACTGTTCTGGAAGGCGTAAATGCCGTCCTGTTGTGAACCACCACGGACCTCAATCTTGAATGAGCTGCTGCTAGTAATAGAGATGCCAGGTCCAACCTGTACAGCATCGTAATTAGAGTTACCGTCGATTGCTGTGGCAAGTGCACTGGCGATGCTATTAGCGTCAGTCTTTGCTTGTGCAGCGTTGTTGATCACTGCAGCAGCAGGTGTGCTGTGGGTGAAGGTCGTCGTTGTGTTGCCGATCGTTAGCAACACCTTGTAGTCAACGTTATATGCGACGACGTTGATGACAACAAATGCCTGGTTAGGGAGTGCAGCAGTCGTCGTTGACTTCATCGCCACTTCCTTGTTCTTGTTCAACACGAACGTATAGTCGTTCAGTGTCAAGAACTCGATGTCGTCTGCAGTAGCGTCTTTGAGGTATGCGTTAGACGGCACCTGCCCATCTGTGATAGCACAGCTTGTCACCTCACTGTTATAGGCTGTGTAGGCTGTGGCTTCTGCAGTGACAGCGTTGTCGTAGTTTGTCTTAGCCGTTGTTAGTGCAGTAGTCTTTGCTGTCAGGTCACTAGAGGAGTGTGTAGCTGCTGTCGTTTTGATAGCCTCGTATACACGGAACCCTTGACTTGCAAGGTTTGGGTGCTCGTCAGTAACCTCTGTGCCTAATGCGTAGTTTGTAGGAAGAGTAGACGACCCTTGACTGATGATCGTATCGTTGTCCTTGACAAGATAGTTACCTGCACTGTCCTGCAAAATTCCAGACGTGAGATATTCTTTGAGATCACCGACAGGGTATTTATAGTTTACTTTGAATAGACGTGAGGTAGTGGCATTCTGACCGGCGTTGACGACGGCAAACTCATCCTCTGCAGTTTTGAGCAGCTTGAGTTTTGCAGCCGTGTTAGCTACAGCAGTGTTGTATGCCAGCAAGTCTGTCTGCAGGTTTGTGTAGTTACAGCCAGACTGGACACCAGTGTTTGTGCCCATGTCAACTTTACGCGGACTGCCGTCTAGCAGGCTCCAGACACGGAACACGTTGTCGTCATACTGTGCGACATACTTTTCCTGTGCGTCACGCAGGATAGAGAACCACCTACCACCAGTAGATGCATTCTGCAGCTTGGCTTCATATTTACCGCCGGGACGTTTCAGCATACCCAAAGCGTAGTCCGGGAAGGTATTCACCGCGTCTTTGACTTGACCTGGAAACTTCCGATTGTCAGGTTGTTGTGATATACCTCGCAGGAGGTTAGGGATTCTTTGGGTTACAGAACTCATCGTTTCAGTGCGTTAAAAGGCTGATAGCTTTGATAGAAACTATCCCCGTCTCTGAAACCAAAGAAGGAGATGTCACCTTGATTGAGGTCATACTCCAGTGCAGCAGCACGGGTCATGACTTCCTGCTCTTGCAGAAGGGTGTTGATCTCCTGGTCACCAACCATCTTCACAGCACACATACGTGCAGCACGTGCGGTGATGTAGTTCTGGATAGCAGCAGGGACGTCAGGAAAGTCAAAGAAGTATGTGATGTCTACGTGGATATTTTTGTCGAACGTGTATTTGTGATGTAGTCGATCATACAGTTTCACACCACGCTTGACGACATCAAACTCCCCGTGGTGGTGGTGTTGGTTGATGTCGATCTGCAGTGCATTCTGCGGGTACTTGATTTCTTTGGTGATGTTGTCAGGTGTTAGTTCGATGTTGCGTTCGACGTTGAACATCCAACCTTCTGACTGACATTGCTTGCTGACCTCACGAAGGGTGTTGACCACGATAGCAACTTCGGGGTTCTGAAGATCCAGAGTGGTGACAGGAGCCTGTCCCACCGAGCTAAGTATTTGATTTACAGCATCCAGTTCGGTGGACACAGCATAAGTAGGAAAGGCCATATCGTAAATAAAAAAAAGGGACCCCGAAGGATCCCTGTATAGAACAACTGAAAAGTATCAGCCGCCGTAACCAGCGTTGTTGGTAGCGGACTGGACAGTACCGAACTGCGCGGGGGCAGTGGCGGTGCCAGCAAACAGCTCAACAGCAGCGGCGGGGTTCAGATAGTCAGCGCCCATGGCGAGACGACCCAAGATCACGTCACCCTGGTAGATGACAGAAACGTCACCACTGGTAACTTGCACCTGAGGACCAATCGCTTCCACGCAACCAGCAGCTTCGCGTTGGAAGATGAGGCCACAGGAGTTAGCGAAGTTGGAAGCTTGACCGTAATCGTTGTTGATACCGGTCACGCTGTTGCGTCCGTCTTCGATGCCTTCGCCCACGAACGAACCGGTCTCGCCAGGATCAGCGACACCAGGGTTGGTGGCAGAAGCAGTACCATACTTAGTACCGTACTGAGAGAAGAATGGGATGTTCATCGACTTGTAGATCTTGATGCCTGCAATCTCGATGATGCCCTGGCCGCCTTGCAGCGCAGTGCCTTGCTCGTCCCTATTCACCAATCCGTTGCTGCCAACAGCTTGGATAAGTTCATAGTATTGGCGGGGGTTAAGTACACCCACGCGGCCTTCGGAACTAACACCCTTTTCGTCAAGTGCAGCTGCAGCGTCATAGAAAGCTGCCACAAGTTTGGCAGAATCGTATGCATCAAAAGCAGCAGTACCAGAGGCACCAACACGAATTTGGGTTCCGCCGGGCTCGATGAAAGAGGACTTTTGCACAGGAGACTTAGCCCGAGCACCGCGAGTAATTGCACGGAAGATCAGACGGTCATATTTTTGTGCGAGTGCATATCCGATCTTCTTAGAGATTTCGGAACGCAGATCGTAGTGAGAAAGGGGCTCATCAAGGTCGTAAACGAATGCACTGGAGATCAGCAGATCGTCAACGGTGATGGTCTTCTCAGCCACCGGAGGTGCGCCGTCGCTGTTACCGAGGATGGCGTTTCCGGGGGTATGATATTCAGCAGTCGTGCGACCGGTGTAGATGAACTGCATAGACTTTCCGTTGGAAAGAGTACGCTTCATCACCATGTCACGGGCGATTGCGTTGTACTCGAAGCCCTTAAACATCTCACCAGAGAAGAGCTTCAGATAAAGAGCGCGGCTATCTGCAGCGCCATTAAGACTACCAGGCCGTGAAAGGCTAGTAGTCAGGTCAGAACTTTGATGTGCCATTGTAAGGAGTAAATACTATTAACCAACTCCCAAACGTTTGAGAAAATTTTGTAGCAAATTTTTTGTGGTCTATCCCACCGTCCAGACGGCTAATGGGTATCCGCGTACGGGCCAAAAGCCAAAGCAGGGCAGGTCCTACTCCGAGGTGCCTACCCCACAGGCGTGGATGCTTTCCGGTCATCCACTCCTTAAACCGTTCCTTCGGGCTTTACAGTTGTGGAAAGCTCGTTATGTTATGTGAGGGTGCAGAAGGTCAGGACTTCTTAGTCTTGGCCTTTTTTTCTCCCTGTTTTTTTGTATTGACAGGTCCGTAATAAGTTACGGACGCTTGTGCTTTGTTACTTTGATGCGACATTGCGCTTGACAACGTAGGCAACGCCCCGATAGGTCAGGACGATTTCTTTTTTCTGTGCAGTTTGAGACATGTGAAACTCCAAATACCTTACCCCCCTTTACTGGGGTAAGAGGCCTGCGTCCCGAAGGATGAACGTACGGCTGAAGTCTGTCAGGGCCCAGTTTTTTCAATGCAGCGTTTCTTTTTTCTGCTGCCCTAACAATGGTTGAAGCCTTGGATTTGTTATCTGGTCTAGCCAGGTAACCACGCACAAAGTCAAGAACAATGTTGCTGTTCTTTTTCTTTTTGTTAGGCATTACTTTTTCTTTGCAGTTTTAGCAGAACGTCGGAAGTTAGCAGCAGTAGGCGCACCCTTGCTGCCAGGCTTCCTCATTTTTTCTCCACTGCCAGCGGCAATACGTTTCCGCTTAGCATGGATGTTGGCATAAAGTCCACGTTTTGCAGGCATGATTAACACTTCCATTTGCGTAGTGCAAGAGCCTTACGTGTAGGACGACCCTTGCTGTCTTTCATTGGTCCTTTCACACCAGACATACGGGCGCAGAAAGAACGCTTGCATGGTCCGCCTTCAGGCTGTGGTGCCTTGAGGTTGGACCCTGTAGCTCTGTTGTATTTACGACGACCGTCA
>BCSF01000634.1_pt1 | contig 13075 bp, 15 predicted proteins | sample 1016431 | NCBI WGS metagenome assembly BCSF01 (sample SAMD00045685;SAMD00045686;SAMD00045687;SAMD00045688;SAMD00045689;SAMD00045690;SAMD00045691;SAMD00045692;SAMD00045684;SAMD00045690;SAMD00045691;SAMD00045692;SAMD00045684;SAMD00045685;SAMD00045686;SAMD00045687;SAMD00045688;SAMD00045689, study...
GTTGGTTCATTTAGTTGAATGGTTTCGTGCATTATATTGTTAGGTGGTCTGTTTCTGATTGCAGTACTGCTTGATCAAGTTTCTGCTCAACAGCTGCCATCTGTGGCGCTTTTTGTTGCATCATCATTTCTTGCTGTTGTGCCATAGCTTGTTGTTGTTCAGCTTGTTGTTCCTCCATACTCTTCACAAGGTTGAGTACATCGATACCAGATGCTGCTGCCAAACGTTTGATGACTTCATCAGTGTTGACATACTGTGCAATGGCATCAGGTCCGACAGTTTGAGCAATGACAGTAAGGAACTGTGCAAGGCTTTCACGATCTTGACCACGACCAAGGGCATTAATACCTGCCACAATAGTAGGCTTAACAATGTCACCCTTAGGCAAGCGAGGAATCTCGCCAGTCTTTTGTGCAACACTCAGCTTACGGTTTAGATAAGGCACAAGGAACTCAACAGTCAGCAAAGAAAACAAGCCTCCAAGCTGTTGTTCAAGTTCAAGTTGTGTCATCCTGACTTCTTCAGCAGTAGTGCGTTCCGAATCCCTAACGTTAAGGATAAGGAATGCTTCACTAAGACGTTGAGTCAGAGAGCCAATCATTTGATAGGCAGTCTGGAAGTCAGCTGTCTTCCCAACCTGCACCACACCGATGTCATCAGGTCGTCCCTGGATGATAGCACCGTTGCCTGCCTTAGCAAGTGTCTGGGGCTTGGTGGTACTGCTTGGGCTGACAGTAAACACTACCTTAGCAGCCGCTGCGCTGCCTTCAACGATGGCTTGTGACAGTGCTTCAAGTGACTGGAGGTCACCGATGAACTCCTCGACTCTACCACGTCCGTAGACCTCTCCGTCTACGTGGTTGAATCGTAGCACAAGCCAGGGGTTGCTGTCAACAGGAGCCTTGCCCATGGACTTGGGCAGCACCTGATCATACACTTCCTGATGCCAGATCCATCTGTTGTTATCCAAGGTGACGTGTGTATAAATATCACATTCATCATCTCGGCCAGATGTATCGTCAACTACTGAAGCGTATTCACTTTGTTTGAAATCGGGGTAAAATTTTTTGAGTAATTTTTTCGAGATTGTTTCTTTTGTTACAATTTCAATAACATTACCGTTACCATCTCTATCAATCACGTAGCGGTTAAGGGGATAGAGCTTGAGCCCATCCTTACCCATGAAGATAAGAGCATTACCAGCAACTACAAGATGCTTAAGTGCTTGGTGAACGACAACACGATCAGTAGAAGCCGCAATGGATTCCATGATGGTACGTTCAACTTTAGCAAACGACAAGTCAAGTTCTGATCTAATCTCTGGACCCAATTCTTGTGGAAGATTGATGTCGTTAACCTGGAGTTTAAAGAAGCTGGTTTGTGGTGGTAGCAATGCAAGCATAAGTTTACTTGCAAGCGTCACCACACCTTTAGCTCCAGTTGATTGCCAGGGTGTAGGAAGTTTAAGAGCACCTTTAGTAAAGTGCTCGTCTTCTCGAATAAGATAAGGTAGAGTTAGATCTGCTGCTCGTCTAGCACTGTTTAGAAACTGTGAACGGTCTGAAGACAATCTGTCGTAACGAGATTTAGCAGTCATTAGACGTTAAGAGTTTGAGAATTAATAGCTAGACCACCGTAAGGTTTAGTGTCACCAAACTGTTGACGGCGGCGTTTAAACGGTTGAGTACCACCAGTTGTTGGAGTCTCACCTGCGGGTTGGATTTGTAGACGTGGTGCTAGTTCAGCACGGCGTTGGTTTGCACTACGAACAGCTGCTTCTTGTGCAGCAGTTTCACGTTCTTTAGCACTTTGACTTCTAAGTGCTGCCATCTGTTCTTCACCTTGACGTGTCAAAGCAGCAGAACGTGAAGCCATTGTTTGGTCATAGATCTTCTGACGTTCTGCAATAGAAGCCAGTTGAGCAGAGTAACCACTACGAATTTGTTCAGCCTGAGACAACATGCTTTGAGTTTGAGCCCTATAAGCTTTAGCTTCATCTGTAATACCTACAGGCTTTGGCGCAGCAGGAGCTGGTTTCGACTGCAAAGCACGAAGTTGTTGTCGCAACGAACTAATTTCGTCACGATACTCCTGCTTCATCCTTTTAAATTTTCGCCGGAAACATTCCTAGCCATTACTCTTCCTCCATATAATTGATGACCCACTCAACGACACTACGCTGACCAGATCGGTACATAATTTTTTCCATTGTATCTTCAGGTGTAGGGTTGGTGGGTGGAAAGGTTTCTTCTAGTTTGGCAAGCATAGCGTTAGCCGTCATGCCACGAACGTCAAGAAGATTTAGATCAGGCATATTGTGGGAGGTTGACATTGGAGTGCTCGAAGAAAGCAGGCATTCTAGCAGACTTAGTTTCGGAAAGCTCAGGAGCCTTACCCTCATACATTAGCCGATCGCTAGAATCAAGCCAAAATTTTTTGTCCAAATATTTGTCCTGAGTATTAATGCCTAGCGGCTGCATTACCCAGTTGATAGTTGCCTTGCGGAGTTTATCAAGAGAAGGAGAGATGTCAAGCCCCAACTCGCGACAAATAAGGCTATTGGTAGCAACGTGGATTTGTTCATCACGACTAATGTCAGCACTTACTGTACGCATTCCAGCGTCACCGTTAAAGCGGAAGAATGGTAGAAGAACGAAGAAAATTGCACGCTCGGCAACCATCGCTTTCGTGATAGTGTGATCTGGATGCGCGATCCAAGCTTTCTGGAGTACCAGGGCCTCCTTTTCAGCCTTTTCATCAACACCGTAGGCATTTGCAATATAACCCAGAGCGAGATCATGGTTCTCCTCGTCTGTAACGTTGGATTCCAAAAGACTACGCGCGGAGTCAGGAACATTTTTATCCAAGGCATCTTTAATAAAATCTCCCACAGGTAGTTCCATATGTCGCAAGGCAAGAGCACGGTGGATTGCCTCCTCCGCGCCCTCTTTGCATGTACCAGCAGTTGTCTGGACTGGTGTCCATTTGCGCTTTCGCGCCATTAGTTTTTCGTAAGGGTTCATTCTGCACAATCACATTGAGGTTCAGGGGTGTCCTCAAGCAGGCTGTTCAGATAATCATTTACATCCTCCTCATCAAGAGCAGCATACGCATTAGACTTATCTTGAACATCGCCCATAACTTGAAGCGAGTAATAAAGGGAAGTCTGGGGCGATTCAAGCCACTCTTCGATAAATGCTTCATCATACGTGACCACATCAGACCACGAGTTGAAGCTGTAACCATGAAGAAGTCCAGTTCGATTAAGTAGAGTCATGATGCCATCGGCAACACGTTTGTAAGCTTCCCAGCCTACTTTGGAGGCGATCTCTACATCACCGTAGTTGTAAGTTTGTACTCCGAAAGTACCGCTGTCGCGATCGACTGTCTGCGAGATAGGTGGAGCGATCTCTGGTGTGCAAGTATAACCATCCAGATCTGTGCTTCGATAACTGCAGGAGGCAGTGGGCGCAATAGCAAAGGCTCGAACCATTTTAGCAGCGCGAGCAACTTGGGCTGCCTGCTCAATTCCAGAGTTAATTTGGGTGACAAGTTCATAAGCTGCAGACCGTACTGATTCTCCTTTGTTGAATTGTTCCAACGCACGACCGAACTGGTCATACGTTACTCCGTACCGCCGTAGGAGGTTGGCGAGACCAAGCATTCCGAGTCCCACCTGTCGATCAGTTTCAGACGGGAGGTATTCTCCAGAATCTCCGACACCTGTTCGACCATGAAGCTCGCACAACTCGGACATACCTTCAAAGAATGCACGTGGGATGTCGTCGAACTCACAGGCTCCGAGATTGACATGTTGTAGCAGGCACGTTCCTCGTGAGGGCAAATATACTTCGAGACAGACGTTACCTCGGATTCGTTTTCCTTCATTGTCATACTTTACTTTATTAAGCCAGATGTCGCCGGAACGGATTCCGTAAAGGAGTTGATCTTTGAATTGACACTCTCGCCACCACTCTTCAGTAATGTTGACGCAGCGTTTAACCCAAGGAAGTTCCGAGCGTGGAGTGTTAATGAAACTGAGGCAATCAGGATGGCTGAGGTCGAGATGGCAAACAATAGCGCCGTTTTTGTACACCCCGCCTCGTCGGAGGATTTCATTTAGAGTACTGTAGATTTTTGCAAAGGATACAGGACCACTAGCGGTAACACCAGATGGTCGCTCATGACCTTGTGGGTCAAGTTTAGACAGGTGGACAGCACAACCTGCACCATAGCGCAGAGCGTGTGAGGCAAAGCGCCAAGACGCTTCAATGCCTTCCGGGCCTTCCATCTCATTCTCAACTACAAACACTGTGCAGCTGACTGGGAGGCGTGAGGTTGGGTCGTCAATCCAGGATTGGACACGACCAGTGCGAGAGATATAGTTGGACATTTTAGATAAGGTCGCCAAGGTGGGGAGGTTTGTAGTTTGGACCCTTCAGTACTTTACCATCAGCACGAAGGACTGGTTGCCCATTGTCGTCCAGTTTGGACATGTTGGATTTGTGGACTCGATCTAGGGCTTCATCGAGGTTCCATCCTTCGTTTGCTGCGTACTGGTAACAGACATACACAAGGTCCGCAAGTTCTTTAAGGACGTGATCCATTGGCTCACGGTGGTATGCTTCATGAAACTCAGACCATTCTTCATCGATCAAACATTTCTGCTTCTTGCGATGGATCGCCCCATTCTGGACGCTGAAGGCGGAGCGGAACTCGTGGGCTTGTTGAAGTAGTGTGGGATAGCTCATTTTCAAGATAGTGGATTGCTTTTTTTAAATCTTGTTCCGCACTATCTTTGTGACCAGCACGGCAAATGTATTTGATGGCATTACCCAGGTGGTAGTTTAATCCTTGGTCTCGGATGAAATCCCAAACTTCGATGGATCCACGGGTGTAGTAAGACGGGGAGTCGGCCAATTTTTTACTAAGTTAGATATGTTGTTGGATAGACAGAAGTTCTGTCGTTGTAGCGCAAGAAAGACTGTAATGATGTCTTCCTTCTTGGCGTCAGGATTTTCTAGAGCGTCCTTTATCTGACGCATCTTTAGATCCTGCTCCATTGTCAATTCTGTAATCACTGGAGGGGGACCAGAGAATTGGTTTCCTATTGATGAAGTCATAGTCAGTGCATTGAAGAATCTTTGCAAGTCTTGCGTTCTCAAGCGCGACTTCCTCCGAAAGATCCTTGTCAGCGAAAGCTTCGACAACAGTCTTCCAAGAATACCCTTTTTCCTCGAATAGGGTGATTGCACGCTTAACACCAATACCGGGACATCCGGCGTAACCATCAGTTTGATCTCCTGCTAATGTTTGAACAAGATGCCAACGTGCTCCCTCGTCGGGTTCCACATTCATCAATTCTGACATGTCGAACAACTTACCAGGGATCTGGCGCATGTCCTTATCAGGAGAACAAAGAACGTTATCAGGGTTAGCTGTGGCATAAATACCCAAGGCATCATCAGCCTCAAGTTCGGGCATTACAATAACCTCATACTCAGTCTTGAGTTGGTTAATGACCCGTTTGTATCCGCAAGGTTTCTTACGGTTGCGATGCCCTTTGTATGCGGGCTGGATAGATTTACGAAAGTTTACACTGTCGCTAAAAAACAGAACTACATCAGGTACGTCCCATATAAAATGTTGAGTAAGTTTTTGGATGTCACGCTTAACAGCAGCGTAAGCGTCACTAAATTTACTTGTGACTAGAATTACATCATCGCCCCAATCAACTTCTGTTTCGGCGGCGGCACAGCATTTGTAAACGACGAAATCGGCGTCTACAAGTAGCTTCACCTGCCTTGTCCTCGGTAAGCTTTACGACCAGCCTTTGGCTTGGAATGTTGACCGTTACCTTGGCGGGTTTTCTTGGACTTAAAGGGCACAAATTTCTTGATGCCCATCAGGGTTTTACTTCTCATTAGTGGGTTTCACTCCAGTTGTTTCCGGTGGTTGCTTCAGCGTCGATTTCGACTCTGAGATTGTAGTATTCTCCAGCTTCTTTAGCTGAATATACCAAGGATGAACAAAGGTCTTGTGCGTGCACGGGGGCACACTCGAATTGTAACTCGTCATGTACAAAGGCTAGTTGGCTACAGCATAGGTTTAGTAATTTTAAATTGTTTTGGTTGATAACCATCCACCGCTTAGCCAGGATAGCACTGTTGCCCTGTAGGCAGTAGTTCAACGCTTTATGCGGTGAATCCACGATAATTTTTCTGCCATCGAGAGCTTTGATAAATCCACGTTCTGAAGCTTTTTTAATTGCCTCCAAGAGTTTATCGAGTCCATCAATCGCCTCAACGTAGGCGGTACGAATCTCCTTGCCTTTCTTTTTGGCTGCACTTGACGATAATTGTTTGTCATAAGAATGTCCAATTTTTTCGTCACCTGCACCATACAGAAACGCATACGTGACGGTCTTCACTAATTTTCTAGAAATTCCTATCTTGTCTGCATTGACTTGGTGGATGTCTCCGTTGAGGAGAATGTCGGCGTACCTGCCTCCGTCATACCTGGCAAGAAAATGGCTAAGCATCCGCAACTCAATCCCAGCAAGATCAGCACCGACCATAACTTGACCGGGACTGGGCTGGAAAAGTTCTCTAAACCTTGAATCGCTTGGGACTTGTGCGAGATTGGGGTGACGGTGGGCGCAGCGGAAAGTGGACGTTGCGACTGAGCAGTGGTGATGTATCCTCTGTTCATTCGTAACAAGCTTCAGCCAGGCGTTCGTGCCTTGCGAGAGGAGACCAAGCATTTTGGTTACCGTCAAACATCTCAGCAACATCGTAGAAATCTCTGATCCTATCTCTTTCAGAATAGGCTCGTCGATAATAGGCTTCCCAGTGGCAGTCAGCTGGCTTGGTTTCCATCCATAGAAGGTCGTAAGAATCCATGCTATATGATCTCGTGATGTAGGGTTAAACTCTTTTAGTCGTGTGAATGTTGCTCCAAGTACATAGCCTTGTGTTTTGTTATTTCTTTTAGGAGTTTTTTCCTCGCCTTTGACGAAAGGGTGCCTTTTTCGTAATACTTCATGAGTCTCTTCCAATTCTTTTTGGAGAGCCTGTGTAAGCTGCCATGCAGCTCTCTCATCAAAATACCATCCATGTTCCTCCTGTCGTTGTAGGATAAAGGCTGCTTCTTGTTCTAGCGCAACCCAGCTAGGTATGGGCGGAAGTGCTCGCATAGTTTGGTGGTAACTTTAACATCTTGTACGCAGTAGTCCTGCATTTCCTTTGACCAGTTCTTCCAGTCACTTGACTTACCGAACTCACCTTTGTTTTCACCAAGACGATACCCATAAGCTTCCAGGCTGTGTGATCCGTACAACTTCAGAGGCATACCCTCCCATGTCTTTTTCTTATCCAGATCCATTAGGTCCGGGTGATAAAGACGGCTAAGCAGAAGAGTATCCAGGCAATCACCAACACGTCTAAACCATGGATAAAGTTTATTGATGACGCTAAGATCATAATTAATAATGTTATGACCAGCAATGAGATCTGCATCTTCAAGGAACTGGACACCACGAACAATCGGGTCCGCTGCGGGTTTGTCAGTAGCCCTGTCAAACGCTTGATCATTGAAGACCATCGTCTGTTCAGTGTCTGTATCGTGGATAACAAGACAGTGGATTTGGGTAACATCACGTAGAAGTCCGTCCGTTTCTATGTCAAAGATGAGCATCAGCGACCGTTCCAACGGTACGTTTTGTCTACAAACTTAGCGCGTTCAACCATCTCTGGTGTTGGAGGGTTAGGTTGTTTAAGTTCAGAAGTCGGTTGTGGCGTCAAAGTCTGGTTCTGCTTGAGTTTCATTGAATTTACAAGTGGATAGGTCATAGCTTAGTCGGCAAGAAACGCCTGTTTCCCCAGAGTAGCGATTTTTGAGAACTCTAACAGTTGTATCAGAGTGTTTAGATCCACCCTGCTGATCTCTTTCGAGTCCAATAACTGCATCGCTAAGTTGAGCGATCGCCGCACTTCCTCTAAGCTGTCCGAGTGTAACACGCGCTCCTTCTTCATGGTTTTGATCTCCTGAGGTACGTTTAAGGTGAGACACAAGGAACAATGCAATACCTGTACGCTCAACAAGAGAACGTAGGCGCGTCATTGTAGTGTCAATCATGCGCCGTTCATCACCATCTAATCCACTGAGGAGGATCGAGAGGTGATCAAGGAAGATGACTTTGGTGTCAAGTCCTGAGGCGAGGTATTCGATTCGGTTGTAAATAATGTCAGGGTCAAAGCTGCCAAAACCGTCAAACAAATACAAGTCCCACTTTGCGAGAGTATCCTCGTAAGCTTCGGTGAGCGTCTTTCTGTCATGTTCTCCAAGGTGTAGTGATTTGCCAACATGGGCAGACATCAGCCCTAAAGCTGTACGACGGTTGGATTCTTCCAACGCCAAGTAACCGACCCGTTCTCCTTTTGAAAGAAGGTGAGTTGCAAGTTCACGACAGAATGAGGATTTACCGATGCCAGATCCTGCAGTGATTGTGACAAGCTCTCCATACCTGATCCCGTGAAGCTTTGATTGTAATCCTTGAAATGGGTAGTCATGATCAGCAGCTGGTGATGGTGTAGTAACAAGTTCTAGGAGTGACTTGCCATCGACGATACCGTCTGGACGGTAAGGTTTTGCGTCCCATATAGCGCGACAAACCGCCTCAGAGTCACGGGCAGAGATGGCGTCTGACGCATCTTTGTAATCGCCCAATAAGTTAGCGATCTTGACCTTGCCAGGTGGCAAGACGCTAGCCGCTTCCTCCGCCGCTTTACGGCCAGCCTCGTCATTGTCGAAGAACAAGACAATCTCTTCATAGCCCTGTAACCATTGTAGGTTCTTCTGGATGGATTTTCGTGCACCTGCTGCACCGGATGGGAGTGATACCATCGGCCAACCAGGCATCGCCTCCTGACCGCTTGCCGCGTCAAGTTCTCCTTCGTAAATGACCACCCTTTTGCCACTGGTAGGAAAAAGGTGTTGACCAAAGAAAGTTCCAGGGGAATCGCCTTCATAGGTAAACTGTTTGTCTTTTGTTTTTATCTTGGCGCCAACTACGACACCAGACTCGTCATGATAGTAAAAGCGTAGCTTAGCACCATCACGGTAGATTTTATACTTCTCGCATACCTTTTGTGAAAGGTTGCGTTTTTGCAGCCGTTCGGCTGAACCTAGTATTTGCACACGTTTGGTTTGATGAATGTGTAAAGAAGGTTCACCATCACCGTGTGTGTAGTGATGGCAAACGAAACAATAAGTGTGCCCATCAGAGTAGACACTGCTGGCATCAGATGATCCGCAGTTGTCACATGACTCATGCCTGATAAATTCAGAGGAGCCATTTGAGGGGGATGTTGTGGAATGATGTCCACGGTATGTCATGGCGTTCACACCATTTAGCGTATGTAGTTTTAGATTTCTTGCTGATTGTATTGAATGGAGCTTGGAATACCATACGAAGATCTAGTTCAGGATTGAGCGTTTTAACCGCCTTAATTTTTCTCCGATCATCAGCATCCCAGTAACCTTTGCATTCAAGCACAACACCATTGGGTAGAATAAAATCAGGTGTATAAATATGCTCAATAACGTAGGGAACTTTGGTTGTTTCGTATTCATATTTTACTCCAAGCTCGACAAGTAAATCAGCAACCTTCTCCTCAAGCTTGGAGCGGAATGCCATTAGTCGTCAATCCCTTTCTCAATGATCTCCTCCACAATCTCGCTGATTGCACGACGCATCTCATATTTGAAATCGTTGCGATCAGCTTTGTAGCGGGTAGCACTAAGTTCAGGAAGGTTGACAGTCAGTGTTCCCTTGTACAGCCCAGTGGCTGCATCTTTCTCAACGTTGAAGTCTACCATCAGAAGTCATCCTCATCAACGTTTGCAGTCACGTTAGGCTCACCAGCTTTGAATCCTTCAGTCTTGCCAAACAGTGCGGCAACGTCATCAGCATTCATGTCGCCGGTATCTACACCAGCTCCTGCATTGAGAGACACCAGTTGTACACCAACCAGTTTAAGGCTTGTTCCGTACGTGACGCCATCACGAAGGATGTATGGTTTCTGATAGAACGCAAGCTTAACTCGGCTACCAGCATACATGGGCGTATCTTCGTCCGTGATGTGTGTACCTTCGGTGTCAACAACGGGCGGACGGGTTTCTTCATTCCAAGAGAACTTAACTTTGTATTGTCCCTCAGACACTTCTTCCCAAGGCTCAGGCTTGAGAGTAGAACGCTTGGGGTTCTTCAGTTTGCTTTGTGCCCATTGCAGTGACTCTTCACGGTCAGCTTCAAGAGCATCAATGATGTCCTCACCAACCAGGGCGGCGAGAGAGTAACCGAACTTGCTCGGTTTCAGCACAGCTTGGTAACCTTCAAGGATAACAGGCTGTTCAGTTTTGTGGATAGTGCGTGCCATTAACAAAAAAAGTAGGTGGATTCAATCACGGATTCTGGTTGCAGATCTCCGATGATCGGTGGGTCAGTCTCCGCTCCTATTTGGTGAGCGAAGTCTCGCAAGTAATCATGCTCTGCGAAGAGGTGCATATATGTTTCTCGTACGATTGTACTGAGAGAAGACATGTCAGTAGCACGACACAATACAGAGTCATGAATGAGAGCGATCGGTGCGTCGAAAGCCAACGCAGAGAAGTGGAGCAGAGATGCGTCAAGGGAATGGATTAGATTCGGTGCTGTTGCGTTCTTGTGGTGTTGTTTGTCAACCTTGTCGGAATCGTTGGTAGCGACAGTTAGCTTACAACGACCCAATAACTGTAACTCAACTTGAACTGTCTGCTTCTTCATGAGTTTTTGGGTGACAACAAAACCTGATGGAGTAGTCCATGTCAGCTCTGTCTCACCTCTGTCGATTGCTCTAGCAACCTCAGCCTCAATCCAACTCATGACAGCCATAGGACCAGGAACAACCTCATCCATAGCATTTCTAACAGCGACCACAGTCTTTGTCAAGTCATCTTTATCAATCTCAACACCTTTCTCAGCTAAGGCTTCTTTGATGTAGCCTCGGTTGGAGAATGGTTTGGCATTGTAAGGAACTGTCATGACGACACGCTTAACAGTCTTTCTATCCATATGTGGTTGGATAGACTTTGGACAGTAAGGTGTAGCAGTCTGTGCAACTACCTTGTAAGCATCTTGTGGACGTTCAGATGGTAGTACATTGACAAGCTTAGCTGTGTTCTTATCACGTGCAAGTCCAGCTAGTATCTGTAGACCACTACATGTAGCGTCTGTAGCTACAGGGAGACTTGTAAAATGACGATCACACTTAAGCACACAATGATAATACTCATCACATGCTGCCAGAAACTGCCATGGCTCATCTGCTGCTTCCCATTCGTGAATGTGTTTGATGGGATCAGAAGCGACACAAGTAATTAGATACGAGTTGTTCTTCACCCACTCCAAACGCTCAAGCATTGGAGCTTTATCAAGACCATAAGTTGTAGCAACTTGGAATGCTAACCAGTCCTCAGCTTCAGGAGTCATATACGACTCATCAGCAAACTTCAACAAACTTTTTCCAAAGTCTGTATCTTGTGGTGTGAGGAATGCAGGAATAGGATACGCTCTACCACGGTAGTCAAACGACCACGGTATGTAGAACTTATCACGTTCCTTAAACCTAGCTACTGCTTCCATCGTCATGCGAGTACGACATGACTTCCTGAACTCCTGTGCTTGTAGGTTATGTACCTCAGCACACCTCCTTCTATATGACTGCCGAGACTCTTCGTTCTCTGCAATATCTACAGGTTTAGGAGGTAGTTCATGATGGATAATAGGGAGGAACTTACCAACAGCTCGTTCCAATCTATCTAGTTCTTCCGCTACACCCACAACAAAGGGGTTTAGTCGGTAAGCAACCTTCTGGATCTTGTTCAGAAAATCCAGTGGGTTCTCTCCCTGTATACATGTGGGATCTCCTCTCCTGACCATGTCATGCCCACGCATCACCTCGTTTAGGATGTAACCACCACAGCGGTCGTTAGCCCAGTCGTTAGGTTCTATGAGCATTGGCCATGCAAGCGGGCTGAATAGCTCCGCATCACGCATCACTGCGTCCTTGATCTCAAGGAACTCTGGAGTTGGGATAACATACAGGACACGTTTTCGTCCCTCTTGTTGCATGTTTTTTGTAAACCACCCGCTACTCTGCATGATGCAATCAAGTAACCAGCCTCCAAGTTTAATGCGATTAGATCTGCCCCACGCATCCCACTGTTTGACTTCATAGCGATTCATTAGTGTACGAATAACCACCAGCTTTTGATGCGTGCCGATGCTGCGGTGCCAGTAATTATCTTTGAGAACTTTAAGAAGTCCAGGTGCTTCTTTTTCGTAGTGCCTCATTTGACACTCTTGCTCAACTGCCGCACCAATTGCATCACAAACTGAAGGTGCAATGTTAGCCCTATCTTTATATGAGAAAACCTTATCAAAGGTCATCTTAATTGCAATAGCTGCAGCAGCAAGTGGTTCAACATCAGCAAGATACTTTTGTATCTCTTTGAATGCAACACCAGTTTTACCACGTTTAATTGCATATTCTACAGTCTGCTCAATACGTGCCACCACAAGAGGCAGCAAGGTATCAATAGAAGCAGCTCCGTATACACTAGCAGACGCATAACCTTTTGCCTCTAGGTCACGTGTGTTCTTGTGTAGTTTCTTGAGTCCTTGTGATATAGCATCACGCTCAAGTTGTATCTGTTCGTCAATCTCAGCTGGTGTAGGCAATAGGCTCCTCCTCTGCGTCCTTGATGAATGTGGAATCTAGGTCGTAGCACTCAGCAAGCTCAGGGTAAGCTTCACTAAGCTCATCAAATTGTTCAATCGAGATAATGCTCATCAGTAACAGGTGTAACGTGGCGGATTTGGTCGTCGGTAACTACAGTAAACTCTACACCCTCAGACATAAGTGTTCGGATGCGTTCCTCTGCAGCGTGTTGTTTTTGGTAAACGTACTCTTTGACTTTACCTTTAGTTGTGTGGGCGCGGATGATACAGCAGACAGAAGATGGAATCTCCCAA
>BCSF01000635.1_pt1 | contig 13073 bp, 16 predicted proteins | sample 1016431 | NCBI WGS metagenome assembly BCSF01 (sample SAMD00045685;SAMD00045686;SAMD00045687;SAMD00045688;SAMD00045689;SAMD00045690;SAMD00045691;SAMD00045692;SAMD00045684;SAMD00045690;SAMD00045691;SAMD00045692;SAMD00045684;SAMD00045685;SAMD00045686;SAMD00045687;SAMD00045688;SAMD00045689, study...
CTTCGATCAGGATCGTTTCTGTGTCCTCATAATTGTTTTTGGGACACAGGTTTACAAACGTGTGCATAGTTGCCTCCAAAACAAAAGAGACCCGTGTGGGTCTCTTTAATTGTATACTATATATCAGATTTATTTGAGTGTGTCAACAGCAGCAAGTGCTTTCTGACGAAGACCCTCAGGGAGAGGGACATAACCAAGGGAGTCTGCTTTCTGTTGCTGAGTAGGACTCAACATCCAACGAAGCATATCCTTCACGTTATCATTCTTCTCATACTCGGGGTATGCAAGAATCCAAGTCAGTGAGACGATAGGATAAGCGTTGGCACCAGCAGGGTTAGCATCAGCACCACGGAGTTGATCATCAAGGATGATCTCACCAAGACCAGCAGAAGCAGTCTCAGCAGAAGCGGTGACATAATTACCTGCTTTGTTTTGGTTTGGTACCTGTTGGAGACCATTGGGGACATAACCATAGTTTACATAACCAATGCTACCAGGGGTGTTAGTGATAGCAGCAGCAACACCACTGTTACCTTTACCACCAATACCAACAGGCCACTTCACTGCTTTACCAGTGCCAACAGTTGCCTTCCACTCGGAAGAGAATGCAGACAGAGAGTTGGTAAAACCTTTGGTAGTGCCACTACCATCAGAACGGAAGACAGGAACAATAGTTTTACTTTCACATCCAAAGGTAGACCAGTTAGTAATCTTACCAAGATATACATCAGCAAGTTGCGTCTGTGTCATCTTGACTTCACAACCAGGGTTGTTGTAAGTCGGGACGATAGCACCACCAGTCATGGGGATGTGTACCATAGGCAGTTTCTGCTTTGCATCACTTACAGCACCATCAGAGGCACCGAAGTCAACAGTCTTAGCAGTGAACTGACGGACACCAGCACCACTACCAACTGCTTGATAGTTCACTTTGTTGCCAGTGGACTTAGCAAAGTCCTGCAACATATTGTTGTAGAGCATTGCAGGAAAAGTAGCACCAGCACCGTTAAGGGTGAAGGTCTCTTTCGCTTTCTCGGTGGACCCGCAAGCCACCATCAGGGGAGCTGCCAAGGCGACAGCGGCGAGTGCTTTGAGTTTCATTAAATATTACCTTCAGAACTTGTACTTGGTGCTGACTTCGACTTTCCAATCAGTCTTGTCGGACAGATTGATGAACTCTGCCTTTGCTTTAGCAGAGAGTTGCTCGGTCAGTTTGAGAGCACTACCGATTTCGGCAGCAGTGAAACCTTTGGAAGCACCACCATCAGGAGTCTTGGCACCACCGCCAAGTTCAACATAAGGTTTGGCGATACCAACCTTCCAGTCATAACCAACACGAGCTTGGTTGACTGCTTCTTTGTAGTTGTCGTCCGAGAACTTGAACTCAGACTTCGTGGACACATAGGGTCCTGCAAGGGCAGGTGCTGCGATCATAGGCAGTGCCAGAGCAGCAAGAGCGATTGCTTTCATTTTTCTTTGGGTAATGTTTGCGAGTTTGTCGTTTAAAGACCTTGAAATTTTAACATGACTGGCGTCTCACGTCTTTAATATCAAGTTAAGTTGATTTAAACAAACCTTGGTATATAGTGCTGCTTAACTTAATTTTTACCATAAAAAAACCTCCCCTTATCAGGGAGGTGAGGAATCACTGACTAATGATCAGAAGGACCAGGTTGCACCAACCTTAGTTCCGTAACCGTTATCTGCGTCATCGATGCCAGTGGCGAACGAGATTTCACCATAAACAGAGAGTGCTTCAGAGACGGGAAGAGATGCACCTGCCTTACCAGACAGAACAGTCTCGGTGTCGGCACCATCTACAGCGACGATGCTAGGTCCAACCTGAGCGTACCAGGATGCGGCACCTGCTTCACCAGCGTAGCCAATATGGGCGTCTGTGGTCGTCGAAGTGTAGTCAGAACCCGTGAAACCAGAGTTCGCTTCTACATTAACGTATGGACCAGCGACAGCAGCGCCTGCGAACAGAGGAGCAGCAGCGACAGCAGCGAAGATAGACTTGATCATGTTTTAATACCTTTTAGTTACTTGCGGAATGGTTACCCGCAGATGAATAGAGACTCGACTTGTCTCGTTTGTTACCTTCTGTAATATTATGACAAAAGGTTAAGTATTTATACTAACAGTTTCTTTAGATCCTGTCAAGTAGTGAGGTAAACCGTACTAAGTAGGATTACTTACCTTACCCAGATAGGGATCGAAGTCTGTCATTGTTTTGACATCCATCGAGGCACCCATCTGAGTCCACCAGTTCATTATACCATCATGATTGACTTTATGGAAAGCATCAACATGTTCGGGATGGATGGAAGATCCCAGTTGAAGCCGATAAAGAAGCAGAGGGATAGAATAGGTGTTGCCCGAATTGTAGATGAGATCATCTGCAACAGGACGGGGTTTGACACCATTATCCAAACGATATTTGTCTGGACCTTTGACGTGGTGTTTAATCAACTTCTCAGCATGATGCCTGGTAATCATATAGCAGGCGGTTGAGAAGTCGTTTACAAACCTGCGATGCAGTTTAACATGAACATCGCCAGTTTGGATAATTGCAACCTGAACAACATCCCAGTCGTATGGGAGATGAGCAACAAAGTCACTCCAAGAGAAGTTCCAGAAGTGAGCAGTGTCTAGGTTGCAGTCATCTTCCATGATAATAGCATATGGACTGTCAGACGTGTCGTACCAATGCTTAATTGCCTTAAGGTGAGACGTAATGCATCCAACCTCACCAGAGGTCATCTGGTCAGGATAGCGACCCTTCAGAATGTCACTTAGATCATCATCACGACCATCGTATGCAGAGATACGTTCGTAGTCAGTTACATTCCAATAAGCAAACTGCTCCTCCATGTAACCTTTGCGGTTCTCATCTGCATCCATGTTCAAATAATAAACTGGACCAAAGTTGGCAAGTTTATATGCAGACTTATTTTTATCTACGACAGTACTATGCATGGCGTTCAATTACCTTCTCTACACTAGGGATGTAATGATTACGGAGAACTTCCTTCCACTCAAACTGCTTAGAGTATTGAATGATTTCTTCTCTATTATTAATAGAGTATTCTCTGTTCTTAATTATAGCATCTTCCACAAAGTCAATATCATTGATCTTGTCTTCAGGAATCACAGTGATAAACTCCTTATCAAGATCAAGGTTTGCTGCTCCCCACTGACAGACAACTACACCCAAACCTGCTGCTAGTGCTTCCATGCAGACAAGTGGGTGTGCTTCACCATCAGACAGGAGAACAAGGTTGCCATAGTCCGTCAACTGCTCATAGAGAGTCTCCTTAGACCACTCACCAAGGTAGTTCTTATTAGTATCAAACCGATTGTCTGCAAGGTTACCAGCGTACCAAAGACTATCAATACTTTGGAACAAGTGCTGACGCTTACGATAATCAATCTTTGCAAGATACAGACTACGGTTTGGATACTCAGGATCCATAGACCTTCTGAATCGATCCAAGTTCACGCCATTAGGGGTCACATAAGTATTCTCTTTAGGAACATCAAACATGACGTTGTAGACCTTCTTAATGCCCTCAGAGAGGCAGAACACGACTGGTTTGAGTCTCTGGAATTCTTTAGCAACGTTGATGTATCCATTGAACATCTCACGTCGTTCTAAGTATCCAAAGTGACTTGTAATCGCTGCTGGATATTGAATGTATGGCATGATGGGAATGAACTCATCGTAATGCACATGCACAAAGTCAGGAACAAATGCATTGATACCGTTGATGATCTGACGATAATCTTTAGTATTAATAATTTGGACTTCGTGTCCCAACTCTTCAAGAGCATTCTTCGTGTCCCACACAAGAATCTCTACCGCACCCCATGCAGTTGGGGGGATTGGCATAATTCCAGGACCTACTAGTGTAATCTTCAATTTATGTTTTGTGGTAAATCTGTACAAATACCATAACAATTAGGGACTATAAGTTCATCCAAGTTTGGTTCATTCCACTCTGGCATAACAATAACACTCTTACTTGTATATGGTTTACCTGGATATGTCCAGATGTAATGCTTACTTGTTAAAGTAAAGTCATCCTCTTGATGCCAAAAATAATTATATCCACTTGTGCCATCGGCAAAAGCAAACATGGTGGTGATATCTTTACAATGAATCCAAAGGTGTTTTGCTCTACCCGCCATCCACCACCAGGTTACAGCGTACTTAGGTTCATCATGACCTAACCACAAACGCTCTGTCTTTGGATCATAACGAACATCAATTTCGACATCATACCCTTGTTCGATACATTTGTCAATTTGCTTTGGTTCGTTTGCGGTAGACTCATCTGGACCATCAATATTGGCACGATGTGCGATTAGTTTCATTAGCTTCTGATGCACGCAGCATCCATAGGACAGGGGGCAAGGTCTGATTGACTAAACCTACGCAAGAAGGCACCCATCTTGAATGCTTCTGGAGAAGGTTCCCAGATTCCCTCGTAGATATAATCAACATCATCAAAGGCATTCAGTGCCCATGTGAGATACTTAGGTCCAAAGAACTGGATAGTATCAGGGAATCTAGGGTGATGTCCAGGAAGATAGAACTTATACTTATCACAAGCATTGAGATCAGGGAATCTCATCAGGACAGTATCATACCTAGCAAGAACAATAAAGTCGTAACTGGTATTAGTCTCTTCCGCGTAAGACTTTACAATATTAGCAACAGACTTAATAGAAAACAACTGGGACATCACATTACTATAGTTCTTGTGATTCCAGTGTGGACCATCAGGGTGCTTACCAGTGAATCTCTCATCAACGTACTTGAGTGCGTTAGGAGGTAACTCAAAAGTTCTTGGATCTTCAATTCCCATAATGATTGGGGAATAGTTATCCGCAATAATTTTAGGAGCGTCCTTTGGAATAGGACACTTTGCAATCTTAGACCAGGAAGAGTAATCATACTCTGCATCAGATTCTTCTTGCCACCACATATGTCCGAAGACATCAGTATCATACCTATCAAGAATAACTTGCTTATAGGTATCAATAATCTGTTGATTGTCAACAAATCTAGGTTGACCAAAAAATGCTAGTGCTACTTTCATCAGACCTCACCTTCGTAATGCTCAAGGAAGTAGTTCAGGTCTTCAGGAGTTCCGATACCCCACATACCTGCTTTATCAATCTCTTTGATACGGATCTTCTTACCGTCACCAATTGCTTCATTAAATACAGGGCAGACATAGTATTCGTTATTGACACGAATATCTTTCTCAATCATCTGCTCAGCATACTTCACATAATCAGATCCCTTCTTCCAATAGTAGATACCAACAGTAGCGTGCTCAGAGATAGGCTTCTTCTCAGCAACTTCAGCAACATATCCATCCTCTCCAAGTTTGGCATAAGACCACTTAGGATGAGTTGCAGGGAAGGTAACAATACCACCATCAGCATCACCATTCTGGAATGCATAGAGAGTCTCATTGGAGTCCCACTCAACAAACTGATCGGAGTTTGCCATCACGAGCGGTTCATCATTGTCGATAAACTCTTTTGCAAGGAGAGTGGTGCAGCACGCTCCTTCAGTGATTCCGTCCACCTGAACGATGTTACATCCAGGAGCAATAAGAGGAAGTAAGTAATTAAGATTATACTGCTCATAGTGCTCTTTCTGTACAATAAAGGTGTAATTTGCTTTGATGTTCAGATTCTCAGTAACCACTTGAATCATTGGTTTGCCCTTGACCTCAATCAGAGGTTTGGGGAAGGTATAACCCTGAGATGCAAATCGACTACCGCGACCTGCCATAGGAATAAGTACGTTCATAGTCTTGCTCTCCCACGCCACTTTTTTCTTCACTCCATTTAGAATTTTTTTGATTCGATCAACCTTGCTCTGATTGAGATCTTTACGATCTTCTACAGGAACAAGATGACACTTGCTATCCAGAGCACCCTGACGACCAATATGACTGTCTTCAATGATGACAGTATCATTAGGGAGAGCACCCAGTGCAGTCATGCACTTCCAGTACATTGCTGGGAATGGTTTGTTACGAACAACGTCTTCATTGGAGACGTACATGTCCACAAACTCAAGCAATCCCAGACGAAGAAGAATGATCTTAACAGTATTACGAATACTGTTTGAAGCGACAGCAATCTTATATCCACAGTCTACCAACTGCTGGAAGTATCCCATCAGCTCATAGTCTTTAGCAACACACTCATTGAAGATCTTGAGGGTTGCTTCTTGCTTGTCTCTCCAGATCTTATCATACTGATCTACAGGAAGACCTTTATTCTTCGTAAGAAGTTCTAGTTTTGCTTTAGTAGGAAGACCATCATAGATACTGACATGTTCTTCCCGACTGATTGCATATTCAGAACCAAGTGCTTGGTTCAGGGCATCGTAATGATAATCTTTACTGTCGATAAGGACGCCATCCAAATCAAAGATAACAAGTTTAGTTGTCATTATTTTTTGTCTCTCCAAAGAACATAGTGCCAGGGATTCTTAGTGATGGGAAGTTGGTGTCTCTTTTGAGCATTGAACCCAATGATACACTCAGGGTTAATCTCTGCACCCATCTCACAAATCTCAACGAAGTTTTCAAATACGTCGAGATATTTATCCATAAGTTCAGAGGACCCAAATGCAAAGTGGTCATTAATACCATGCTCTACATGTGCCCACTCATTAAGGACATTTACGGTATTCAAATCGTAATTGTCAAGTGACCCAATTGGTGTATAAAAGTATTCATCAGTTCGTAATCGAACAACGCAATCATACTTAAAATCATTTTCTTCCTCGTATTTTTTCTTGAGGTTGTTTGCTTCACTCACACTGTAGAACATGGAGATAATATTGTTCACAGGATGAGGGAATCTAGGATCAGGATGAATATCCTCAGCATCAAACTGTTTGGGTTCTTCAAAGACAAGACCCTTAGGTTGCCACTTATCGACCATGAAGTCTTTAAGATCTGCTTCCCAGCGTCCACGATCTTTATACTGATCCCAAAAGTATGATCCTACCCATGCTTCATCATACCATATATGTGCAAATACATCGATCTCTGCGTCAGGATTTGCATCCCAAAACATAGACCGATGATTTTCATAACATTCTTTCAGGTGCCTGGGTTGACCCGAATAGATCATAGCGACCTTAGACATGATACTTACTATTATCTTTTGCTAGGTGGACAATTTTTGCATCGAACGTACATGCAGACTCAAATAGTTCTGGGAAGGCAAGAGATGGAGATGCTACAAACACTTCATCTCTATGTTCAATATAAAACTTATTGAGATGACTCTCGTCATGCCATGTGGCAATAACGTTGTCTGCCAAATCTGCAATAGTTCTCTTATGAAGTTCTTCAATCATCTCCATGACATATGGCATTTTACCACCCCACAGACAACCCTGCACGTAAATAGACAGGTCATCATCTTCTGCCACACATGCTCTAGAGAGTGGAGTGACATCAAACGCTCCAGGAAGAGTATCGTGTGGAGGGAAGTTCAAGTAATGACATGGGTGATGAACACCAATGTATTTCTTAGTGTCATCAAATAGTTCTTCTGGATTTACAGTATCAACCACACGCATATCAGCATCAAGAAAGAGCAACCAATCACAGTCCTTGATATCATCAAAGCATCTGCGAATCATCTTGAAGCGATACAGAGTAATGTATGGCCATTCCAAATGCTCTTGCTTGTAGATAACAGCGTTATCAGGTGCTTCAGGGATCTCACCATCAGTAAAGATGGCATACTTCTTCTCAACTCCAGGAAGAAGGAACTTCTCACAACTCTCATACCAACTTGGCAGGAAGTTTAGATACTTCTCAGTGCCAATAAAAATTACAGCAACTTTCATCAGATCACAATCCATCCTTCACAATAAAGATCAGTAGTATCCAGGTGTTTATTATCTGGACCAAACCACTTACTAGGAGCGATGACTTTCTCGCTCTTTGCCAACCATGCACCCCACCAAGAGAATGAAGAGTTGGCAATGATATGTGCTTTACAGAGACTCATCAAGCACAGGTCAGTATAATTTATATTACCTTCAGCAACCAAGAATCTATCACTCTCAAACAGACTCTGCTCTTTACACCACTCAGGATCGTCACTAAAGATAACAACATTCCTATCTTCATCAAAGTGAGACAGTGCTTCTTCATAATAATCCAATCCAAGATTATTATGATGATGTGACAGAGTAAGATAGTCTGTCCGTCTGATATGAAGAGATACAGGATCTTCAAAAGATCCAATCATAGATCTACTAGGTCTAAGGAACTGAGGTTTAAATGTAAAATCCTCACGGATCACATCTTCAATTTCTTTAAAATACTTTTCAGATTGAAGATAACCTCTAACATCTACCCACCTAGGGCAATTATTGTACAGGTCTTCATCGAACCCAAAACTCTTCTCACTGACAACTGGTCGTTCACCATCAGTGTATTGTACATTTAGGTTCTCAACCGTACTCATATTAAATGGATAGAACAACTGATGTTGTGTCCACTCATCCATTTTCTCGTAAGACTCTGGTGGAGGAGGAATCATAAAGTTGTACCCATTCTTTGCAGCAATGCCACGAAGAGATGCATACTGGAACATCTGATTACCAAGTCTACCCAGTTGCCCTAAAGCATTAAATCCGATCATAATTCTCTTTAAACCATTCGTAAGTTTTAGTCAGTCCCTCTACAATATCAACTTTAGGTTTCCATCCAAGACCAAGAAGTTTATCTACATTCATGACCTTCCTGGGAGTTCCATTTGGTTTAGTGGTATCCCATTTGATGTCACCATTGTATCCAACAACTTCAGCAATGACTTCTGTCAACTCCTTAATAGAGATATCATATCCCGTGCCGATGTTGATGATCTCGGAATCACTATAGTTTTCCATGCAAGCATAGCACGCTTCTGCCATGTCATCAATGTACAAGAATTCTCTCAAGGGAGAACCATCCCCCCAACACCAGAACTCAGTATCACCGTTCAATTTTGCCTCATGCATCCTACGCATGATTCCAGGAATAACATGACTCGATAGAGGATCAAAATTATCCCTTACTCCATACAGATTAGTTGGTTGAAGTGAGATAGCATCAAACTCATACTGCTGACGATATGCTTGACACATCTTAATTCCAGCAATCTTTGCAATAGCATATGCATCATTCGTTGGTTCCAAAGGACCAGTCATCAGCTGATCTTCAGTAATAGGAATCTGAGAATGCTTGGGATAAATGCAAGAAGATCCAAGGAATACTAATTTTTTAACTCCATACCCGTGAGCAGAGTTGATAATATTAGTTTGAATCATCAAATTTTTGTAGATGAAATCAGCAGGCAATGTTTTATTTGCCAGGATTCCACCAACTTTTGCCGCAGCAACAAAAACATATTCTGGTTTTACAGAACCAAAATACGTTTCAGTCTGAACTTGATCAGTAAAGTCAACTTGTTTACGGGTTGCTTCAATAACAAATTGATGCCCTTTACGCTTCAAGCATCTCACGATTGCTGATCCAACTAAACCGTTGGCACCAGCAACCAAAATTCTAGAATCACTGTCCATAGATACACATGTCCTCAACGAGTTCATCAAACGAAATTTTAGGTTCCCAACCTAGTTGCTCTTTTGCTTTTGTTGCATCTCCCAAAAGAGACTCAACTTCTGCTGGGCGGAAGTATTTATCATCTACTTTGATAACCACTCTACCAGTGTTCCTATCAATCCCAATCTCATCCAGACCCTCTCCTTGCCATACAATATCCATACCAAAGTAATCTGCAGACTTCTCCACAAACTCCCTGACAGAATACTGCTGACCAGTTGCAATTACATAATCCTCTGGAGATTCTTGTTGAAGCATCAACCACATCGCTTCAGCATAATCCTTAGCATGTCCCCAGTCACGCTTTGCATTCAGGTTACCCAGATACAAAACATCTTGAAGACCACAACTAATCTTAGACAGACCTCTAGTAATCTTCCTAGTCACAAAAGTCTCTCCCCTACGAGGGGATTCGTGATTGAATAGAATTCCTGTACAAGCATACATTCCATAGGACTCACGATAGTTCTTTGTGATCCAGTATGCATACAGTTTTGCAACACCATAAGGTGAGCGTGGATAGAAGGGAGTGGTCTCCTTCTGAGGAACCTCTTGAACCAAACCATACAGTTCTGAGGTAGATGCCTGGTAGATACGAACAGTATCTTCCATCTCCAAGATACGAACTGCTTCTAGAATACGAAGAGTTCCAAGTCCATCAACATTACCAGTGTACTCAGGAAGTTCAAACGACACCTTCACATGACTCTGAGCGGCAAGGTTATAGATCTCATCTGGCTTACACTTCTGAATTACGTGAATCAGATTGCCAGCATCAGTGAGATCACCATAATGAAGTTTCATCTGAGGGTGATCAAAGATATGATCAATTCGATGAGTGTTAATTAGGGATGCTCGTCGAACAATCCCATGTACCATATATCCTTTCTCAATGAGCAACTCTGCAAGATATGATCCATCTTGTCCAGTAATGCCCGTTATAAGTGCAGTCTTCATAAGTTGGGTATTATAGGTTTTCAGTATAGCACGAAGGCATAATAAATACTACCACAGTATGTTTTGTGATATGTCGAAGAAGATTGAAGTTAAGAAGCATGAGGATCACTTCTTCTATAAAGCATACGATGTAATCCCAGAAGAGATCCTCCCAGATCTTTACACTTCTGCAGTTAACTGGTTGGAGAAAACCAGGAAGAATATCAGAGAAGAAGTATATCCACCAGAGGCATCTGGTCAACTCTTAGGTTTTGCAGAATTTGTAACTGATCCTCTATGGTCAAAATACTATAAAGAACTCAGAAGACATATAGCAAAATATTGTCAGGTTGCAGGAATAGATCTAAGAACAATTAGAATTCACTCATCTTGGATTACTAGAGTTGCCGATATTGAATTCCCAGGTCAACACACAAAAGAACAATTAAGAAGCAGATTGAGACAGCATAGCACTTTTGGTAATATGCATTCTCATACTGACAATCCAATTGGGGTTGTGTATTACTTAAAAAATCCAAGCCCAAAGTATGGGACAATAGTACAGTTGTCAGATAAAAAAGTATTCAATAATAACGGAGAAGAAAATAGTCTTATGATTTTCAATCCTGAACTATATCATACTGCACTATACCCACCATTAGAAGAGGTAGAGAAGCATCCAAGAATAACTATTGTCTGTGATTGTATGTTTAAGTGATGGGCAATATCCAATCAGGAACATCATACGGATCATTTAAATACCAATCAAATATAATATTACACTCTCCCTTTTGAGACGGATAGATATTTGCACTCTTATTCTCCGTACCATTGTAAATGATAAGAGAGTTCTTCTTCAACTCAATTACTTCATCTTCAAACTTAACACCAAGAGAACCAGTTAATTTATAAACAGATCTAATAAATGTTTTTTTGACTTGACCGTCATAGTCATATGTGTAATCGGGTTCATCCCCAACATTAGTGTCCATTCCAACTTCTTCTTCTGGCAGCGGTCCACAGATGTTTAAAGATCTTTCTGCCCAACAAGAGAACGGTGTAACAATATGAGGATCAACCATACAATACTTATCAACTTCCCTCTTTATCTTTAAACAAAGAATATTCCAACACCTCTCTGAGTATGGAAAGTATGCTGTATCAGATAATGCTAATCCATGACAATCAACAATAGAATTTGTTATCTCTATAAAATCGCTGGACAATAGATTACGATCAAAATGAATATCAACACTATCAACTAAATCAGAAATAGTTTGACTATCAAATAAATTATCAATTACTTTCATTGTCTTGGTGAATGTATAGGGTTGGTCTTTCTAAAGAAATTTTTATTTTTAGGACAAAGTGAACAGACAGGTTCGGCAGTTCTAGTAAAAAATTCCAAGACATCTAAATCAGAATCTGTTGGTAGTAATGGACTATATTTTAAATATGGGTTCCACTTCTCAGATAACAACTCACCATACTTCTGCTTTTGTAGAGGCAAGTATGCTAAAGGAGCACATTTATATATCTTTCCATCCAGAAGTTGGAAGTTTTCTTGTCCTGTTGGGCAATTGTCCCATGAGTCTTGGTATGAATCACTCCCTATGGGTTCTATAGAATTACTGTAACCATAATATATCTTCATCCAATTGGACACTGCATCATGTATCCTAAAGGATACACCAGATTCCTTTATCTTATCTATTGCCTTATCAAACAATCTCAAATAATTCTCATCTTCAGAGTGCTTTGTAATAGTAAGAATACAATTTGTATCTAGTAATGCTTCTGCAACTCCAGGTGTTCTATCAAATAAGAGTCCATTAGATACTAACTCATACTCTTGATCATTCTGCATATCCCAAACTTCTTTTGTCATGTAGATTATATCTACAATTTTTTTATTCAGAAATGGTTCTCCTCCCAACAAAGATAACTCCCGAGGACGGATCCTCCTATTCCAAAGGAGATACCATTCTCTGAGAGTCTCTAGAGTCTGTGTAGTATACACATCTGACGCTGTATAATGTCCACATCCCTCACACATAAAGTTGCATGAGTGTGTTACATGCCACTCAAGATGGGGAACCGACAGGAGAGAATATTTTTTGCTCATGTCCTACACATCCAGCAAACCAACCAGTAGCAATATACTTATCACTCATAGGAGGGTTACCTCTATGAATATGAGTAAATGATCCTGGCCAAATAACTACCCTACCCCTTTTAGGTTTAACTTTAAGTTGTTGATACAGGTATTCTGTTTCACCACCTTCATCAACATCATTAAGATAAACCATCCAGGTTAGAACTCTCATCTGAGAATTCCAAGTAGAATCTTCTGCATGAAAAGCATGATATCCTTCTTTTGGACTAGTCTTTTGCAACATTACACAACTACTCATGTAAGGAAAAGACCTAAGATAGGGATAGTTATCGATATAATTTAAAGCACACTGTCCAACG
>BCSF01000636.1_pt1 | contig 13059 bp, 19 predicted proteins | sample 1016431 | NCBI WGS metagenome assembly BCSF01 (sample SAMD00045685;SAMD00045686;SAMD00045687;SAMD00045688;SAMD00045689;SAMD00045690;SAMD00045691;SAMD00045692;SAMD00045684;SAMD00045690;SAMD00045691;SAMD00045692;SAMD00045684;SAMD00045685;SAMD00045686;SAMD00045687;SAMD00045688;SAMD00045689, study...
TCTTTGAGCAGGACAACGACTTAGACCAATATGTAATGAGAGGGATATTATAATGAAAGAAACAACCCTGCATCAAATGAAGCACGACATCAAGCTACTACAACAAGCGGTGATGGTTGCATTGCATCGTATAGAAAAATTAGAAGAAAAAGAAGAAGAATAGTTGTTGGTTAATAAAATGTTTACTACATTTGAAAAAACAAAACAATTATGGAGAACATTATTTACTACGATGCCGACTGGTATTACAACGAGATGTCAGACCTAGAACTGTTACAAGCAGGACTTGACCAAAACCACCTACAAGGTTACAGAACAAAATGCCTTGAAGTATGGTTTGCAAGAAAAGAATCACAAACAGAACAAACACAATTATAAAACTATTCTTATGAACACAACAGAAATTAAAATCGGTACATTTGAGATAGTTGATATTAACTCAATTAAACCAAGCGAGTACAATAGAGAGATATGCGATAAGCACGTATCTAAACAAGGGGAAAGTTTAAAAGATTTGAATTGGGCTGGGCCGCTTAAAGTTGACAATCAATACAACCTTATGGATGGACATCATAAATATACGTGGTGTTTAAGAAACAATGTAGATAGAATGCCTGTTTACAAAATGTGGTGGTTAGACAACCTAACTCCTAAACAAGTATTGTCTGTGATATTAAAACTTAATGCAAAGACTTTAAACTGGAAACCTGAAATGTTATTGTCGAGATATGGAAAACTAGATGAGGATTATAGAATAGCAGACGAAGAACAACAAAGATATGGTGTAAAAAATATGCCACCATCAACACTTATATACGCTTTCTTTAATGAAGCTAGTAGTTCAGATAAATTTAGGGAAGGTAGATGTAGAATTGTAAACTTAGAACACGCTGAAAAAATACTTACTGAACTTTCAAGATTAAGAAGTGAGTATGGAGATAGTATGGTTGGTGGAACCGAGATGCGAGAGATAGCAAGACAATCGCACGTCTGTTTCAAACAAGACATAAAATACTTTCACTATCTTATTGATGAGTACGAAGATATGCTACGCTCTAACCATCCTTATACAAATAACATTAAACAACTTCGTAAACATCTTGATAAAAAAGTAAAAAGATATGCAAATAAATAAAATATATAATGAGGATTGTTTAATAACAATGCAAAATATAGAAGATGAGTTTGTGGACATTGTGGTTACATCCCCACCTTATAATATAGGCAAGGGAAGAAAAAATGGAGGTCGTAAAAAATCTATTGCTTACGATACTTATAGTGATAATCTTAGTAAAGAAGATTATTTTAAACAGACCAGTATTTGGATAGATGAACTTCTAAGAATAACCAAATATCATATATTTTACAACATACAAGAAATAAAAGGTAATAAAGGGATAATTAAGTATTTATATCAAAACTATTCTCAACATATAAAAGATGTTTTTATATGGGCTAAAACAAACCCACCTAGTTCCATAAATGATAAAGGTGTGTCTAAAGGATATGAATACATATTTTGTTTTTCAAAAGATAATCCTGAAAAATCTGTTTTTAATTATTGTAATTTTAGTAATTACAATGGTGATTATATTAGGAACTGCATTATAAAACCAGTAAATAATGACAAAGAAAACAAAGGACATTCATTTGCGTTTTCAGATTGGTTACCCAAATATTTCATAAATTATTTTTCTAAACCAAACGACTTAGTTTATGACCCATTTATGGGAACAGGAACTACTGCAAAAGCATCTATACTTTTAGATAGAAAATACATAGGAAGTGAAATATCAGATATGTACTGTAATATTGCAAATAAAAGGATACATAAATATAAAACACAAACACGATTGTTTTGAATATAGATAAAGGTGAAATAGTATATTGTAATTTGACTACAATAGAAAAAGGGAAGAAACAAGACTACAATGAAGTAGTTTATAAGTATGTTGATGGTAATTATAAGGGTAAAAAAGTTGTAAAACTTGAAATTATAAAAAGATTAGGATTTGCTAATAAAACCGAAGGATACCATACAGGAGTAAAAAACAAAGAAGTCCGAAATAACATTACGGGCGCTTATGAATAAAGACATAGTACAAGAATTTTACTACCTTGCCTTAGCTGATATAGCACAAGGAGCAGCAATAGAAGAACTAGAAGCTGCAATAGCATACTACGAAGAGATAGAGGACTACGAAGCGTGTGCAGGGATTCTTAAAGCTATTGAAGAAGCAAAATACGATACAATACAAACCATTAAAAAACGATTAGATGACATTAGAACTTATCAAAGAAACAGTAGAAAGACTAACGGAACAGAAGATTGACCGTGAATGTAGAGATAGAGAAGTAGTATATGCAAGAGCAATGTATTTTAAATTAGCAAAGCAGTACACAAACTATCCACTAAACAAAATAGGCAAACTAGTAAATAGACACCACGCAAGTGTAATACACGGAGTAAAAGTATTTGACGATGTAATAGCTAAGTACGAAACAGACTACTACGAAATATACGATAGGATAACGCTAAACCTAAAAAGACGTCAACTAGGTTCTTCACTAAACCCTGCATTGTATTACCGTGAAAAATACGCAAGAACATTACTAGAACTTAGAAAGGAAAGACACAAGTCAATGGATTTAAAGGAACAGTTGATTAACAACTTAATATAAATTTTATTGTATATATGAATAATCAAGTTATTTCAAGTGGCACACGGAGGTAAAAGAAAAGGAGCAGGACGTAAATCTAAGGCGGAAGAAGTGTCCTTAGTGGAAAAGCTAACACCATTAGAAGATGTGGCATTTGATGCTCTAAAAAAAGGAGTAGAAGCAGGGGATTTTAAATTTGTTCAACTATTCTACAACTATTATGCAGGTAAGCCAAGAGAAACAAAAGACATTACCATCAACGAGGACTTACCGTTGTTTGTGGACTAGGGATAACTAAAACCCTACTCTGCAATTATAATGCAGGTAAAAAAAACAAAAGCACTTACAACATTACGCACCCTTAGCAATAGAATCAAAATTGTTAGGGGTGGTACTTCGGCAGGGAAAACTATCTGCATCCTGCTAATACTTATTGATTACGCAATAAGAAACGAAGGCAAAGAGATTAGTATAGTAAGTGAATCAATCCCACATTTGCGTAGAGGTGCTTTAAAGGACTTCTTAGGCATTCTAAAGGGACTTAATAGGTACAAGGACACCCAGTTCAATAAGAGTACCTTAAAATACACATTTACCAATGGAAGTTATATCGAATTTTTTTCAACTGATATGCCTGATAAACTGCGTGGTGCGAGGCGTACTGATTTGTATATTAACGAGTGCAACAATATTCCTTTTGATGCGTATCAACAATTGGTGGTACGAACAAGTGGAAACATTTGGTTAGACTATAACCCATCTGCATTGTTTTGGGTTGACAAGGAACTAATAGGCAAACCCGATACAGACTTTGTAACACTTACATACAAGGACAACGATGCGCTACCCACCACAATAGTACACGAGATAGAAAAGGCAAGGGACAAAGCTAAGACCTCAACGTATTGGTCAAACTGGTGGCGAGTATATGGACTCGGTGAAATAGGAAGCCTAGAGGGTGTATGTATTCCAGACTGGAGAGAGATAGACACAGTGCCACAAGAAGCAAGGTTACTATCGTACGGAATGGACTTTGGTTACAGTGTAGACCCTACCACATTGATTGCTTTGTACAAATGGAACGATGCTTATATATTTGATGAGGTGCTATACAAAAAGGGTATGTTAAACCGTGACATAAGTCGTTACCTTGAAATGAATGGCATAAGGGAAAACATTATTGCGGATTCAGCAGAACCTAAATCAATAGCTGAACTAACCCAATACGGACACAATGTATATCCAGTAAGCAAGGGAAGGGATAGCGTAGTATATGGAATCAACCTCATCAATCAAAACGAGATATACGTTACAAGCGGCTCTAAGAACCTAAAAAGAGAATTACAAGGTTATATATGGGCAAAGGATAAAGAAGGCAATACGCTGCAAAAACCAACTGGTGCGCATCCTGACTGTATTGATGCTGCTAGGTATGTATTGACAGACCAATTAGAAAACCCTAATAAGGGACAATATTTTGTTTATTAGTTGTTAATTAAAAAAAAAGTTATATATTTACAGAGTAAAACAATAACAATGAAAACAAAAAAAATACAAACGGGGGTTTACAGAATCACAGATAGCAAGGGTACTTGGATTGCAAAGGGTGGAATGGCGACTCTTAATGGTAAATGGACTGCGTACGAATGTACTGAAATCAAAGATTGTTCTGATATGAATAATTGGGGCGTTCAGTTTGATAAACTATCTCAACTGAAAGCATTTGCTCAAAAATAAACAATAACAACTGGGGCAGCAATGCCCCTTTTAAATTTATATATTATGAGAATACAAGACACAATAGAGTACAAGTTAGTAAAGAAGATTACTTCAAAGGAGAACCGTAAGAATATAAAGAAAGCAGTCTTAGGCGGTGCAATGTTAGTTCTTAGCGCATACGCAATGATGTATGTAATGATGTATCTGATGATAGCTATTTGGTATGCTTGATGCCTACGAGAACATACCATTTCACGAAATACAAGCGTGGTGTTGGTTCAATAAGATATACGTTGTGCAAAAGCCTACAAAGCGAGGGTACAAGAAAGATGGACACCCAGTAAAGCTAATTGTTGATGTGGATGGTAGAAAGAAGTACGGTAAACAAGAATACAAACAGAATACAGAAGAACTATACGACAAAATAGAAGAGTTATACCGTGCCTACTATGGGGCTTATACATAGAGTTTTTTTCATTTGTTAGTTTGACCGCTTCCTTAACTGGGGGCGGTTTTTTTGTTTTATATATATAGACAACTATTTTACTGTTATTATATGCAAGTTGATATTTTAGTTCCAAGCAGTTTATCGGAGATTACACTTGAGCAATACCAAAAGTTTGAAAGGATAAACACAGAGGAAAACCAAGACACAAATTTCCTAATGCACAAAATGGTTGAGGTGTTTTGTAACCTTGACCTAAACGATGTGGCTAAGATTAGATTTAACTACGTTAAAAGCATTTTAAATGACCTTAACGGACTGTTTGATACAAAGGATGAGTTAATACCCACCTTTACACTAAATGGCGTAGAATACGGTTTTATTCCTGCGTTAGACGATATGACGTTAGGCGAGTACATAGACCTAGATGAGAACTTTAGTAGTTGGGAAACGATGCACAAGGCAATGGCAGTACTTTATAGACCAATTACAATGAAGTCTAAGGATAAGTATCAAGTAGAAGAATACAAAGGAGCAGACCTAGCTGAAACAATGAAGCAAATGCCGCTAGACGTTGTAATGAGTGCGATGGTTTTTTTTTATCGTTTAAACAACGAGTTGTTGCAAACTACCCTGAACTATTTGAGTCAGGAATTTCCGAAACAAATGACTATGGAGCAGCGGCAAACTTTGGCAGAAAATGGGGTTGGTATCAAAGCATCTATGGAATCGCTAAGGGGGATGTTACAAAGTATGACGATATAACAAGAACCAACTTCCATACCTGCCTATTGTATTTGGCATTTGAAAAGGAAAAGGTTGAACTAGAAAGAAAACAGATAAAAACAAGATGAAAGGATTTTACGACTTAACGGACAAAATAAAAGACACACTACAAGCAGAGCCGTTTGTTAATACTGTCACCTATGGCAGCCTTGACGATATAGACCTCAACAAGCAAACTATATTTCCATTGTCGCATATTATTGTAAATAGTGCAACCGTAGGAACGCAGACGATGAGGTTTAGTATTAGCGTACTATCAATGGACATTGTAGATGAAAGTAAAGATGAAGCTGCTGATTTTGTAGGAAACGACAACGAGCAAGACGTACTAAATACACAACTAGCAATACAGAATAGATTACTGGCTTTGTTACAACGTGGCGATTTATACACCGACAAATACCAAGTAGAGGGTGAGGTTACTTGTGAGCCTTTTGTAGATAGATTTGAAAACAAGTTGGCAGGTTGGGCGGCAACCTTTGATGTACTGATTCCAAACGATATGACTATATGCTAACAAAGGGGTACACACATAAGGTTCTAACAGAGTTTAAGAAGTACGTTGTCAAACAAGCTAGGACAAACCTAAGCAAAGGCAAAAAGAACGTAAACGGTAAACTCTACAAAAGCATTGAGGGGGATGTTGAGGTTGGTAAAACTTCATTCAGCCTTTCTTTTGTTATGGAGGACTACGGTGTATTCCAAGACAAGGGTGTGAGTGGTACAAAGAAGAAGTACAATACTCCTTATAGTTACACAACTAAAAGACCACCTGCAAAATCATTAGAGGACTGGATAAGTAAGAGAGGGTTTCAGTTTAGAGATAAAAAAGGAAAGTTTATGTCTTACAAATCTATGAGTTACATTATATCCAATAGCATATTTGAAAAAGGAATAAAGCCTAGCTTGTTCTTTACAAAACCATTTGAGAAAGCATTTAAAAACCTTCCAAACGAATTAGTAGAAGCATACGGATTAGACGTTGAAGATTTCCTAGCTTTTACACTTAATAACAAACGATTGAGATGAGTACAAAAATTAACGTAAGGAGTCCATTCTATATTAGCTACGAACCACCAGTAGCGGTTACACCAGTTTTCGATAAAACACAAGCGAACCCAACTGGATTTCAGATAGACAGCAATGGTAATATATCAATACCAGTTTTAGACTATGGTATTATTGAAGATATAACTTCGGAAGATGCTGACTTTGTAGATGACAAATTTGCAACTGAAACGAGCGATACAAATAGAACTATTGTTATTCACGTTAGAGTACCCGAAGGATTTAGCAATAGTGGTGATTTAATATCTATGGAGGTGGATGCCTTACAACCTGCAACAATAGCTGATTGTGCTACTGTTGTTACGGCAGATGGTGTTGGGGTTGGTGTTAGTTTAGATACTGGTGGTAATAGTGCTAATATTGACCTTAGTGCAAGGTTTAGCGGTACTGGCACTATTGATGATTATACAGTAACAAATTTACACCCTTCCTTTTACGATACTATTATAACTAGCGCAGGGGTGTTGACGGTTACGAGTAAAAGTCAAGCAGGAACTTATTATGCTACGGTTACTGCACTTGATAATGATACTGGATGTAGTGCAAACAAAAGTGTTACAATTACCTTAAATTCTGTTTTGACGTTTGGTACTAATGATGCTGCAATATCGGGAGGGGAAATAAAACCTGATGGAACTATTATAAGTCCTAGTGTAGTAGGTGCAATATCAGTTATTAGATTTAGTCCAACTGGAGGTGGACAAACCGCATATTTCGCCAACGATACTGGTGTGAGTAGACAAGTTACATTGTATTTTGATATTACTGTTCCGCAAGGTTATAGCAACGCAGGTGCTACGGTTCAAGTATCACAAACATTTACACAAGAAGCAGAAAATGTAGTACCTGAATTTCTACTAACTGGCGATGATGCTTGGAGGTTAGATGTGGATGATGAATCTATATTATCAAACGGTCAGGTAATAGCAGGCACGGCAGAGTACAGTTATCAAGGAAATAACTACCCAGTAACAATACAAAGCGTTACCCCTACTTCTTTTGACACCGTTACCTCTAGCATTAAAAGAGATGTCACATATACACTTGTTATCCCTAGCGGATTCCAAAACGCAGGTCAGACGATAACGTACACAAAACAAATCAGACAAGCAGCAACGGATGTAGAACCAGTAAACCCTTGTGCAGGATATGCATACTCACTTTATATAGGAAACAATTTCTTGGCTGATGGTGGCATAGCAGACCAAAATAATTTTGATTATCCTAGTTTAGCACACGCACCTCAATTCTTAGCTTACGCACCAGTACAAGATTTTTCAGATTTTGATGGTAAAAAATTATGTATTGGGGGGAATATATATAGTTCCTTTAGAGGTGGATATATCTACATAAACACTTACAACACAAAAGGAGTAACGGTGCAGCAAGACCCTATCGAATATTTGATACGATTTGGAGATAACAATACTATTGATGCAATGTGGCGAAAAAACTGGAATACAAGAACCTCAACAAGAATATTTTAAATGGCATTTGACAACATACTTTTAGAATTATATATACATACTGGAACGTCCACTAGTTATACGGAAGCGGACAAGAGATATTCAGTACAAAAGCAACTGATTACTGGTGATACTAAGATAAATTTCGAGATTGCCGAATTGGTAAGGGATTACTTAGACATTGAGTTCAACGATGACTACAATAGTTATGCAGTATGGGTTAGGGCATACGCTATTCTAAGAGATGCAAGTGGCGTTGAGTTATCTTCGGGGTCACCTATCGTTAATACTTATATCGCATTAGATGGCTATGGATATTTTGAAGATGGTGCAAATGCTGAATTATCAAGAAACGCACTACTAACAACCAACACGCTTTATATATTAGAGGGTACGGCAGGTAGGTTGCCTATATTTGCAGAAGGTGTGGGAAAAGTTACAATTGATTCAACCGACACGCAGATTACCGATACGGGAGATACAAACCAAAAAATACAATACCTAGCAATCCCTTCTGATAGTAGCGAAGTAAAAGTTTACGATACAGACGATACAACATTGCTACGCACTATCAATATCAAAAATGGTTGTGAGCCTAAGTTTACACCTTACAAGGTTACGTTTGTAAATAAATATGGAGCTTTTCAAGACATATACTTCTTCAAGAAGTCAACGGAAAGATTTGAGGTAATGGATGAATCGTATAAACGAAACACCGTATCTAATGCAACCGCTTCTTATTCTATCAATCAAGGTCAACGAGAAAGATACAACACAAATGCCAAAACAAGTATCACTTTAAATACTGGTTTTGTCAATGAGGATTTCAATAGCACAGTAGAGGAATTGTTTTTATCGGAGAACGTATGGATTAGAAAAGATGGGCAAACACTACCTATTATTCCAAAGAGTAAAAATATGACCTTTAAAACAAGCGTGAACGACAAACTCATAGACTACACGATAGACTTTGATTTTGCATTTAACAAGATTAACAATGTACGCTAATGCTGAACTTACAGTTATATATATACGATAGTGATAATGAGAAGTACAATCAAATAGAATTATTTGACGATGAATCTATTACTATTACGCAAAGCCTACAAGATGTAAAGGATATACAAAAGATATTTACAGATTACAGTCGTACATTCTCTGTTCCTGCATCCAAGACCAACAACAAGATATTTAAACACTATTACAACTATCACGTTTCTAATTTCGATGCACAAAAGAGGATAGAAGCAAAGATTTATATAAACCACGAACACTACAAAGATGGCTATATAAAGTTAGAGGGTTCAACAATGTTGGACAACAAAGCGCACACATATAAGGTTACGTTTTTCGGTGGGGGGGTTATATTGAAGGATGTACTCAAAGATGACAAGATTGGTGGATTGGCATTGTTACAAGACGAATTTGAGTTTGACTATAATAGTACTAACATACTTGACTACTTACAAAACGGATATAACGTTGCGTACAATAAGACAACTGACAACATAGCCAATGTAGAAAGAGTTACTATTTACGATGCAATCATAGTTCCTTTGATTTCGCATACTAAAAGGCTTGTTTATGATACAGATAGTTTTGATAATAGTGATACTGTAAACAACCTGCATAATGACACCAACAAGGGTTTAGAGTTAAGGCAATTAAAACCTGCTATAAAAGTTGATGCTATTGTAAGGGCAATACAACAACAATATCCACAATTAGAATTTACTGACGATTTCTTCAACGAGGACAATACACCATATAGCAATTTGTATATGTGGTTGCATAAAAAGTCGGGAGTTTTATACGATGAACAAGTAGAGCAAATACCATTAAAAGATTTCAATGTAACGGCATCTTATGGTAGTGGCAAAAGTGGAGGTGTTGTTAGTGTTTATAGTTCTTCCATAAAAAACCCTATTAGTGGTCAAGGGAATACTTTAGGAAACATTACACGCAAAATGAATGTTACCATAACCCCACCTGACAACAACGAGTATGCCTTTGTAATATACAATGGAGGTAAGCAGTATGCTAGATATAATTTTACTGGAGAACATACAGAAACTATTCCTTATTTACCACAAGGAATACTTACTTTCCATATTGAGGGGGGTTCTACTGGCACTTACAATGCAACTATAAAAATTTACAGAAGAACCTTAACTAATATTGGAGGGGATAAATATGTTAAATTTAATGCAACGGCTACATATGGTACTGATGCGAAGCTCAACGCATCTGCTAATTTGCCCGATATGAAAATATTGGATTTCCTTACTGGTCTTTTTAAGATGTTTAATTTAACTGCATTTGTAAACAAAGATGGAAAGGTAGCGGTGCAATCTTTAGACCAGTTTTATAGGTCTAGCGGCAAGATATACGATGTAACAGAATACCTAGATAAAAATACAAGTTCGGTACAAAGTACTTTACCATATAGTAAAATAGAGTTTAAATATACTGGTCAAGATAGCTTTTTAGCTAAAAACCATAAAGACCAATTCAATAAAGAATGGGGTACTGCTGATACTAATGAGGAAAATATTGCATCTGATTTAAGCACTAAGGAAAACATAGGTGAAGAATATATAGTAGAAGTACCATTTGAGCATTTCAAGTATGAAAAAATACTAGACAATGATACAAGGAGCGATAGTGGTGTTAGGTATGGTTGGTCAGTTGATGAGAAACAAGAACCCTACATAGGTGAGCCTTTGTTGTTTTATGGATTATCACAACCTACAAGCGTGGATGTTAAGTATATAAACTTAGACAACACAACTGGGATTCTATCTAGCGGCACGAATATTTATATGCCATCTAATTCATTGGCAGTAGGTACATCAGATACAACAAATATAAACTTTAGCGCAGAGCAGAACGAATACGACCTTGTTCCCTACGAGAATACTTTATTTAATAAGTACTATAAAAACTACATAATAGAAGTATTTGACAAGCAGAGAAGGATAACAAACACACAAGCGTTTTTACCTCTTAGCGTTTTGTCTAGTATTGAACTAAACGACATAATAAAAATATCGGATAACATTTACAAGATTAACACACTAACTACTGACTTCCAAACAATGGTTTCTAAGTTAGAACTTGTAAACACTCAAAACACAATTGGACAACTTGTAACAACTGACCTTAAATTTAGTCAATCACAACTTGGAGGTTTATGTGCTACAACTGATTCAGAAGAAGTACGAGCCAGTAATGTAATTATCAAGGCAGATTGTAAAAGCTACGAAGATGGCTATATATCTGATAATTCAGATGCTTTTGAAGCAGACAGTAATACACCTGATACGGCAGATGAGGATGGCAACCCAGTAGTAGTAACACAAGCCACTTTATTTGACCCACATATTACCGTAGATAACGGAACAGTAAGAGCCGATACACACGACTACAAAGCGGATGCAAACCAAAGAACGGTAACATCATCAAGTTGGAGAATGGGTTATCAGATAACAGAACTAGGATTGATAGGGGAAAGTCCTAACCTAGACGAATACGGATTCTTATATTCTACGACAGAAAGCGAATTGGTTGGAACTGACGTTGATGATATTGCAGCGATAGCAGGTGTAACACAAATAGCCTACGAAACTCCTTCTAACTTCAAAAGACCTAGCGTACCATATAACGCAAGTTACCAAGAAACGAACGCAACTAGTACAACTACATATTATGTTAGGTTCTACGCTAGAACAAACACAAGTTTAAACTACGCAGAAGCAGATGCTATAAGTGAAATTGAAACAATTACAACGCTATGATAGGAAATATATTGGATATGCTAGAAATAGCAAAGGAAAAAAAAGAAATAGGTAAATACACGCATATTGCTTTAGGTAAGAACTATCTACCTACTGATTTAAGAAGCGCAACAAGAGAAATAAAACATACATTATGGCTAAAAAAATAGTAATAGAATTAGAAATTGAGGAAGGCAAAGCCATAAAAGACCTTGATGCGGTCAAAAAAGGTTTTGAAAAAGTAATTGACGAGCAAGAAAAACAAGTTGAGGCTAAAGTTCAAGAAGAGCTTGAAAAACGTTTATCTGGGATGCCCCAGCCAGCAGTAGCTTCGGAAGAAGCTGTCGCAAACGTTGAAGAAGCAAATTCTCAAGCTTTAGAGGAAACGGTGGAAGATGTCGTTGAAAATGTAGAGGTGCCTCATTCGAGCATTGCTAATAACAACGAAGCTTCTTCGGTGGAAGAGTCTTTGAGCGATAAGTTCAAAAAGGCCTTCAATAGTGAAAACATTTCTATAACCTACTAAAATAAAATACTACTATGGCACTAAGATTATTACCATTCAGACAATACGACGAAAACGACGTCATTAATCTGTTCGCCAATGATACGTCGGACGCTAAGCCGACTACCAATGGGAACGGAAGTGCAGGAGTTTTTGTTAGTGTTAAGAGTGGTGGAGGAAACTTTAGTAAAGACCCCATCACTTACGTTGATCGCACGGAGCTTTCTGCTTCTTACGATCATGTTAAGAACCAGTATCCTGAAGTTCAGTTAAAAGTTACTGCAGCAGCTGCAGGCGCTTTTGCTGGTGAGGTACTTGGTATTACATTGAAGCAAACCCTCGAAAAAGACGAGAACGAAGAGAAACTTCTCTACAATCCCGTCAAGAGAGACGAGCTTCAAGCTGTACTTTCTGGCCAGGCAGTGCCTAGCGCCACGAAAGGTATTTTCACTTTGACAAGTGACGCTTTTGACAACGCTAACAATGGTACTCCATCTTGTGTACCTGGCACTGCAGCAGTTATTTCTCCTGCAACCGCTGGTAAAGTAAGTGGTGTAGCTTTCTCTAGCTTGTATGGCGGCTTAGCTACTTCCGTAACTGGTTTGGCTCACGTTGGCCAGGGCGGAACTGTTG
>BCSF01000637.1_pt1 | contig 13036 bp, 12 predicted proteins | sample 1016431 | NCBI WGS metagenome assembly BCSF01 (sample SAMD00045685;SAMD00045686;SAMD00045687;SAMD00045688;SAMD00045689;SAMD00045690;SAMD00045691;SAMD00045692;SAMD00045684;SAMD00045690;SAMD00045691;SAMD00045692;SAMD00045684;SAMD00045685;SAMD00045686;SAMD00045687;SAMD00045688;SAMD00045689, study...
CGGGCAGCAACATCTCCCTTGCAAACGATGGAAGTAAAGTTACTATTTCTTCCACAGGTGGTGGAGGCTCCTCAACAAACGCCTTTGCTACAGCATCAGTTGCAGGACAGAGCAACGTTCTTGCAAATTCGCCATCTGGTGCCATTACATTTGCGAATGGCAGCAATGTCTCTATCACAACAAACGCGAGCACAGATACTATAACTTTTAACGCAACCCAGGCGAACTCCTTTTCTACGTTAGCAGTGTCTGGACAATCCAACGTCGTCGCAGACTCAGCTACCGATACACTAACTCTTGTAGCTGGAAGTAACATTACAATTACAACAGATGCAGGAGCCGATTCAATAACTATTAATGCCGCTGGCGGCGGCGGTGGCACAACATACAACCAATGGGATGCTATGGCTCCCCCTAGTTCTTCCAATGCCCTTGATGATGAATTCACAGGTTCTCTTTCGGGATGGTCTACTTGGAACGCAGGTAGTGTCACATTCTCTGCAACAACTGAGACTGCACAACAAATGCTCGTCTTGGAGTGCGCTACAGTCCCAGGAGACAGGCTTGTTGGTATTTACAAAGCAGCCCCAACTGCCTCATCTGGCGATTATACATACGCTTTTTGGTCAAAGGTGAGTTGGGTTTCTCTAGATGCTAGCGACTTTCCAAATGTTGGTATTTTTATTGCAGAGGACATTGCCGGTAGCCCAACATCGGCAAAAGCATGGAACTGTGTTATTGCCCGCGAGGGAAGCACTTTCCAAGCCAGAGCCCAGATTTGGAACAGTTATAATTCTTATGGTGGAGCAACAGTAAATAATATTTTCAGGTCGTTTTCTTATTTGAGAATCCGAGTTTCATATGCAAGCAGTGGAAACACAACAACCTACAACTTCGACCACTCAGCCGATGGCGTTGGTTGGTATCAACTGGTTCAAAGAACTTACACAGGGCACCTACCATACATTGGTTTTCTAATGAACAATGTTGCAGGCTCAGACAAACTACAAGGTTGGTGCGACTTTTTCAGAGTCTATGATGACTACGAGTTCTACTACCCGCCATCTGGCTCATTAGTTGACCGCACCCTAGCATAAGAGGTAAAATGAAAGACCAAAACTATGTTGCAAAGATGGAAAAGGCTATTAAAGACAAATACGGTGAAAAAGCCATCCATAACCCACGTTCAGGATGGGACAAAGAAAAGGAGGAAGAATACCTCCGAGAACTCAAAAAAATAAATGAAAAACACTTCGCTCAAGAGGAACTACAAGAGAAGGTAGAGCAGGAAGGTGTTTTATTAAGCAAAAAACTACTTATGAAGAGTGGCAACACTTCTTGTCCTCAATGTAGCAAATACAACCTCACTGCTCGTGATGAAATTTTTGTTTTACGTTGGGAGTGCTGTGAAACCTGCCACATAAAATATGTCGAAGGGCGTGAAGAACGCTGGCGACAAGGTTGGAGACCAAATAATGGCTAACGCAGATTTACAAGTTCTAAAAGACCTCTCAGTGGCAGCAGGACAGCTATACGACGGTGCAGTCGATTCAAAGGGTGAACCAGTTGATTTGGGTCTAAATAGAGACTCACTTCCAAGCACAAACCGCAAACAGTTTGATGCTGGTAAGGTTCGTTTCGCTGGTGATAAGATTGTTGTTTCATACGAGGCAGAGATTACACTTAAACAAGTGCATAAAAATGGCATCAATGGTTTCCAAAATGAAATGGATGACATGATTCAAAAGTTGGTTGATGGTCTTAAAAAGAACTACCGCGCTCAAGCTGGCAAGTCCATTACACTAACAGCCGAAGGAGACGGTGCCAAGGTCGATGTAGAATACGTTTCACGCTACCGCACACTCGTTCATGCTGTTCGCAGCTACAAAATCGCTGGTCTCTCCGAGGTTGTAGCCGCAACTGGTGCAGAAGTCAATAAGCGCGAGATAGCTGACTCCTACAAGAAGTTCTTGGAGCAGGGTGGTTTTGGCAAACGTCCAAAGAATGATACCCGTCCTAACAATGCTTAATGTCTTATCAACTAAACAAACAGCAGAAAGTCCAAGAAATACTCAGAGCGGGTAAAGACCCCGTTTATTTTATTAAAAACTATTGTAAAATCTCTCACCCAATGAGGGGTCTTATCCCGTTCAAACTCTACCCCTTTCAGGAAGAAGCCATTCGGGACTTCAACGATTATCGTTTCAACGTTATTCTCAAAGCACGTCAGTTGGGCATTTCAACCACAGCCGCTGCTTACATCTCTTGGATGCTTCTTTTCCACAGAGATAAAAACGTGCTTGTAGTTGCAACAAAACTTGCAACAGCAGCAAACCTCGTAAAGAAAGTAAAGTCCATTTTTAAGAACCTTCCTGATTGGATGATGATTTCAAAAATCACCATTGACAACAGAACTTCTTTTGAGTTGGCTAACGGCTCACAAATTAAAGCATCCTCAACATCAGGTGACGCAGGTCGTTCAGAAGCCTTGACCCTCTTAGTAGTGGATGAGGCTGCATTCATTGATGGCATGGACGAGATGTGGGCTGGTCTTTACCCAACGCTATCCACTGGTGGTCGTTGCATTTCACTTTCCTCTCCAAATGGCGTGGGCAACTGGTTTCACAAAACCTACACAGAAGCCGAGGAAGGAAAAAATGATTTCAACCCAATAAGACTTCCTTGGGAAGTCCATCCAGACAGAGACCAAGAATGGTTTGAAAAAGAAACCCGCAATATGTCTCGCCGTGAAATTGCACAAGAGTTGGAGTGCTCCTTCAACCAATCCGGCGAAGGTGTTTTCCACCCAGAAGACATGGAAGCAATAAGAACTTCCCTGGTAGAACCAACACACAAAACAGGCATGGACCGCAACTTCTGGATATGGGAAGGATACCAAGAAGGCGCAGAATACCTACTCGTAGGCGACGTTGCCCGTGGCGACGGCAAGGACCACTCTGCGTTCCACATTTGGCGTCTCGATACTTTTGAGCAAGTAGCAGAATACCAAGGCAAACCAAACCTAGACGACTACTCCCACATTATTTACGATGCGTCAAAAGAATATGGCTTTTGTTTAACTGTGGTCGAGAACAACTCACTTGGTATTGCAGTCCTAGAAAAACTAAAAGAACTAGACCATCCAAACCTTTATTATTCAGTAAAGGGAACTCACCAGTATGTGGATAAACTCCAAGCAGAAGCAATAACAAACTCTATTATTGGTTTTTCCACCACTCCAAAGACAAGACCACTCATTATTGCAAAACTGGAAGAGTTTGTGAGGAATAAACTAATTAAAATAAACTCGGCTAGGTTGTATAATGAAATGACAACGTTCATTTGGAACAACGGCAGAGCCGAGGCGCAAAGAAGTTATAACGACGACTTGGTTATGGCGACAGCCATCTCTTGCTGGGTAAGAGACACGGCATTAGTTGTTAACCAAAGAGAGTTAGATTACCGAAAAGCGATGTTGTCTTCGATAAGCACATCAAAGACAAAGTACGATAGCAGGATTGCAGGAATGACGGGATACAAAGCAAAACAAGATTCTTTTTCTCCCAACAAACACAAGCAATCACAAGCTTACGCACAAAAGAATTACATCGCTCTATTGAAGGGATAAAAAATGGCAGACCCAAGAAACCCAAGAAACGAAGCAAGCCCGCTATACAAACTGTTGACCAGACTGTTTTCTGGTCCGCTTGTTAACTACGAGGCTGAACAACAGAAGCGTTTTCGACGCAGACAGTTGGATAAGTACGGAACAAAGTTTACCTCACTTTCAGGTAAGCAGTTCAAGAAAACTGAAAACAATATTTACGAAAACTACTCGGCAAAATACTACGCTTCACAAAACAGAATCGAAAGATACCTCGACTTTGACCAAATGGAGTACACACCAGAGATTGCTTCAACGCTCGACATTTATGCCGATGAGATGACCACATTCTCTGACCTACAGCCATTGTTGCACATTATCTGCCACAATGATGAGATTCGCTCAACCATCAACACACTTCTTTACGACGTGTTAAATGTTGAGTTTAACCTTTATGGCTGGGCTCGCGGCATGTGCAAGATGGGTGACTACTACCTTTACCTCGACGTTGACGAGAAGATTGGCATTAAGTCTGTTCTTTCTCTTCCCGGTAGCGAAGTCGAAAGACTAGAGGGCGAAGATAAAACTAACCCAAATTATGTCCAATATCAGTGGAATTCAGCAGGTATGACCTTTGAGAACTGGCAAGTAGCGCACTTCCGTATTCTTGGTAACGATAAATACTCACCATACGGAACATCGGTGTTAGAGCCTGCCAGACGCATTTGGCGTCAGCTAACAATGCTTGAAGATGCAATGATGGCTTACCGCATTGTTCGTTCGCCCGAGAGAAGAATTTTTTACATTGACGTTGGTGCTATTGCCCCCGAAGACGTAGAACAATACATGGAGAGGGTCAAAACTTCTCTAAAAAGAAACCAAGTTGTCGACCCCGACACAGGCAGAGTAGACCTTCGCTACAACCCAATGTCTATTGACGAAGACTACTACATTCCAGTTCGTGGTGGACAAAGTTCTCGTATTGAGAACCTTCCCGGCGGTGCATTCACAGGCGACATTGATGATGTGAACTACCTCCGTGATAAACTGTTCTCCGCTCTCAAAATTCCACGTTCTTACCTAGCCCGTGGCGAAGGAGCAGATGAGGACAAGACAACACTAGCCCAGAAAGACATTCGTTTTGCTAGAACCATTCAAAGACTACAACGCTCTATCATTTCAGAACTAGAAAAGATTTGCATTGTTCACCTTTACGTTCTAGGATACAGAGGTGACGACCTACTTTCTTTTAAGCTCAAACTAAACAACCCAAGCAAGATTGCCGAGCTACAAGAGTTAGAGCACTGGGAGAAGAAGTTCTCTGTTGCGCCGCCTGCGATTTCAAACTTGGTTTTCCACTCTTCAAGATCTTGAAGTTCGGCAATCTTCGAAGGATTGTTAAGGCGAAGCTTGAAGCTGACCAAATCGTCACCTCTAAATCCAAGAGTATAAAGGTGAACAATACCAATCTTTTCCATTTCCGCAATGACTGATCTCTGAAGCCTTTGGATTGTTCTTGCGAAACGAACGTCTTTTTGAGCCAAAGTTGTTTTATCTTCTTGTGCTTCGGAATCACTCGACAAATAAGCAGACGGAATCTTCAAAGCCGAGAACATCTTGTCTCTGAGATACTTAACATCATCGATATCGCCAGTAAACTGACCACCAGCAAGCGTATCGATTCTTGAAGATTCTCCGCCTCGAACTGGAATGAAATAATCTTCTTCAACATTTAGCGGGTTATATCGAAGATCGACGCGACCCGTGCTGGCATCAACAACTTGATTACGCTTCATAGATGTGATTGTTTTTTGAACAAACTGCTCAACGTCCTGCGGCGCGATAGATCCAACGTCAATATAAAAGACTCGTCTTTCAGAAGAACGAACGATACGATAAGCCATCATTGCGTCTTCCATAAGAACTAACTGTCTCCAAATTCTACGAGCAGGGTCGAGAACCGAGGATCCGTATGGGGCATATTTGTCGTTTCCGAGGATTCTAAAATGTGCAATTTGCCAGTTTTCAAAAGTCATTCCAGCAGAGTTCCACTGGTACTGGACATAATTTGGATTTGTGGGATCTTCGCCTTCGAGTCTTTCAACTTCTCGGAGAGGAATAGGAATAACGGATTTGACACCGAGTCTGTCATCAATATCTAGATAAAGAACAAAGTCACCGTTCTTACACATCGAGCGGCACCAGCCAAAAAGATTATGCTCAACGTTAAGAATATTCATATAAAGCGAATGAAGCACTGCCCTAATCTCTTCGTTTGGGCAGTCAATACGAAGCATAGGGCTCAAGGAAGAATGGGTTGTCATTTCGTCTGCATAGATATCAAGAGCAGAAGCAATCTCTGGCATATATTCCATTTGATCATAATCAATATATCTTTCAGATCTATTCTGATTAGACATAATCTTGCTCTGCATAACATCAAATGGGCTGTATGCAGCTTTCTTAAATTGTTGCCCAGAAGCAGATCTAAACTGAGTAGCGTATTTATCCAGTTCTACTCTCTTGATTCTTCTGTTTGTTTGGGTTCTCCAGTTTGTAATTGGTCCGGAGAAAAGTCTCGTCAAACGACGAAACAACTCAGACTGAGGATTGTTTGGATTATTTTTATTGTCTGCCATTATTTATCCTTTGATTAGCCAAGAGTATTGTTTGTATTGCTCTTGTTGTTTGAACATTTTTTCTTCTAATGCTTCGCTTTTTTTATACCCTTGTTGTCCGGGTATCGTAGTGTTAATCTTTGTATTCACTTTAACCATAGATGTCAAGCAAGCTTTCTTATATTCTTGTTCCCTCGAATTAACCGTGAGTGCTGTATCTCTGACCCAACATCCGATGGCTAGAGCCATGATCAGGTCATCGTTATAGCCCCTCATTGATTGAGGCTTGCCGTTTTTCCAAATGAAAGTTCTCAGTTCGTTAGTAAAACGCACAGAGTTTATTTTAATTAGTTTGTTTCTGATGAATTCTTCTAGTTTTGCGACAATCAATGGTCTTGTCTTTGACGAGGTTGTGAATCCAGGGACAGCATGAGCATGGTTTTCACCTTGGTGGCTTTCAACAAACTCGTGAGTTGACTTGATGGAATAATAAATGTTTGGATATCCAAGGTCTATCAATTTCTCCAAAACTGAAATACCGATACCCACATTCTCAACAACCAGAAGACAATTTCCATATTCTTTTCCAGTTGAATTGAGGATATCAGCGTATAAATCCAGGCTGGGTTTACCTTGATATTCAGCAACCACTTCCATGGTTTCTAGTTTTATAACATGGAAAACAGAAAAGTCTGCACCGTCACCTCGCGCCACGTCAGCAACAAGTAAGTAAGTGTTCTCATTGTTGTATTGCTCCCAAATCCAAAGGTTTCTATCAAATCCAGTTCTATATTTTGGTTCTGATACTTGCTGTTCAAGATAAGTGATATCTTCTGGGTGGATAACACTATCACCAGAAGTGTTGAAGTTACATTCAAGCTCTTGGGCGATTTCCCTTCGAGACATGTTTCTGGTTTCTCGTTCGAACCATTCTTGATCTCGTTCTGGGTGAATGTTCCACGGGAGGATTACCGGATGGAAATCATTTGCTGACTCCTCTGCTTCAACATAAGTTTTGTGAAACCAGTTACCAACACCATTTGGCGTGCTCAGAGCAATACAGCGACCACCGGTAGAAATCGTAGGATAAAGACCGGCCCACAACTCTTCAAGGTTATCAATGTGAGCAGCCTCGTCAAGTACCAGAAGAGAAAGGGCTTCCGAACGTCCAGCGTCCCCTGAAGTGCTCGCAGCCTTGATTTGAGAGCCGTTTGAGAGTTCAAACGATGCGCGGTTGTCAATTGATATCTCGGCTAATACGAGCCATTCTGGAAGGTTTTTCATAATAGCTTTAACCTTCTTGACCAAGTTTGCTGCGGTCGCAAACTTCGTAGCCATAACCAAGATATTCTTATCTCGATAGAAAAGCATCAGCCAAACAATGTAGGCTGCGGCGATTGTGGAAATACCAAGCTGACGAGCTTTTAGGATAACTGTAAATCGATAATCGTTGAAATCTTGCAGCAAGTCCGCTTGATACGGATAAGTCTTAAAGGGAATTAGTCCCTTAATAGGGTGCGAAATTCTCGCATAATTGTTTGTAAAGTAAACCGGGTCTTTACCGCATTTGACGATTTCTTTTACTATCTCTTTTTTGGATAGCTTATAAGACATTCTTCCTTCTTATTCGAATGAGCCCTCTTTCAAGAACTTCTGAAATTTAACATCCATTGGATTAGTGACTGCTTCTCCAAGTGTGTCGACTTGTGTCAACTGAGCAACCTTGAAAAGCCTGTGAGCCATAACAAATGTTCTAACGCGACTTGTGTTCTGAACGATACAAGTGCATTCACCTTCTGGTGTTAAGGTAAGAGCGCTACCTGTGATTGCTTTATATTCTTTTGTGAGGAAGTTTGCGATTTGTTGAAGCTTTAACTCGCATTCTTCTTCAAACTTTCCTGCGTAAACATCCTTGAGGCGAACGTTTGCTTCGTAGTTGATCTGAAGCATGTTGCCGATAAGCTTAACACCAAAGCCATCGGAGACTCTTGAGTCAATAATTGGGCAGCCTTCTTCTCTAGCCAAACCAATCTTCTTTGGTTCGCCGTCGACAAAGCGCTCATCGTGAGCACCATCATAAGCATTCGCTGCCGCTTGTGAAATTCCTTGAATGATTTCTAGTGTTGTAGCCATTTATTTATCTCCTGGTCTCCATCCGGTTTTCCACCGCTCTTCTCGACCTTCAACCCACTGAATGTAGCATTTAAAGCAACAATCAAACTTTGTCATATACACATCATCACGCAAACTGAACGAATATGTGTGACATGTAGGACAAACCCTGTTGTCATCCTTATTAATTAGTTTTTTTGATACTAAAACACCATCAATTTCTACCTTTTCGTCTCGCTCTGCTTGGCGAAGCTCTTTTTGGTATAAATCCTTGATTTGTTTTTGGTATTCTTTCTCTTTTTCGTCATCCCAATCTGCTTTGGGATGCTTTATCGCTTCTTTGCCATATTTCTTTGAAATGGCGATTTCGTATTTAGCAATTTCATTTAAATCTTTCTTCATTGACTCACCTGGTTTACCGCATAGACTATACTAATTGTTCCTACTGTGCCTGCTGCGAATCCTCCAATGATTGCCCAAGCAACAGCATTTCTTCCTGGCTTTTTCTTAATGATGTCGTTTAGTTTCTCGATTTCTTTTGTCTTTGCCTCGATAATGGCTTTATCTCTTTCTTTTTGAGAGTCGAATGTAATCTGGAGTTGTTCGATCTTCAACTTGAACTCTGTTTCTTGCTTGTTAAGTTCGAATTTCTTGTCAAGTTCGCATTTCTGCTTTAAAAACTCGTCGTTTGCCAAGATTTCAGCAACGGCATCTTCGTTTAAAAGCATTCCATCGAACGGGCAGATGTTTCCTCTCTCAACAAAAGTGAATTTGCCATCGTCAGCAACAGAAGCTACCGACAACATAAGGAATATAGCACACTTTAATAGATTAGTCAACATAGACAGTTCCAAATCTTTGCTCAAGTTCATTAATAATTTTACTTGGCTCGTTCTTGAAGTCATTCTTGAACTCTTTTTTCTTTTCTTCTTTGCTTTTCTCTAGTTCTTCGCTGGCTTCTGTGTATTTCTTGTTTAGATCTTCGATTTCTTTTTGATAATTCAAGATTGCTTCTTCTTTCCTTCTCAATTCTTCTTCGTGAATCTCTTGGAGTTTCTGGATTTGCTCTTCATAGCTTTCGGACATCGCATCCATGCTCTTTTTAAGAGAAGCATAATCGTTTCTCGCCAAAACAATGAAAGCCAAAGCGATAACGAGACACACTCCTTGCCAGTTTTTGGTAAGGAATGTGCCAATTGTTTTTGCTAAGCTGGCAAAATCAATATTAATCATTATCCGTTCTTAAGTTTTACGATTGCATCAATAACAGATTGACCGCCGATGTAAAGAGCGCTGAGATATAGCCAGTGCTCGGACTCAATGTTCGCATTAAACATAAGAAGTGTTGCGACAATCCAAACTGTAAGCTTACGAGAGATAACTTTTTCAAGTGTTCTATCAACAGCAGCCATTGTTACCTCGGTAGCCTTTTCTGTTGCCTTTTTAATGTGTTCAGTCATATCATAGACCTCCTTGGCAGTAAATAGTCTTACCAAAGGAAAACCCCCAAGTGATGGCTTGTCGATGTCTTATAGACCAAGAAGCTGTTTTAAGGTCGTGAGAAATTCATCACCACCATTAGAAGAGGCAGCCGCTTGAACAAGAGCATTACTAATTTGTTCTGCTGCCGACAATCTGGACTCATGGTCTGAAACAGAACTGCTTAATGAAGACAAATCTTCTCCTATTGTGTAAGGTAAGTTCATTTCCTGGATAGATCCAGATTCATCATTCACAACCATTACCATTCTGTTATTTGCGTGATCACTTGCAAACATATAAGAAGCGAAATTATCACCATTAATAGCTGTACCTGCGACCATAGATCCAGTTTCTGCGATGCTGAGTGGTGGAGCAATTGCATTCCACCCTTCATTGTGACTAAAGCGCCCAATTTGTCCATATCCAACATTTGTATTAAGACCCGAATTTGTGCGACATGCTTCAAAGATATATCTTGTTCCGTTTCTGGAAGTGTAACTCCAAGTTTCAGTTGCCTCAACATAAAACTTAGCTGCCGTTCCTGGTCCTTGGTTATTAGCATACCCTCCAAACTCAAATTGACCAAGGTTTTGCCCAGATAATGGGCGCTTGCCGCCTACGGAAGTGGCGTCATAAGTGTCAACCGATGCATACATTTGAAGAATTGATGTTCCTCCCCATGAAATCAAACGAACAAGAGCATCTGCGCCGTCAGCGTTGGAACCGGCTTGAGTTCCGTCTCCTATTGCGTGTGCTGAAATAAGAGGCATAACCTCTTCTGTGACAGTATCATAATCACCTTCACTCATTTCTCTTTCAATATGAAGCACTCCTCGACGGCCTATGTCAGTATTTGTAAGCGGACTTGGGAATGCGGTATCTTCACGTCCATGATCATTTGCTTGTCTAATAGTAACGCGAGGAGCGCCGTCCCAAGAACTAGACAAGTCAACCATAAACATTGGAGAAGTGTCACCAGCATTATAGATCGCAAATGGAATATCAGAAGAACCCGAAATTGTGACTGCTGTTGTTGTCAAGGAGGAGCCACCTGATGAAATATTCTCAGGAGCAACTTTCTTTAATGAGCCGTCAGTATTATCCAAGATAAGCAACCTATCATTAACAGCATCGACTTCTGTTATTTCTGCTTGCTCACTGATTACTTCTGAGCTAAGTTCGTCAACCTTAACGGCACCTGTTCCAATATCATCTTCTGTGACGGATCCGTCTTTGATTTGTTCTCCGCCAATTCTTGTACGGCTTGACATACTCAACCTCCAAACTGTAATAAATAGTCTCCCAAACAAGAAACCCCCCCTGGAGGTATCCAGGGGAGGCTGCTATTATCTTAGCTGATTGTTTTATGGGAGACCAAGGGCGTTCTTAAGTGCCTGAACAAACTGGATTGCTTCCGAAGTGCCCACCGGACCTGGCGGGAGACCCTGAAGTGCCGCTGTAATATCAGCAACCATGGTGCTATTGTTCGCTATGGTCGCGCCCTGATTTGAGATGTCGGTTGTGTTTGTCGAAACATTCCCGCTGAGTGTCGAAACAGAACCGCTAAGTGTTGTGAAGTCGGACTCAAGTTGACTGATTGCTGTAGCGTTATCAGAGACATCTTCACCAATTGTGTATGGCAAGTTCATTGTTTGGACAGAGCCCGATGAATCCTTGACATACATAACCATTCTGTTGTTTCCGCCGTCAGAAGCAAACATGTAAGATGCCCAACCATCATTTGTTTGATTAGAGTTGAGCACAAGCATACTACCTGTATCAGCATAAGCAACAGGAGGAGCAATAACATTAAATCCTCTATTGTGGCTCATTTGGGCGATGTGATCAATGCCACCCTGAGAATATCCGTTGTTAGAACCCTCGCGAGTACTTCTGAATTGGAAGAGTGTTCCATTTGTATTGCTGTATGACCAACTTTCGGCTGCTACAACACGCATCCAAGCTGCTGGAATCGGTCCTTGGTTTGTCGCGTAACCACCGAATTCAACTGCGCCAAGTGTTTGACCAGAAAGTGGGCGCTTTCCTCCGATGGAAGTTGCGTCATAAGCATCGGCAGCCGCATACATTTGGATTCTTGAATCGCCACCCCAGGAAACTAGGCGAACGATGGCATCTCCGCCATCAGCACCGGATCCGGCTTGTGAGCCGTCACCCATTGCGAATGCTGAAATAAGTGGCATATTTTCTTCTGTAGTAGAATCATAATCACCTTCACTCATCTGCCTTTCAACGTGGAATACACCGCGAACAGCTAAATCCGTGTTAGAAGTTGCCGGAAAAGCGGTATCGGTCTGCCCGTGGTCATTCGCTTGCCTAATGGTGATACGAGGAGCACCGTCCCAAGGACTGGAAGTATCAACCATGAACAATGGTGAAGTGTCGCCAGTGTTGTAGATCGCAAACGGCGTATCAGAAGAACCTGAAATTGTGATTGCTGTGGTTGTCAGACTTGTTGCTAGGGCAGTAGCCAAAGAAGTATCAGCAGAAGCATAAGCTGTTGCCAAAGAAGTATCAGCAGAAGCATAAGCTGTTGCCAAAGAAGTATCAGCAGAAGCAAAAGCAGATTCTTCTGCTGCAACTCTTGTTGTCAAAGAAGTGTCAGCAGAGCCGCGTGCAGCTTCTTCAGTGGACAATCTTGTTTGAAGCGAAGAGTCACCAGCGATACGAGAGCCTTGCTCAGAAGAGACTGCGGAGTCAGCATCTGCTTCGTTTTGGTCAACATCGGACTGAAGTGCGGAGATGACTGTTTCGATAGAAGAGACATCAGAAGCACGAGAGGAAGCTTCACCGGAGATAGAAGTTGCCAAGGAAGAATCAGCAGTAGATCTGGAAGATGCTTCGCCAGAAAGCGCTGTATCAAGGGAACTAATATCTGCGTTTGTAGCAGAGATTTCCGCATTGAGGTTGGAAACGACAGAAGCAACTGCGTTATCGCTGTCGGTATCAACTGCGTTAATCAAGGAAACAACTTCAACGAATGTGTCCTTGTCTGCGTCAGCAGAAGCGAGGATTGCGTCAACGCGAGTCTTCTCGGTGGAGACCGCTGCGGAGATAAGTGCGTCAACAGAAGCACGAGCAGATTCTTCTGCTGCGACTCTTGTTGTCAAGGATCCCGCTGCTGCTGTAAGAGTAGAATCCGCTGCGGAACGAGTTGTTTCTTCGGATGCCAATCTTGTTGTCAAGGAAGCGTCTGCTGTGG
>BCSF01000638.1_pt1 | contig 13035 bp, 17 predicted proteins | sample 1016431 | NCBI WGS metagenome assembly BCSF01 (sample SAMD00045685;SAMD00045686;SAMD00045687;SAMD00045688;SAMD00045689;SAMD00045690;SAMD00045691;SAMD00045692;SAMD00045684;SAMD00045690;SAMD00045691;SAMD00045692;SAMD00045684;SAMD00045685;SAMD00045686;SAMD00045687;SAMD00045688;SAMD00045689, study...
AAATGTGTGTGTACCGTAGTCGAGAACATGGAAAAAACTGAGGTTTTAGGCTATCAATATTCGTATCACTGTGGTGACGGACGTTATCGGTTCCCGAAGCAGGAGCAGTGTTGAATGAAATAGTTGTAGCGTTTGCAAAAGTATAGTCAGTAGTTTGAGTCTTTACAACGCCGTCAACGCTGACTTTAACGTCAGACTCCTCAAGGTATTCAAATGTAAACGAGAATAGAGTTGTGGATCCATCCCCGTTGTAAAAATTTTCAGGATTAACAGCCATTACGCTAATCAGTAATTGTAAAAGGGTGGATTAACGATTGGTCATGTTGGTGGCATCATAAACAGGTCTTTCACCACGTTTCTGTGCCTTAATGTTTTCAAGTGCCTGCATCTCTCGAATCCTGATGTTTTGAAGCACTTCAGGCTCAAGACTGTCAATCGCCATTTTCTTGGCAGTACGTGCAGCAGCATTCAGGTCTCCATAAACATCGTAGAACAACTTGGCGTCGATTTGAGAACCATCAGCTCGTTGAGCTTTTAGTTGTTCAATAAATGTTTTAGAAGGAATCCGATTCATAATCTTAGTAACTTCACCTTTAAAGATGCGATTGTTACCAAGGGCTGCGTACAAGTCACGCTTTTCATCGACTGTATATTCAACACCGTTCTCGCCTTTTTCAAAGATAGGACGATGATCCCAACCAATGTCCATCAGATACTGACGTTCCTCAGAGATCTCACCATCATATACTTTCCAAGGGAAAGCACCGTTGTTGAAACGAACATACGGGTCTTCAGGATAACCAACAAGCTGACCTTCAAACCAGTCAGGCAGGTTAGGCATTTCCTTAGCACCAGGCAGGAACCGGTTACGATTCAGGAAGAAGCTCTTAAAGTCATTCTCCATGACCCGAAGACCAGGATACATGATGTCACCAAACTGCTTACGAACAGCAGACAAAGGTGCCAAGTTACTGGTGAAGTTAGCTGCCCAACGATTCATCTGTACTTCATTACCGTCCAACACGTCAAGCATGGGCTCAACTGCTGCGTACATGGACTGGTTAGTGAAACCAGATGCCATGACAAAGGTCATTTTAGCAAGGAAATTTTCAGCGCTGACAGGATCAATATCATCAAAGAAGTTGTCCAGGAAGGTAGCAGTCAGTTTAAACCACTGAGCATGAGGACCAAGCCAACTAATGTCAACCCAGTTACCCTGATCAGTTAATACAGTACCAGGCTTCCAACCAAGTTGGTTACGAGTGCGCTGTCTACCAGCATCAGCATTACCATCACCACGCAGCCTGCCTTGACGCCACATATCAATGGCTTTATACATCAAAGCAGTGCCAAGGTAAACCCTACCACGAACTTCAGCACGAAGTTTATCAAACTCTACTTTGGTCGGAGGAAGACCACGTGCAGACATGATTGACGCAATCTCTTCCTGGGTAAAGTCTTTGTAACCATAAGGAAGAACAAGCTTCCTGTAGTCGTTCATGAACAAGGTAATAGGACTGCGTTCGCCAAAGGCAGACACAGCACTAGCCAAAGTACGGGGGAAGAAGATGTGAGTCTTCATCCAGGGGTTTTGGTTCAACAGGTTGTTAAAGGCACGGACGCCATCGCTATCCAAGTTAAGGGTAAGTTCACGAGTCTGATACTCAACTTTCTTATCCTTAAGCATACCTTCAGCATCAAAGCTATCTGCATAAATATCATCTTGGATTTTCTTCATGGCAGCAGCGTCAAGCTTCTTACCAGAATCTATCCATTTGTCATATGCACCAGCACGAGCTTCAGCGTTAGCGATAACTGCAGACACCATACCGTCCAATCCAATCATGGAGTTAGGACCAAGACGAAGAAGCGGGTTGTAGGACAAACCATGAAGAGCTTCGGCAATGTAATACATACCAAGAGCACCTTCTTCACCACTAGCTGCAGCTGCATCAGCAAAAGACTTAAGAAGCCTCAGCTGTTCATCGGACTTAGTAATAAAGTCTTCACGAGTAGCTGCATCCATCGGGGAGACGTTCTTAGAAGCTTTCCAGAACATCTTAGCGCCGTGCTTCAGACCCAAACCAAAGGATTCAAAGACAGCGTTGTACATGTGCCAACCACGACGAATCGTAGCCATGTCACCATGAGCAGCAGCGCCAATCAAAGTAGTGATCGGCTTCTCCAACAAACCAACTTTGTTACCAGCCAAAGCACCAGCAGGTGCCATAGTGCCAGTCAACATGGCGTTGTAGATGTTACCACGGAGTCCTTGGACAATTTCGTTAGGAATACCAGGATTCTCATCCCAGATAAACTTATTAATAGCACCAAGCTTTTCCCACACATAGGTGTTAAGCTTGTGCATACTGTCGATACTACCGTCAGTTACTTCATACGCTTCCATGAGAACTTTGAAGAACTCAGGACGCTTCTCAGCAATCTCTTGAAGAGTATTACGGAATTGAGTAGCGTGTTCAGCAGATTCTTTAGCAGCACGTTCAGCGCTCAGGTTTGCAGCTTCAGCAGCTTCTTTCAGCAGTTCAGGATTGTCCCGACGGCGTTGAATCTCACCAAGAGCTTTGGTCGATTGATTACGAAGTTTCTTAGCAAAAAGAGTTTCACCCACGATGTACTGCATACGGTCAAGGATACGCTCCTTAGCTCGTTCAACAGCGTCAAACTCGTCAATCAAACGTGCACCTTCTGCAATGTCAGAGACTTGACCAGCAAGCGAAGAGACAAAGTAAGCTTGAGCTTTGACTGCATCCATGTTGATGAAGTCATCAGTGTACTTCTTCAAAGCTTGACGTGCAGCGCTCATGCCAACATCACTCAGTCCACGTACTTCTTTACCAAGACGGTTGTAGACATTAGTGTACTCAGAGAGCAGCATTGAAATAGAACCAGGCTCCATGCGGGGATCCACCAGAGCTTCTGCTAATCGAGCACCTTCGTCGTTAATACGTGCCATGTTGTACGGAGTACCGTCAGGCAGTTTAACGCTGTAGTTACCAGCAGATTCTAGTTCTTTTTTGAGAGCTTTGACCACTTCACGGTTAGCCAGGTTATCACCTTGAAGACCAACTTCCATAGCAGGTTCAGAGACCATGTTACGGAGACGACCATGAATTGTACCGTTGTTATCTGCAATGCGTACAGCGTCCACAGAAGCCCCTACAATGCCCATATCATCTACGGGGAGTGTTGCTACCTGAACGTCATCGAAGCCGTCGTGAACGCCTTTCAGGGGTACCTCAGGGTTCGGATTCTTAGATAGGTTAAGCTCACCCATCTCATTCAACGCTTCTTCGTACTTCTGAGCATTAGCAGCCATCGTTTCGGCTACATCCATTGCATCTTCAGGCTCAGCTTTAGGTGCAAATTTAGCAGCAGCAGACTCAGAATCCAAGACGTAAGAGGTAGTATTCCTGAGTCCCTTGAGAGCACGTCCAAGTTTAATAGTAGAACCAAGAACACTACCAAAGAAACCAAACCGAACACCTTCCATAATGTTCTTTGTACGGAACATATCAGGACTTTCACCGTCAACAGTTGCCCAGTCAGACGGGATAAATGCCCAGGTTTTTGGCCAGTTCTTCTTCAGCCAACCAGTAAAGTTGTCGTCATATTGGTTAAGAACGTTGGTGTAATCAACATAAGCACCCACACCAGTATCAATGCCCATTTCGGCAAAGTACTTCATCATGCGGTTCTCACCCAACGGATGCTTTACCTTAGCTTGTAGACCCCGACCAGCTTTCATAGCGGTACGGCGCATACCAATAAAAGGAATAAGCAAAGATGACAACTCACGAGTTGCTTGAACAGCGTCGTTAGTGAACTTAGACTGCTTCCTCATATTAACAAAAGGAAGTTTATTCATCTCGTCCATAACGTAATCGTTAAGACCAGCTGATGGTGCAGCCAAGGCATCCATAATAGTGCCAAGAGGACCACGCTCTTCACCAGGCAGACCTCCACGGAAAGGTTTCAGCCACTCTGGGGTTTGATAATCAGAGCTAGGAGGAGCGCCTTCAGGTTGTGCCCCTTGAGGGGGAAGAGGTGATTCAGTCTCCTCTGGAGGAATCTGTTGAGCAATCTTTTCGACAGCCTCAGGTTGTTCTTGTTCCAGTTCATCTAGATCTGGGATATTAAGTTGAAATTCCATAATTTAGATTCCTGTAACAAACTTTCTCCAGGCGTTTTTAGGCGGTCCAGAGTACACATCCCTTTTAGATTTCTCTTCCGGGTGGTGGTAGAAGTTACCACGCTCATCAAACAAGACATCGGAACGTCCAGCATTCTTATACAGAGCCCGTCCTTTGAAATCAGTTCTGCCTTGCAGACGCATAAGAGCTTCAACAAGTTTAGCTTGACCCTCAGGAGAGTTGAACTTAGCTTCGATGTCAGGTCTAAACCTGGCGGTGCCTTTCTTAACAGCTTCGTACTGACGAGGGTTAGTGACAATAGCTTGAATGCTGCCACGACCTTCTGCAAACCTATTAAGAATAGAAGCAGCCACACCGTAGATGTCATCACCAGGACCAGCTTCACCACTTGCTCCGTAGGCTAACCATTTGTAAGCATCAGCAGGAAGACCTGTCAGACGCCCTTTAGATTGACCAGCAAGGGGAGTAATGTTAGGAAGAGTGTACCCAGGTTGACGGTTTAACGGATGAGGAATGCTGCTAGTAACACCAGCCACAGGAGGAATACGTCCTTCAAACCCAGCACGAGTTGGTTGATTGCTAGTTAGAATAGCGGCGTTAGGGTTAGCGTATTCACCTCTTAAACGGCGATCAAAGAAGTTCTTTTGAGCAGCAGGGAGCTGGTCACGCAGCCGAACAGCCTGTTCAATTTGTTTGGCGTCAAATGAATTAGGTTCATAAGACCGGTAAATTGCTGAAAGTAAATCCACGTCGCTTTTAATAATTTCTTTTCCGGCTGCTTTGTTAATCTGTTCACGAGCAACTGCATAGAAATCACCAATAGGTTGACCACTAAGTAACTTACCCATGTCAGTCAAAGCACGATCACGTGCAACAACACTAGACGGATTGTTTTGTATTTCCGAATAGACATTACCACCAGACTTAGCCACACCAACGATGTGAGCAAGTTGATTGGTCATCTGTTCGGTTTTAGTACCAGCCTGCTCGGCTTGATTGTACCAACGGAAGGGACGTTTGTTAGCGTCAAGTTCCAACAGGTTTCCAGAACCGGTAGCAAAAGCTTTGTTTAGTTCCTCATCTTCATTTTGTAAGTCTGCTAGTTCATCTACTACAGCTTGTATATCTTTATATTTTTTAGTTTGTTCTAGTTCTTTTTGAACAACACTATTAGTTTCCTGTATCTTTTCATAGATTTCAGTAGCTATTGCTTCTTGTTCAAATTTTCTCATCTGTGTCATAATTATCTCCATAAATTATTAGTTAAAATTTTGAATGAGTTTATTTTATTCTCAAAACCCATATCTGCAAAAGTAGAGAGCAGTCTTTTAAGAAAACAACCTAGCAAATCTAAGTTTCATTCTTCCAAAGAAACTACCAGTCATTAAGATTTGGTAGTCTTTGAGAGCTTCCAAGACTTCTTGGACATCTAGATTATCAGCAACTTCAAGTATCTGCATACCTTTGTTGTCCTTACCAAGTGGTGTAGGTCTAACAAAATTAAGAGGTTTTGAAGGATTATCTTTTTGTTGATAGATTGAAACTTTACCAACATGATACCCTACAAAAGTATCTCCTACAGTAATTTCGTTTCTCTCTTTTATTTTTTTCACTCTAACTATATTTACTCCAAGTGAGTTAGCAAAGTTCCAAATTGCTTTCTCGCCAATAGTAGCTCTATCATAGATAGATTTTACAGTTTTAGTATCACGTTTACCATATACATATTTAGCCATTTATATCTCCTTTATAATGGTGGGTTTAATTTAACAGAGACTGTATAGCCTTCTGTCATGTTTTCGAAGTTTGAAATAACTTTCTTAACTTCGTCTTTTAGATTTTCGATATCGATTGACTCTACTTCATCTACTCTGATTTCAAGTTCACCTAAATTATATTCAAGACTTTCTTGCTCATATTTTAAATCATCAGATGAATCTTGTAAAGCATCAACTCGTATTTCTAAATCTCTCATTCTAGCTTCAGCTACCAATATCTTTTTCACAAAATCATAGTAGCCATCAATACCTAATAACTTATGTATTAGTTTTCTCATATCTATCTCCATATTTATTGTTAATATTATGGGGCAGTTTTGAATGATTGCCCCAGCATTAATTAAAATTTGTTAATCTTCTGTTAGTTCCTTTTGTTAAATTTCTGTCTTGATTTATAAACTCTTCGTTATCTCTATTAGCTTCAATGGTTTGAGCTTTTAATTCTTGTTCGTTCATAAAATCAAGAAATTCTAAGTGGTCTAGTTCGTCCATAGTTATCTCCTTTGAAATATGTTAAGTTTTTAATCGACCTGTCTCGATTGCTTTTACATCTTCGCACAATCCGAAACCGAAGTCAAGCTCACTTATAACAAATCTTTAATATTCTAAAGATTTTAATACCCAGACTGTTCCCATTTCTAAAGTATTATCATTAAGATAATCAAAACTAGAACTCATCTGCAACCAATTAGATTTAGATTGCCATAAACTATACCTTTCTTCTTTGTGATTATAGCTGTCTCTGAATCTATAACCCTCTGATTTAAGGTATCTTTTTGCTTTCTCCTCATCATTAAACTTGACAAAGATTTTAGATTTTTTGCTTCTCTCAATCGCATAAGAATTAGATAATCCATTGGGATTTTTGCAAGGTGTTTTCATAATATATCTCCAAATATATAATTTATTTTATTCGCAATCGACTTGTGCCGAATGCTTTTACATCTTCGCACAGCAAAATCCGAAAGTCAACCCCACTTATAACATAAAAATATATAAAATCTATATACGATATTGTAATATTGTCACATAATTGTAACATAAATGACATAAAAGTATGATACAATCTTATTAAAGATAAGTAAGTAAATAGATAAATATATAGATAATTATATATAAATTATTTTCGCCCTCAACTTCCTGCCCCCACGCCCTCAATTATAGTTTTTATTTTATTTATTTAACTATTATTTTATATATTTAAATAATTATATATCTAAAGAGTGTGTGGTCTCCTGATTCTAAAGATACAAGAGTCTTTGATGGTAATAGCGAGAACAGCGTATCGAGCGATACAAAGGACGAAAGCCATTTCAAAGCCTGTATAATAATTTTACAGGCTATTGAAATGACACTAATGCTGCCAAAGCCAAAAAAAAAACTCCAAAGTCAATTAAGACTTTGAAGTTTTTGAAAGTTCTGGACTTATTTTACATAAGCATTAACTGATTTGACCAGAGACTTGGCAAAAGTTTTATCAAACTTTTTAAGTGTCTTGGCATTATGAATAAGTCCAGATACTTTGTTTTTTGTAAATTCTTTATTAGCAGGAATAAAAGAATTGTACATATGAATGGCAAACTTACCTTTAAGTTCACCACGACCACCAAAGTTTACCCAGTCATTCTTGACATCAATCTTTTTGTGAGACTTTAAGATTGAAGACTTTAGAGTCTCTTTGTAAAGAGCTATCAAGTAATTGACTTGACGTGGAGTTGCTGCTCCATCTTTATTGGTTAGTATGCTTTCGTGTGTGCTTTTATTTTCCATGTTATACCTCCTTAGGTAATAAGTTAATTAAAGTATCAGTGACTGCACTGTCAGATGATACCACTTGCAAAGGCTGAAAGGATAATCCTTTGATAATCTTCTCAGCATCTTTGATTGAATAACATTCTATAGAACTTTCGAGTTCTGGTAATTGAATGTGTATGATTAAGCTTTTCATGTTTTAAGTCCTCGTAAATTAGTATAGGTACATTGTACTATTATATTGATAAAGAAACAAGCTTAAATACTTTATAGTCTTTGTAAACCAGAGTCAGCATAGATATCAAAGTCCAGATGGAGACTTGTACTATCTTGACCTTTGATATCGCTGACATTACTCTAATACCTAACTAATTTTGCGAGGACTTGAAAAGCTCATACACTTCTAGAGCTAGAAAGTTCTGGGTAACTATTCAATCAAAGCCTGCTGAAAGCATCAAAACCTCTAGAGTTTGCGTATAAAAGCACACACAAAGAGACTCTAGGATACAAAAAACTTTAGAGGCTTTGGAGTCATAGATAACTAACATCACACCATCAAAGACTCTAGGGTGGGCAGGAGACCATACCCCTCTACCTATATATCTATAGCATGATTATACATTATACAGGAAAATGACCATTAACCAGAACTAGTTAACGCCCCGACATTAAAACTTTAAAATCTTTAAAGACTTTAAAGGTATTTTTAGACACAAGAATCCCACCACCTTAGTTAGTCATAGACGACTACATTTAGATGTGACTTTGGGTTCTCTGGGGGATATATTGACCGTGGGGGACCACAATGTTATTGTACAGTTCAAATTCAATTTTGTCAAGTCTTTTGAGAAAAAAGATAAAAAACTTAAAAGTACTTGACAAGTTTTAAATCCAACGGTATACTAAATGCATGGCTATATTACCGACTATAGATAATAAAAGTAAAAAAAGAGAACTAACTGAAAAGCAACAGTCTTTCCTCAATCATTTGGTAGATACTAATGGTGATGCTAAAAAGGCTGCTGAACTTGCAGGTTATACTTCTCACTATCATCACGTTGTCAAGACTTTAAAGTCTGAGATACTAGAACTCACTCAAGAGATACTAGCTAACTCAGCTCCTAAAGCTGCATTTAAGGTGGTAGAAATAATGGATTCTAAAAGACCTATAGTACAGGCTAATAACAAACTAGCTGCTGCACAGACTTTACTAGATAGAGTCGGTGTATCTAAAGTAGATAAAGTAGATGTCAATCATAATGTAAATAATGGTGGTATCTTTCTTATGCCAGATAAAGCTCCTTTAGACTTAGAAGAAACTGAAGACGGTGACTATGAGGTAGTCAGTAATGACTAAGTTGTGGATAACTGAGTTTGTTAATGAAGAAGGTACAGGTATTGGTCCTTATATCAAAGCCAATACAGTAGCTGAAGCAAATAGAATAGCTATACAATACGGGTTACTAGTACTTGGAGAGATTCAAGAACTAGAACACGAAGTAAAAATAGAAAAGAAAACGGTGCATTAAATGAGTAAGAAAGACCCTAGACTAACAAGAGCAGGAGTATCTGGTTTTAATAAACCTAAACGAACTCCTAATCATCCTAAGAAATCACATATAGTTGTTGCCAAAGAAGGTGACAAGATAAAGACTATTAGGTTTGGTCAAAAGGGAGCTAAGACTGCAGGTAAACCTAAAGCAGGTGAATCAGCACGTATGAAAGCAAAACGAAAGTCTTTTAAGGCTCGTCATGCTAAGAACATAGCAAAAGGAAAAATGTCAGCAGCTTATTGGGCTGACAAGGTTAAATGGTAAAAAGATACTTTAAAAAGTTTCATAAACTTATGAAATGTACTAGAATACAAAAAGTTGTAAAAACATTTATAAAGGAGTAAATATGGATACACTAATAGGAATAGTAGTTGCTATTATTATAGCAGGTGTTATTATAAATAAAAAGAAACCTGAATGGATTCAAACAATTAAGGGATGGATAGGTAAATAACATATGCCACATCTCGGAGGAATAAAATTTAAAGCCTTACACAAACAACACGGTAGACTCTCTATGAGACGTAATCAAGGCAAACCCGGTAATATAACTCGTGATGAGTTTAGCGATAACTGGGACAAAATCTTCGGTAAGAAGAAGGAGGATAAAAATGCCAAGAAAGACGACAACGACTAAAAAGAAAAAGTCAACAGTGAATAAAGCCGGTAACTATACGAAGCCGACTATGCGTAAGAGGCTTTTCGAGAAGATAAAGGCAGGTACCAAGGGTGGTAAAGCCGGTCAATGGTCTGCTCGGAAAGCCCAGCTTTTAGCAAAAGAATATAAAGCTAAAGGTGGAGGCTATAAGTAATGGCTTTAAAGAAAAGTCAACGAAGCCTACGAGAGTGGACTAAACAAAAATGGCGTACTAAAAGTGGAAAAAAATCATCAGAAACAGGAGAAAGGTACCTCCCGGAGAAGGCTATTAAAGCACTATCGGCTTCAGAGTATGCTAGAACAACTAGAAAAAAGAGAGAAGATACTAAAAAAGGCAAACAACATTCAAAGCAACCAAAGAAAGTTGCAAGAAAAACAAGAGCCTATAGAAAAGTAAAATGAAGGATGGTTATATAACAAGGACTTCTTCAACCATACCTTTTGGGTATGAGTTGGATGATGAGTCTAATACATTTCTTAAACCTATTGAAGAAGAATTACAAGTATTAAAAGAAGTTACAGAAGCAGTATTTCATGGTGAAATTAGTCTAGGTATTGGAGTAGATTGGTTAGAGGCAGAAACAGGACGTAAGATGTCTAGACCCGGATTGAAAAAACACGTAGACAAAGTATATGGACGAAAATAAAAATAATTCAAAAAAATACTTGACAAATCCTGATGGGAGTTATATACTAAAGAAAGACGGTACACCAAGGCTTAAGCCCGGTAGACCTAAAAATACAGAACTTTCTGATATTAAATTAGCTTTACAGGCTAAAAAGAAATTAGATAGAAAGAATAAAAAAGTTAAAAAGCTAACAAGAAGTTTAGCTAGAGTCAAGAAAGAACTTGACAGAGAAGAAAAAGTTTTAACATCTAATGTTTTAACTGAATCAGAAACCAAAGAGTTACCTGATGCAATTCAAAAACATATAGATGAAACAGGTTCTTATGTGGCTTTTATGCCCAATGAAGGACCTCAAACAGACTTTCTGGCTGCTGCTGAAAAAGATGTACTTTACGGTGGAGCAGCAGGAGGTGGCAAAAGTTTTGCAATGTTAATAGACCCCTTGCGATACTGCCACATACCAGAGCATAGAGCTTTGATACTTAGAAGGTCTATGCCAGAACTTAGAGAGATTATAGATAAATCTCGAGAACTTTATCCTAGAGCCTTTAAAGGTGCTAAGTTTAAAGAAGTAGAAAAGTTATGGCAGTTCCCAAGTGGAGCAAAGATTGAGTTTGGGTTCTTGGAACGAGATGCAGATGTTTATCGTTACCAAGGACAAGCGTACAGTTGGATAGGGTTTGATGAAATAACTCACTTACCTACAGAGTTTGGATGGAACTACTTAGCATCACGTTTAAGAACTACCAATCCAGAACTTAAAACATATCTAAGATGTACAGCTAACCCCGGTGGTGTTGGAGCTGCTTGGGTTAAAAAGAGATACGTAGAACCTGCAACAGAAAATAAAAGTTTTATAGGTAAAGACGGTCTTACTAGAAAGTTTATACCAGCTAAGTTACAGGATAATCCATACTTAGCAGAAGACGGTGAATACGAAAGGATGCTACAGTCCTTACCAGCAGTTCAAAGAAAACAACTGCTAGAAGGTAACTGGGATATAAATGAAGGAGCAGCCTTTGCTGAGTTTGAACCTCCGGTTCACGTCATACCACCTTTTGAGTTACCGGGGTGGTGGGAAAGAGTTAAAGCAGTAGACTATGGTTATGCTGCTGAAAGTTGTTGCTTATGGGCTGCTATCGACCCTGAAGACAAAACCATTATTATATATAGAGAATTATACAAAAAAGGTTTAACAGGCGAAGCTCTTGGCGACATTATCACAGAAATGGAAGATAATGAAATAAAGTCCATAACTGGTGTACTTGATACAGCAGCTTGGTCAAGGACTGGATATACTGGTCCTACTATTGGTGAAATCTTAGTTAATAAAGGACATAAACTAAGACGAGCTGATAAAAATAGAATAGCAGGTAAGGCTCAGATACATGAGCATTTACGGATTAATAAAGGTAATGGAAGACCTAGATTGCAGATATTTAATACATGTCCCAATCTAATTAAAGAACTTCAAAGTATTCCACTATCTAAAACTAATCCTGAAGATGTAGATACTCATGCTGCTGACCACGCTTATGATGCTTTAAGATATTTAATTATGAGCAGACCAAGAATGGACCATCCTCATGATAGGATGTTGAGAATAAAAGAAGATTTATATAAACCTGCTGATACAGGATTTGGTTATTAATATGGCAGAAGATAACACATTTTTAAATGCTGACAATATCTATCAAGAAGTTGAGGGTGAGTCTGGTAAAAATTTAAATATACCAGAAGAACAACAAAGAAACTTAATAGGTATTATTCAAGGTAGGTTTGCTCAAGCAGAAGATGCTAGACAAACTGATGAAAATCGTTGGTTAAAAGCATATGAAAACTATAGAGGTTTATATAATAAATCTGTAAAATTTAGAGATTCTGAAAAGTCTCGAGTATTTGTAAAAGTTACTAAGACTAAAGTACTTGCAGCATTTGGTCAACTTGTTGATGTTATCTTTGGTACAGGTAAGTTCCCTATAGGAATAGCTGAAACTAAAATAGCAGAAGGTGAAACAAACTTTGCACACCTTGATACATCTAATCCTACTCCGGGTATAGAAACTACAGAAGCTGAAATACCTGATGACATTGGAAACAGAATAGATAGTCCATATGATGTTGGTTACGAAGGTGACGGTAGACCTTTAAAACCCGGTGCTACTTTCTACAACGGTATATTTGAAGACAGTCTTGAAGACCAAGCAGAAGATGCTGGTATTTTAAAAGACGGTACAAGTCCTGACCCACAGGCAATAGAAGTATCTCCTGCACAAAGAGCTGCAAGAAGAATGGAGAAACTTATCCATGACCAAATTGATGAATCAAATGGTAACTCAGAATTAAGAAATGCTCTTTTAGAATCTGCTCTACTAGGTACAGGGATTGTAAAAGGACCATTTAATTATAATAAGAAACTTCACAAATGGGATACAGACGAAGAAGGAAATAGAATTTATAGTCCTTTAGAAGTTAGAGTACCTAGAATAGAAA
>BCSF01000639.1_pt1 | contig 13032 bp, 6 predicted proteins | sample 1016431 | NCBI WGS metagenome assembly BCSF01 (sample SAMD00045685;SAMD00045686;SAMD00045687;SAMD00045688;SAMD00045689;SAMD00045690;SAMD00045691;SAMD00045692;SAMD00045684;SAMD00045690;SAMD00045691;SAMD00045692;SAMD00045684;SAMD00045685;SAMD00045686;SAMD00045687;SAMD00045688;SAMD00045689, study...
GTATGAGTTTATTTGACAGACCAGAGATAGAGGAGTGCAGAGACCAGAATAGAGACATAGGTCATATACCAACCAATGTAAGACTTATTGCAGGACTTGACCCAGCGTCAACAGGATACCAAGCAGCGTTCTTATGGGGTTATGACCAGAACACAGATAAATTATTTATGATAGACATGGAGAACAGTTTAGGTGGAGGTATACCACAAGCACTAGAAATTATTAAACAATGGTATTTAAAATACAACCTTGCTCACTGGGTAATTGAAGAGAATGGTTTTCAACGAGCTATACGACAAGATAAATCAATTCGTGACTTCGCAGGTAAGCATGGTATATTTTTAGAAGGTACACAGACTTATGGTAACAAGCATGACCCAATTTATGGTGTCACAGCTATGCGACCATTGTTTGAACAGAAGTTAATAAATTTACCTTATCGTAGCTTTGAAGCACAAGAAAAGGTAAACTTATATACAAGTCAGTTAGTGTATTTCAGCTCCGCTAAAAATAAAAGCAAGAGTGTAGGCACTAAAACTGATATTGTTATGGCTAGTTGGTTTCCAATGAGAGCAATTAGGCGTATGCAAAAAGAACGATTTGCTGAGTTGGGATATGATTATAATCCTAGCTTTTCTGGGTATGAACCTAGTAGTATAGATATAGATAATTGGAGATAGATGCCTTTAAATAGTGAACAATTAGCACAAAAAGTAGATTACTTACGAGCTATAAACCAAGAGGGAATGTTAGACAGAACTAGGATTCGTGACATTATGAATGGTGGGGAAGCAGCAGTCAAAGCTCTTCTTGGTGACAAAATGAATGTTGAATATAATCAATTACCTGCACCAAATATGTTTTTAACTGCACTAGATAGATTTGCACAAAAACTAGGTAGAGCGCCAGATTTAAAAGTTGATATTTTAAATGACAATGATTCACAACGAGCTAAAAAGAAATCAGAAAAAGTAGAGAGAATTGTTACAGCATACGATAAATTTAATAAATTACATAAACAATTACCACAAGCAGCAAGATGGCTACCAGGTTATGGTTTTGTAGTTTGGACAATAACTCACAAAAGAGATAGGAATGGTAATCCATATCCTATTGCAGAATTGCAAGACTCTTTTAATTGTTATCCAGGTAACTTTGGTCTTGACCAAGAACCTAAAGAATTAGCAATTATACGAAGAGTACCTCATGGAATACTTGCAGAACAATACCCTGAAGCTAAACAATATATTTATGCACAAAATGAAACAGCACAAGAGAGTGCTTACTCAGTATTAATAGAAACAACTGAACGACAAGGTAGTTGGGCTAACTCAACTGGACAAGGTAAAGTTGTTGTAGAGTTTAGAGATGATGAAGGTACTTACATTTTCTTACCTGAAAATAATAAGATAATAGATTTTATGCCAAACATACTAAAATCAGGACCTTGTTTTGTAGTTGCTAAAAGATATTCTTTTGACCAAATGCAAAGTCAGTTTCAACACATTACAGGACTTATGGCAAACATGGCAAAGATTAATATTCTTGGAACTATTGCTATGGAAGATGCAGTGTTTACAGAAACAAATATTGTTGGTGAAATAGAATCAGGTAAATATAGAAAAGGTAGAGGTGCTGTAAACTATTTTACACCAGGTTCTTCTGTATCAAAACCAGTTAATAACTTACCATATCAATTATTTCAACAAGTAGATAGATTAGAAAGACACCTTAGACTTGGTGCAGCTTATCCAGTAGCTGATGATGGACAATCACCAAACTCATTCGTTACAGGTAGAGGATTAGAAGAACTAGGTCAATCAGCATCTCTTCATGTAAGAGAATATCAAACTGTACTAAAAGAAGCTATTGAACAACTTGATACAAAACGATTAGAGTATGACGAAGCTATGTTTCCAGAAAAGCGTAAACCTATAGCAGGTATGCACAATGGAACTGCTTTTAAAGAATCGTATGTACCAAGTAGTGATATATCTGAAATGTATGAAACAAGAAGAGTCTATGGCGTAATGGCAGGATTTGATGAGCCACAAAAAATAATTACAGGGTTGCAATTAAAACAACAAGGCATTATTGATACACAGACATTACAAGAAAACATGGATGGATTAGATAACATTACTAAAATACAACAAAGAATACACGCTGAAAAAGCAGAAACTGTATTGTTTGAATCTCTTATGGCACAAGCTGCACAAGGTGACAATAAGGCTACAATGGCAGCTATAGAAATAAGAAATAACCCATCAAAGATGGCAGAAATTCTTGATAAGTATTATACAGCACAGGGTGAAGAGCCAAGTCCAGAAGAACTTGCTTTGTTACAACAACAAGGTGTTCCTCAACCACAAGGTATGGGTCTAGGTCAGTCACCAGTTGGTATAGAACAAGTATTAGGAGCTTTAGGACAACAACCACAACCACAACCAGAAGGAGCATAATGGAAGAAAGTATTGTTAATCAAAAATTTTATGACATTATCAATGGTGAAGATTGGGATGATGTAGAAGTAGAAGATACAATTATATCTACTGACCTCATTGGTGATGAAGATGTACCTATAACACATTTTATTGTTCCTACACCAATACCAGGTGTTTATATAAACATTAAATTAGGTTTTAATGTAGATGGAGGAGATGACATTGCCTAGAGGAAGAAAACCAAGTCCACTTACACAAGCTACAGATATGACAGGTTCAGGTACTTTTGCAGATGTTGTTGCACCTACAAGAATGGAAGGCGACCCAACAGGACAGACTGCTGCTATACTCTTATACCAATCTGACGCTGCCGACGAAGACCAAGAAGCTGCATTAACAAGTGGACCACCAAATGTTGGTAGAATCCCACAACCTATGAATCTTTCAGCACCTACAAATAAACAATTTGAACCAAATACCGCAGGTATACCTGTAGGTCCTGGAAGTAATGGACCAAGAGTTATACCTACAAACACATTACAAAACTTTTTAATAACAGCTAAGAATCTAACTAACGACCCAATATTTGACGAATTGTTAGCCGAAGATATTGTGCCACAACCACAATTAGGGAAAGACCCAGAAGATTATCTTGGTATTTAATGGCAGATTACAGACAAATATTATTTGGTCCACCAGAGTTAGAGTCATATCTAGCTGATAATACAAAAGCAAATTTAAACGAATTAGACTTTTTTAAAAATACAGTCACACCTGAGATAGCACAAAATGCTGCTAACTTATCAAGAGCATATCCAAATATGGATGCAAAACTTGTTATGTATGGAGCTATGCTCGGTGTAGAACATGATTCAGACTTAGCTTTACAATTAGCAGAAAGACAAAACAATGTTGTTATAAAACAAAATCAACAAGCAATTAATAAAGTATCTAAAGGCAAAAGAGCATCACAATTAGGTTTATTAATGTTAGACCTTGGGTTTCAACCATTATCAAGAAACTTTAAATCTTCTATAGTTGCTGCAGATGAAACAGGTACTAATAAATTTCAGGCAGTCGCTGCTAACACATTTATCGGTGGGTTAACAGGTGCTGCTAGTTTTATACCTGGAGTAGATGGAGATAAAGCTGCAGATAGAGTAAGAAGAGCTTTAGTTGGAGATAAATTTGCTGATGTATATAAAGAAAGCAAAGACGCTTATGGACCAACAGAATTTAACTTAGCTTATAATGAGTTAAAAGCAGGTAGACCTCTTAACTTAGGAAAAGGATATTTTCCTTCATCAACTCCTATTGAAGAAACACAAGGTTATAAAGATTTAAAAAGACAAGGTTTCGCAGACAGAGATGCTTATGCAGAAGCAGAAGAAATTTATGGTGTACCTATAACAGAACGATTTGAACAAAAAGAAAATCAATTTAAAACTGAAACAAGAAAAGCAGGAAAAGTAAATATATCACCAGGTAGGGTAGTTGCAGGTCAATTCTTTACAAAAGATGATTTAGGTTACGCTCTTGGTTCTGCTGCTATTGATGGTGCTTTTAGAGTATTTGGTGACCCAACTAATGCTGCTTTAGGTTATTTATCAGGAGCAAAAATAGGACTAAGAAGTTTAGTAGATGAAGGTATGCAACAAGCATTTAAAACTATAAAAGTTGGAGATGATGTAAAAAACATACCATTAATAAATCAATTTGTAAAAACAATTAAAGGTGGAACTGTACAACTATCGGATGGTACATCAAAAGCAATATCACCTAAAGAAGCTCGAAAACTAATGTTTGGTAGAACTGCTATACAAGTATTAAATACAAAAAGAGGATATAAACTTCTTGATGCTTTTGTCGCTAATACTGATTTAGCAACATTAATGGATATGCCTGGGATAAATAAAGCACCTGTAGAACTACTTAGGTTGCTAACTGTTATTGATGATAAAAACTTTATGAAAACAGTATTAACTTCCATAATGCAGAATGGAAACTTAGCAGGTGTTGATGACGCTATGAGATTGCGTTATGGACTTAATGATGATGTCGTAAGAGCTATATCAGAAGGTAATCAATTAAAAATACCTATACAACCAAATCTACTAGGAGAAGGTTCTAATCTTATAGCTAAAAAATTATTAGGTAAAGATACTGATATTGGTGGTGCTAGAAAACTTATGGAACAAGCTAATAAAGTAAAAGCTGTTTTTAATCCAACAGCAGCAGATAACTTGTTTACAGGAATTATAGGTGTAGGTGGAGATTTAAGAATGACTATACCTAGAAGATTAAGTAGGTTTTTTGACTTAGCACCAAGTAAACAAATGACAGTTAAAAACATTGGTGAAAGTGCTAGAAATTTAGATGGCATTATGAAATCAGCAAGATTTAGTAATGATGCGAGAAACAAATACATGGAACAAATATTAGATACTGATAATCCACAGGGAATGTTAGAAACAATAAAAGAAGTTTATACAGATATCGGACAAAAAATAATAGAGCGTAATCCAGACTTAGTAGATTTTAAAGATGAAATAAAAGAAACTATGGAATTTTTAGCTAATGAATCTGATTTAAAAAGATACATGACTACAGAAGAAACTGGTAGACAATTAGCTTATCCAGGAGTCAAATTTAAAGCAAGAACTAAAACAGCAAACAAATATGGTAAAGAAGAAACTGTATTTGAAGCAGTCCCAACTGCACAAATGGTTTCAGAATATGTAGATAATTACATAACGCTCATTGATTATACAGAACTAGAAAGATTCTTTCCTATATGGAGAAATGTTATAGGAACTAAAAAATCAAATCTTAGAAAATTTATTGATGAACCAACTGAAAAAGTAACTAACAGATTAATAAAAAGAATTGGTGGTAGGAAACTTAAAACTGACCCAAGAACAGGTAGAACAACACCAGGAGGTCAGACAACATTAGGTGCTATGTATGAAGATTATTTGTTACAAAAAGTTCTTAAACCAGTATGGATGCTTAGACCTGCACTAATAGCCAGGGTTATACCAGAGGAAATGTTGCGTATTATATTTAGTGGTTCTCGTGTAGGACTGAATCATCCACTTGCTTATTATGCAGTCAAAATGGCAAAAGGTACAACTTTAGAAATGCAAAATGCTTATGGTGATGTGTTGTGGGGAACAAGAATTAAAAAAAGAGAAATGGATATGATGAAAGAAATTCTTGGTCCAGAATTTATAACAGCAGCACAGATGGAGTATCCGCAAGTAGAACGATTACTTAAACACATGAAAATAGGTGTCAATGAGTATGGTATGGCATCTGACGATTATGTGTCTTGGGTTTTAAATGGTAATGATGGTAGAGATTTTATATTTAGAGAACTAGGTATCGAACCTGTAAAATCATTAAAAATATACAGAGGTGCAATAAAAGAAACAGCAAATGATGGTAGGTCTATTGGAAAAGTTATATCAGACAATCCTAATGGAGGTTCTATAAACTTACAAACAGGTGAAGTTAATCCTCCACAGTTTGGCGCTGTAAGTCCATATAAGAATTTAGGAGATTCGTTTAATGTTCAAGAAATGGCAGTAACTTTAGATAAACCTATTGGTACTCCTGTAGAAGAACTTATAGAACCATTGTTAATTAACTTTTTAGTAGAAGATGCACAAGCACCATTACGACAAAAGTATTTAAGAAAAGAAAATCATGTATTAGGGTGGTGGTTAGATAAAACAGATAACAGAGTTTATATTGATGTGTCAGTTACAATACCACCGCTTAAAGATACTTCTACAAAATCTATAGAAAAAGCTCTTGTAGGTTTAGCAACATTAGGAATTAAAGGTAAACAATTAAGTGCTTTTATACCAGACGAAACAAGACAAGCAGTATGGCTTAAAAACTTTTTAGACTCTACAGAATTGTCAAAGTGGAATAAAGCTATAGACACTGGTGATAACCTTATGTGGTTTGTAAACAAAGAATCACCTAATAAAGAATTATTAAGAGATGCTGCAACAAATGACATTGTTGTCAGAAAACAAATTATGGAAGCATTATTCGATACAAACTTTGATGTTGCAAAAGTTATAAAAAGAAAAAAACGAGGTATAGCCAATGTTGCTCCTGATGGTAGTTGGTTACCTTTACAAGAAGATTATTTACAAGCTATGTCAAGAAAAGCTATGTCACAATTCTTTGAACCAGTTAACAACACAGCATTAGATGGTGCTTTTGTTAGTTATGACAAAATTGTAAATGGTTCTTTGGAAAATGATTATGTTAGAAATTGGATACATCAAACTATCTTGTTAGCTAAAAACCCTATTACACAAAGATTGTTAAATGATGGCATTGACTCAACAATAGAATGGTTGTTGAAATCTTATGATGGTAAACAAGTAATGACTAAATTAGTTAAAGAAGCTGATTTACGAGGTAGACAAGCTAAAGAGGAACTTGCCAATCCTGTTGCTTTGCGTAACAACTTAGAAGCATTAGGTTACAGAATAGCAAGACATATTGGTGGAGAATACAAAATTAAAGACCCTTTAACTGGAACAATGCGTACAGAAGATTGGGCAACAGAGATAAGATTTAGAGATGGAGTAAAAGTTTATCCATTGTATGAGTATGGGGTAGATGGTGCATCATCATCAGCATTGAACTTTTTGAAAAATGGTGGTTTTGCTGATGGCACAGACTGGTTAGAAAGTTGGATAATAGCTACACAAGGTTCTGGTATGAAAAGTATTAAAGGACAAACATCAAAATTCTATACCGATATATGGAAGTTGTTTAAAAAAGATGTAAATATATTCCCTGACAGAATTAATGGTGCTTTTAATAGTTTAAATAACAGATTTGATAGTACTAATTGGTATGATGACACTTTAGAAAAACTATACAATGTATTTCTTACTGGTCCATCAGATATTGCTAATCGTGACCCATTGTACAGATGGAGTATGTATGAACATGGCATAGATGCTATACCAACAATGACAGAAGATTTAGCTAAAGACTTTCTTAAAGGTGCAGAACAATCGTTAAGAGGAAGTAAATTTGGTGAAGATATATTACAAGAAATTGTTGACAAAATTGTTGCACAAAAAGAAGTTGGTTTCTTAGATGAAATAAACAAGATGGAAGATTTGATGAATATTCTCGGTAAAAAAGCAGGAGCAACTGTTATAGACTTATTGTATAGTACTAAATCAAGACACCAGTTTTCAGATGCTTTATCTGGTTATATACCATTCCCTGAAATAGGTGCAGAAGTATATAAATCTTGGGGTACTTTGTTTGGAAAAGGACCACAGAAATTTAATAGAACAAGAATAGCTTTTGATGCAGGTGATGAAGGTAAACCATGGGATGCAGAAATGGGATTCTTTTTTAAAGACCCTGTTACAGGAAAACGAATGTTTACTTACCCTGACCCATTTAATGTAATACAAAAGAATTTCTTTGGTGAAGATTTAAGACAACAAGGTGTAAGAGTAAGACCTGCAGGGTTCTTATCTGCACTTAACTTGGTAACAGCTAATGGTTTCTTACCAGGTGTTGGTTCAAGAGAAGTTTGGGCATTAGAGTTTTTAGATAACATAGGTAATGGATTACCTAAAATAGTAGAAGATACTGTGTTAGGTGATTACCGAATGAATCCATCTGCTTCTGAACTTGTTTTTGAGCTTATACCATCTGCTATACAGAAAGTAATGACTGCTGAATACTTTACAAATAACTCAGATGAAACACAGGATGCAAGATATGCTAGTTCTGTTATTGACACATTAGGTGTTTTATATGCAAAAGGTATTATTGACCCTACTGATTCTGGTTTAGCAGCACAAAACTTAGAAAACTATAGAGATGCAGCTAATAACCAATGGTTAATTAGAGGTGCTGTACAAGCAACTTTACCTACAGGATTACAACCAAGAATGGAATTACAGGATAAAGATGGTCAATGGTGGTTTGTTCAATCATTAGTTAAAGAATATAGAAGAATGTTAGAAATTAACGACTATGACTATACAACAACACAGTCAGAGTTTATTGATAGATTTGGTATAAATCCTATACCTTTAATACAAAGCAAAAGAAAACCTGCAGTTAAAACTCCATATACAGAAAGTGCTGTTCAGTTCTGGTCAAAGAGTGAAAACAGAAAACTTTTAGAAAGAAAACCTAGAACTGCTTACTACATACGACCAGACACTATTGATGATGACTGGGTATGGTCTGGAGATTTTGATGCTATGAGGGATTATTACACAGAATCAGAGTGGGACTTGCTCGTTAGACAAACTTTGCTTGAAAGAGAATTGCAAAATGAAAAAGATAGACTTAACGAAATAGCTGATAAAGATAGCGAAAAAGAACCTTCCTGGGTAAATGGTAACTACGCATTGTTCAGAAGGAAAAAAGAAGATGAATATGGAATTAAAGGATTCTCATCTTTAGGCATAGGTGAAATAAAAGCTGACCCATCATTAGATATTATGGAACTAGAAACTTGGAAAGATGAACCACAGTTATCTAGTAGTCCAGAATTTGCACCGCTAGATTTATATCTTAAAAAAAGACAAGCTGTAGAAGATGCTTTGACTTATGGTGGTACAGTAGATGGTGCTACATGGTTAAAAGCAAGTCCGCCTACAATAAATCCATTACTTGGACAAGCAGAAAGAAGTGCGGTAGCAAGAGATATATTGGCAGATTATGGCAAAGAACTAATTGAAGAATATCCAGATACATTTTTTAATCAAATATTTTATGGTATTCTATTTTATGAAGTCGACAATACAAGATACGAGGATTAATGAGTGTTGAATCAATAGATTATAGACAATACGAAGGCAACAAGTCAGGGTTTTTATCTGCATTATTATCAAAAGATTTTATTTCTTATGTACAAGAAGTAGGTGTTCTTGGAAAATTTGCACAAGACCACGAAACAGGGATGTTTTCTATAGAAGATTTAATGTCTATTCCAGGTGTAGGTGCATTACCATCAGTACAATACTTTCAAAACATTGATAGAGGTAATGTAGATTTAGCTGAAGTTAAATTTAATTTACAAAAACTAGAACAAGATTTAAAAGATAATTATGGTGATTCTCCAATAGAATACAACGATAGTGTTATTAAGTTTTATGGCGAGTATGGACTAGATGTAAGTGATTTATCAGGTAAACAAAAAACATCTTTTAATTCAACTGTAGAAAACAATGTTAATTTTGCTAATCAGATAGAGGCAACTTTAAGTGAAGATGCTATAACTTCTTTTGGCATTAAAGACCCAGAACAAAGTTTCTTGTATAACGAATCTAATCAGGTCGCAGGTCTAAGTAATGTTTTAACATTAGGTGGTAATTATTACAATGCTGATGGTGTTTATGTAACAAGAGAAGGTGAACCTGTTATGGGTACTAATGGTAACCCAATAGAAGCACCATACAAAAAAGATGATGGTTGGAATTTGTTTTGGCAAAGAGATGATTTATTCGAGATACAACAGCTTATTGTGGATGCAGGTGGACCTGCTCCTGAAACGCTAGGTGTCTGGGATAAAAACTTATCTAAGTACATGAACAATGTTTTAGCATACGCAAACGACTCACGAAGTTGGGAAGTTGATAGGGAATCTGGATTAAGTATGCAGAACCAATGGCGTAGTGCGTTAAACGAATATAAATTACAAAATGAGTCTGGTACACAGTTATCAGAGATTCTTACAACATTAGGATACTCCACAGTTAATAAACCAAAACCTACAGCTAGTGAAGCAAAAGCCAAGGTAGATAGTTTATATGGAGAGTTAGGTTTAAAAGCAACTGCAAGAGATTATAAAGATATTGGTGAAGCATTTATAGAATTGTCTACCCAAGCAGAAGCTAGACAAACAGAAATAGAAAGTAAAGCTGTCGGTCTTAAAGATTTACTACTTGGTACTACAAAATTTGTATCATCACCACCATCACCAGAAACACCTGAAGGTATTGAATACCAAAAGGCAGTAAACGAAGGTAGAGTGCTTAAAACAAGTACAGGTATATATATAGTCCCTTCTGCAGAGTCACTAGCAGAAGATAAACAAATACCAGAAGCTATTGATGTAGATGGTAAGTTAAGAGAAATGGTAGAAACTAGAGATGCTACTAGAATACAAGGTGTACAAGATAGAGATTTTCAAAGAGATAATGCACTGTTGTTTAAGAATAACTTTCTAACAACTGCTAGAACAGGATTAGGATAATGGAACAAGATAGTTACTCAGTACCAGAAGTTATAGAAGCACTTAGAAGTGTTGGCGTACAAGAAGAAGTTATAGAATACATTGTTCCTATTGCAGGTTATGAATCAAGAGTCGGTGGTGTACCTTTTGTAAGAGATGCTTTAGATAAAATATCTCCATCTTGGGGAATTTTTCAAGCAAATATAGATTCTATGGCTCCTGGGATATACCAAGCCATGAAAGAATTAGGCGTAAGTATTCCTGAAGTTTCTAAAGAACAAGATAAAGTATTAGTTTCTAATGTTGCACAACCTGGTCAAGAAACATTATTGAACTTTACAGATAATCAGAAAGCATTTGTTGCTGATTGGTTTGCTAAAAGAGCAAGTCTTAACGACAACGCATTAGTGTTTAAATATATTTTAGAACAAAAGAAAAAAGATTTAAAGACTAATGATGATAAAAAAGCTATGGATGTTATGTATGTATTAACAACACAAAAGTTTGCAAATTTAGAAAATGATGACGCACAAGCATTAAAAAAAGATTTAGAAAACCAATATGTTGAGTATGTAAATACACCAGATGACATAGGAATACCAGAGCCTGAAGATGGTTTTGAACCAGGTCCTATACCAAGTACAACAACTACAACAGTTCCTGAAACTTCTGAGATAGATACTACTACTAGAAGTTCTACTACTAATCAGTTTGGAACACCTCCACAAGACACTAGAGAACCTAATCCACCAAAAGAAAAGCGTAAAAGTTTAGTTGATAAAGGTAACGAAGCATTCAGTAATCTTCCTGTAGGTCCTATTACACAAAAGATAAGAGATGCAAACGAAAAATATGGACGAAAAGATAGTTTCTTAAAATACTTTGATACAGTCACAAGTTTTAAGAAAAAAGACCCTACAACTTTTAAAGAACGCTCTGTAGCTGAACCAACTGAAATTAATTTTATGGGTACACCAGTTACAACACAGGAAATAATAGATTTACTAGAGCCATAAGATGGAAGAGGATAACCTACCTATTCCTGAAGATGCTAGTGAATTAGAATTTTTAGAACAAGAAGCAAAACAAAATATATTTATTAAATCTGAAGATTTGCCTATTAATGAAGATGTCCTTAAACAACAAGTTGGTGCAAGGCAATTAGGTTTTGGTGATGATGAATTAGAGATTATTGAAGGCACAGCATTTAAAGAAGTCATGGATGATATGGATGCTAAGAACATTCATTATTCTGATGTAGATATATATAGCTATATACCTGAAAGTGAAAGACTATCTCCTTATTTAATATTTATGGAAGATGCTAGAAACAGATGGTACACAGATGAATTTGTAGAGTATTTAGTTAAAGTATCAGCAGGAGGTGCTTTTGAAACTATAGGTTATAGTGATTTACCTTTTTCTCCTGCTGCACAAATACACGAACACGCATTAAATATATCTTTTAGAAGAGGTCCAGATAAGTTTAGCGATATGTTATCAAATGTAATATTAGATATTAATAATCCAATGGGTGGAATAAGTCCTACAAAAATAAAAATCAAATATATAAATAATATATTTCCTGGTGGTAGTTACAAAGCAACTTTAGAAGAACAAAATAGAAGATTCTGGGAAGAAAAAGGAATGACACCTGAAGGAAAATGGCTACCAGAAGTTGCTGAACAAGGAATAATTAGAATAGTTGAAGCAGATGGAAATGTAACTTATGAAAATCTTAAAGGTGAACCGATACCTGCTGATGACCCAAGATTAGAAAAATACAAATTTGATGATATGACTGCAAAAATGGAAGCAGAGGCATTTAATAAAGCAGAAGGTCCTGAACAATGGAAAATGATGAGAGATAAAGATATTATTACAGAGTATCAATATCAAGAATTATTAAAAGGAAATGACCCTTTTACTTTTGAAACAGACACACCTACAAATGTAGTAGATGATATTCCTGATAATATACAACAATTAATTGATGAAGGTAAGGTAATTAAAACCAAAACATCATCAGGTGCTTTTGATGAACCTAATCAAAATACTTTAGTAATTGATAAATCTACTGTTACTTCAAAAGAATATAAAAAATTAAAAAAATTTGCAGATGAATTTGAGTATATGCTTATAAAACCATATAAAGTAACTAATCAAAGTACAGGTGTAAAAACTAATAATTTTGAATTAATGAAAAGTGAATATTTTAATCCTTACAATGCAGAATTAGAAAAGTTAGGTGACAACTCTAAAGAAAGAGTTGAAGCTGCTGAGCTTTGGTCGAAAAAGAATTTATCACCAGAAGCTTTTAATACTTTTTCTAATGGTGTTTGT
>BCSF01000640.1_pt1 | contig 13007 bp, 24 predicted proteins | sample 1016431 | NCBI WGS metagenome assembly BCSF01 (sample SAMD00045685;SAMD00045686;SAMD00045687;SAMD00045688;SAMD00045689;SAMD00045690;SAMD00045691;SAMD00045692;SAMD00045684;SAMD00045690;SAMD00045691;SAMD00045692;SAMD00045684;SAMD00045685;SAMD00045686;SAMD00045687;SAMD00045688;SAMD00045689, study...
GTTCATGCCTCCCAGCAAATCGGACACTACGGCAAAGATGAATGCCGAATATGTTGACGGATTTGATATTCGGTATGGTAAAAAATACATCAAAATCGTCTGTAAGGATAGTGTCGCTGCCTTTGTCGTTGGTGTTGACAACGATAAAAAGTTCAAGAAGGGTGACATTCTGATGGCGGCTGGTTGGAACGCTCCTGCCCGAAACAAAGCACGGGGTAACATTCTTCGTGGTGGATATCCCATCAACTGGACTGGCGCTTGCTATCTCTAGTAAGCGTCATTTTTCCCTTGACAAATCCCCTTGGGTATGAGATAATGTATATAGTGATGATGACAGAGAGGTTGATATGCTTGAGTTAGGAACAAAGATTATCGGTAATTTTGGTGCGATGATTCCCTTATCTTTCGGTGAGGTTGTTACCATTGAGACTTTTGATGTTGGCCCTCGTGAAAAGGAAGTCAAGGTCAAGTGGGATAATGGTTCCCACACTTGGATGTTGATGAGTGAGATTGACGCCGCTATCGGTAAGTTAAGCCCCATTGGTTATTACACAGAGGAGGCGTATTATGCCCGGTAACAAAAAGACAGAAGCTTTGATGAAAACTTTCACAAAAGAAACGGTTGCCGTCATTCACACTCCAATGAGGGGTGAGAAGGGTGGTCCCAAGACTGTTGCGATGGTTGAGGTGGACAAGACTTTAACTGACCGGATGAAGATGGAAGAAGCTTTCGTCAAGACCAACAGCATCAACGATGCGTGGTGGAACAACGAAGAAGTGACGCCAATGTTCCCTGACGCCACTTGTCGGAGTACCAGTGTCGGTGACATGGTGCTGATTGGAAACAGAAAGTATGAATTCGTTGGAACTGAAGAACTGGTTTGGAAGGAAGTTTAGGATGGTTGAATATAAAATGGTTTATCCCACAAGTCGCTGGGTTAGTGAAGATTTCATTCGCATGAAGTATAGAGATGCAGTCGTTAACTGTGAAGTTGATTATACTGATTTGACCGACGTTTATGAGATTATGGATGAATTGATGAATACTGGTGATGTAACATTTACCACAAAGGAAAGAGAAGTCTAAAATGTTGAAAACTATCGTTGGAATTGATAAGACTTGTAATCTGATCAATCTTGAGAAGATCAAATCACGGAATCGGTATATGTTGAATACCAAAAACAAGAGGCGAGATTTCAATCAAGGTTGTTCTTGTCCAATGTGTGGTAATCCACGTAAATGGTTTGGTGAAAAGACTCTTCAAGAAGTAAGGGAGGCTGCTTAAATGATACGCCCAACACAAGATCGTGAGTTCTATATCAATCTTGATGGTGTACAAGGTAATGCAAATAATCTATTGGCAACTGCCATGAACCTTGCTAATCAAGTAGGACTTGACAGCGACAAGATTATCGTGGAGATGAAGTCTGGCGACTACATCAACCTTGTCAAGATATTTGATAAGTATTTTGGCAAGTATGTGATTTTGGAAACGACAAATGAGGAGTTGTTGAATGCAAGTTAATACTGATTCGGTTTCGCTAATGACTAAGCAAGTGTTGAAGTCAGAGGTTGAAGTCTTGAAGACAAGGTTGGACACATTGCCGGGGGGTCCGGGCAATCCCCGATGGCTCGGTGATATAGCACAAATGAATGGTGCTGTTTATGTGTTGAAAAGGCGAATTGAGGAATTGGAAGGAGCGGGAGAATGACAACATTTAATCCTGATAGGGATAGAGAGCGCAAAGGAAAGCTCAATATGCGTAAGCTCAAGACTCTCACAGATGAGTATGAGTTTCTATCGAATAAGTTTAGGGGTAGTATTCCCAGATGTGTTCGTAATAGGTTGAGTCGATTAGAAGATGTTATCAATGTGAAAGCTGCAATTTATGAGGAAGCACTAAAGAATGATTAAAGCACTAATGATTATTACAATGGTATCTGGCACGACATATGAGGTTAAATTGCCTAGTATGCAAGTGTGCATGGCAGAGAGAACTCCTGTTGAAGTTCAAGCTGATGTGACAAGTACAGCCTGTATTCCAAGGACAGACAACAGCGATGTTCCAAAACAATTATTTGGACGATGGTTGGATGTTGTTCTACAATTGGAAAAACAGAAAGGGTGGAATGAATGTGAATTCTATGATACGAATCAAGATTACTATCCACCAAAACCATAAATAACAATATGATTACAATAACACAATCAGCAAAGGATTACATGGCCTCTGTTTCAAACGGGGGTCATGTTACACTTGGAGTCAAGTCTGGTGGATGCGCTGGATTTGAGTATATCTGGGGGCTGTCCACAGATGAGGGTATTGCTGATGTGAATTGGTCGAAACCCATAGAGGACGTTTTGATTGTTGACCCACTAGCAGAGATGTACATTATCGGGTCAGAGATAGATTATGTGAACGAATTAGGTGGTAGTTATTTGAAGATAGTAAACCCAATGCAAACATCCAGTTGTGGCTGTGGTGCATCCTTTGGAGTATAAGCATGTATGAATATAGTTGCAAAATTGTAAGAGTGGTGGATGGTGATACAGTAGATGTTGATATTGACCTTGGGTTTGGTATGTGGATGCATAAGGAACGCATTAGGTTACATGGCATCGATACGCCAGAAAGCAGAACAAGAGACTTGGTGGAGAAGAAGTTTGGTCTTGAAGCGAAGAAGATGGTGGAAACATATATGCCTGTTGGTTCCACACAAACACTAGTCACAGTGCAAGACAAGGCTGGTAAGTTTGGCAGGATACTGGGTAAGTTCAAAATATACGATGCAAAAGAAGACAGGCAGACAACTCTAAATGAATGGATGATTGAGAACCACTACGCTGTGGCATATCACGGTCAATCCAAGGAAGCGGTAGCAAATGAACACCTTAAAAACTATCAAGAAATCGTTGAGGGCGTCGATATTACTCAAGATGAGCTTGATGTTTATATCAATTCTCGCTCTTAACGGCTGTATGGCCATGACTGTTATCAGTGGTGTCATTGGTAGTGTTGATTCTGTGGCAAAGGAAATCAAAATAAATAAGCTTGAGAAAAAGCTTGATGAGCTAGAAAATAAAGGAACAGGAAATGGAACCAAATTGGACCCGACTGTGGACAACAGCACACAGAAAGATATGCAACAGAGATGAATTTGTAGCTAAATTTGATGAAGTTCATGACAACAGCGAGGAGTATATCTATGAGTACATCTCTGCAAACGAGTGGAATGACAACAATCCAGAAGAGGTATATTTTAAAATAAGTAAGAAGCAAGTTTCTTACGACAATTAATTGTGGAGTTTATATTATGGAGAGTTATATACGTCAATATGGTAATGTTTTGGATGAGGAATTTTGCAAGACCTTAATCGAAAAATTTGAAGAGTGCGAAAACAAACTGTCAACCATGCCACAAGAGGGTAGACAATTTACAGAGATTGCTCTTATGGAAAATATGGATGTCTTTAAAGATGAATTTGATGTATGTCTCAATACATTTCAAAATATCATAGAAAAATATAAGGAAGACTTGTGTATTCGTAGTATCAATTCTGGTAATGAAGAAGAAATGAATGCATTATGGCCAGAGAAATATGGTATGGAAGGTATCAAAATTAAAAGGTATCTCGACAATGATGTCGACATGTTTGATTGGCATGTTGATGTTAGTGGTTCTCCCTCCAATGCTAGATTTTTAGCATTTTTTGTGTATCTAGATGATAATGAAGCTGGTAGCACAGAATTCCTCGACAATAAAATTAATTGTGTCGGTGGTTCAGCACTGGTCTTCCCCCCAATGTGGCCTTGGTTGCATCGTGGTAATAAACCCATCAAGAAACCGAAATATCTACTGCAAAGCTATCTTCACTATATGAAGCCAGAAGCACTTGGTGAACCAAGTCAATGGGATGTTGAAACCGTATATAGATTATGGAAAGCAGATCGAAAAAAAGATGCTATAGACAGAGTGCATGAACTTCATAGGAAATTTCCCAACAATGAGGATGTTAATCGTTTGATGGAGATGACAGGTGAAGGATAAATATACTTTTGTTGCAAAAGAGGGCGATGATGTATCGTCAATTTGTATCACCGATAATGGGAAATATCATGGTGTTGTATACAAGTATGGTGTGGTAAGTGTTGATGAAGAAGAGGATGAAGATGGAAAATTACCACTTCATTTTGAGTATGACATAGTGGATAATTATGGTGTGTCAAAAGAAGAATTTGATGAGGAGTTTTTTACTCTCATAGGTGATATTTTGGTTGATATTATTGACACTCAAGGTGAGGATATGGATGATGAAGAGGAAGAAGACGCAATCTAAATTTCTAGAGGCATTTAGCCCTACCATAATGGAATCCACGGTTCCCAAGAGATTTGTTGACATTGTGAATGATACTGGTGATGCTGTCTTGAGTGATAAGCAGAAGAGTGTTCAATGGGATTGGTCACACAAGCTTGTTGGTAAGGTGAGCAAAGAGGTTCAAATACCTGTATCAAATAGTGATGACAGAGACTTTTTATTCAAGGTCATGCGACAAGCGTGTTTGGATTACCTCAAGCATATCATATCAAAGAATAGGTCATACAAGTGGAGTGAGATGGCAGGGGCTGGTGTAAAACCTACACTCGACAACATCCACCTAACACACAGTTGGATTGTCAGTCAGTACGCTGGAGAGTATAATCCATACCATCATCATAGTGGTGACTTCTCTGCTGTAATCTATCTAAAGATACCACCAAAGATGCAAGAGGAACTTGACAAAGAGTTTGAGGACCACTATCCTACTAATGGGCTCATTGAGTTCATGTATGGTGAGACACAAGACATGAGGACCAACTATCTGAAGTTCAAGCCAGAGATTGGAAAACTGTTGGTGTTCCCATCATATCTAAAACATTTTGTGTATCCCTTCTACAGTGAAGGTGAGAGAAGGAGTATGAGTTTCAACGCTCATATGAAAGTGCTTGACAAATCTACTAAATGATGCGATAATGTATATAGTGATAAAACAAAGAGGTTGTTATGGATACCATTGATAAAGTCGTTGCTCCCCTGTTGGAAAAACTTGCTGGTAGGGTTGAAGATAAGTGGTATAAATCTAAATATGAGGTCGTTAAAGCTGCTGCAAACACACCTAAAGGTGACTTTGGAGAAGAGGTTACTACTGATTTGATAAAAGAAATTATCGGTATGCACGCTGAAATTATCAATGGGGGTAAAGGAGATTTTGACATTATTACTGCTTCCAAAATTAAATTTGAAAACAAACTTGCCACTGAAGATACTAGTGGTGGATTTCAGTTCAATGGATTGAAAAAAGATGTAGAGTACGATTATGCTTTTTGTCTTGGTGTTTCTCCCAATGATTTGTGGTTTGGTATTTGGAGTAAAAAGGAAGTGGAAGAACTAACTGTTTCTATGACCAAAGATGGGTCTGACTGTTTTAAACTGTCTGCTCGAAAATCTCCTAATGCCAAATACGCTGTAATGCCACTTTCACTAGAAAACTTTAAACGTGAGGTGTCAAATATTGTCTAGTGCGTGGGATGGTTTGGTAAACAATAAAAGTAAAACAGAGTTACCACACTATGCGGTAAACAAAAGTTTACCCGCTGACAGTTACTTTACTTCATCAGAAACGGCTCAGAAATGTGTTGACATTGCCAATCGGGTGATACCAATTGGTGACTATACCTATATTGAACCATCCGCTGGGGAAGGAGTATTTTACGATTTACTACCAGTTAAAAATCGCATTGGTATAGAACTACATGATCGTAAAAGATCAGAGTTTGAACAAGCCGACTACTTAACATGGTATCCCAAAGAAAATAATAATTATATTGTGATTGGTAATCCACCTTTTGGTGTTAGGGGTGCGATAGCTCTTGCATTTATCAATCGCTCCTTATTATTTGCAGACTATGTTGCGTTTATATTACCAATGTCATTTCATAGCAATGGTAAAGGCAGCAACATGAGAAGAGTTAAGAATGGACATCTAATTCATTCAGAGATTCTTGTGGGTGAATCATTTTTTTCCCCAGATAATAATAAAGAAATTAAAGTTAACACACTGTTTCAAGTATGGAAAAAAGGAGAAGGTAAAGAAATATTTCCAGATTATGATATATCAGAGTATGCAGAGATATATACTGTCTGTTCATCACCAGATAGGTTATGTGGGTTGGAAAAAACTGGTACTTGGTGCAGAATAGATGCACGGTATGACCAAAATACTAATCTAGAAAAGTATGATTTTTATGTGTCATCCTCATTCTTTGGAGAAAATCTCTCAACAGTTTATAATTTTGAAGATGTGAAATATGGATCAGGCTATGGTGTCATATTAAAAAAAGATAAAGAGGTTATAATTAACAAAATAGATAATATAGAATGGAATGATTATTCTTCATTAGCGACAAACAGTTGTAAACATATTCGTAAATATGCTATAGAGAAGTGTTTGTTTGATCTTGGATATGGCAAAGAACAAAGTGTTAACACACTAGAGGAATATATGAATGACAACGATTGAACAAACGATTTTAACAAATCTGATATATAATGAACAATACACAAGAAAGGTGCTACCATTCATCAAGGGTGACTATTTCTCTGACAGGATAGAACGAACTGTCTTTGAAGAGATACAGAAGTTTGTAGATAAATATAATGATCTACCAAACCAGAACGCTCTAGAGGTCGAACTGGACAGCCGTGGTGACTTGAATGAAGATGATTACAAACGGGTTTTATCGGTAGTTAAGGAACTTGAATCGGCCGATAATGCGAACTTTGAGTGGTTAGTGGAGACAACAGAGGATTTTTGTAAGGATAAGGCGGTATACAATGCAATTGTGGATGGGATTAAAATTATTGATGGAAAGGATAAAGCTAGAGGCGTCGATGCTTTGCCAAGTATTCTTACAGAAGCCTTGGCTGTTGGTTTTGATAACCGTGTTGGTCATGATTACCTATGCGATGCAGACTCCCGCTTTGAGTTCTACCATAGAGTAGAGGAGAAGATTCCGTTTGATCTGGATTTCTTCAATCGTATAACCAAGGGTGGATTACCACAGAAAACATTGAATATCGCTCTTGCGGGTACTGGTGTGGGTAAGTCGCTGTTCATGTGTCATATGGCAGCAAACTGTCTAAGCCAAGGTAGAAGCGTCCTATACATCACTCTGGAGATGGCTGAAGAGCGTATAGCTGAACGTATAGACGCAAACCTCATGAATATCTCTATAGATGATTTGCATGAATTACCCAAGCAGATGTATGATGACAAGATGAAAGCCATCGAACAGAAGACAAATGGTCAACTCATCATCAAGGAATATCCTACTGCATCAGCACACAGTAACCACTTTCGAGGATTGATCAAGGAACTGGCCATCAAGAGGTCATTCAAACCAGATATCATCTTTATTGACTATCTGAACATATGTGCATCATCAAGATTTAAGGCGAATGGAAATGTCAACAGTTACATGTATATCAAAGCAATTGCTGAAGAACTTAGGGGACTCGCAGTTGAGACAAACGTCCCGATTATGTCGGCTACACAGACCACAAGGAGTGGGTTCTCCAATAGTGATGTGGGCTTGGAAGATACGTCAGAGAGCTTTGGTCTGCCTGCTACGGCTGACCTCATGTTTGCGCTCATTAGTAATGAAGAGCTTGACGAACTCAACCAGATTGCGGTGAAACAGTTAAAGAATCGTTACAATGATCCTACCACTAATAAAAGATTCGTTATTGGTATTGACAGAGCAAAGATGAAGTTGTATGATGTAGAGGATGCAGAACAAGAGGGCCTTGCTGATTCTAATCAACGGGGAGGAGCGGACGATAAATTTGCAGACGCTATTTTCGACCAGACAGAGTTTGGTGAAGGGTGGAAGGTGTAATATGAATAAACTGAAAATATACGACAATGTGTTGGAGGACCATGTTGCAGAACTGATCCATCTTCAAATGAAGGAAGTCTATTGGAAATATGATTATAACTCTAAGAAGGGAGAGGTAAACAAGCACTGGCATGTCCTTTGTGGTAATGATGAGAATGAAGTGATACAGAATGGGTTTGATTTTGTGTTGCCTCTATGGAATGCTGCGTTTTACAAATACGATTTCAAAAATACCTACGATGTTGAGACATACAAGCGTATTTACCTAAATTCACACACACATGGTATTGAACCACATGAACATACAGATGATGGTGACTTTACTATGATATACTACCCTAGACTCGATTGGGAGAGAGATTGGGGTGGTGGAACCCGTGTGGGTGAGGATTTGGTCCCATATGTTGGAAATCGGTTGATTGTATTCAATGCAAAAATACCACACCAAGCCATGCCAGTCTCTCGTCAATGCTATGAATTGAGGACTGTTATTGTGTTTAAGACATACATCTCTGGAGCAAATGATGAGCGACTCGACTTCTACAAAAATTGATTTCTTGAAAGCGATGGGAGCAGATGAGATTCCTCATAGTGGTAGAACTCTACTTGAGCATCTTGTTGGAGTGTTTAATATACTAAAGGATATGGATGTTGCACAGCATGTTCAAGATGCGGGATTGTATCATTCTATCTATGGCACAGCTGTGTTTCATCATCAAACTACATCAGACAGATGTGTGGTGCAGGGTATTATTGGTGAAGACGCTGAACACCTTGTATATCTATTTTGCATTCTTGGAAGAGAGACAGATCGACAAACAGAAATATCAGTGATTGATGATAAGGAAATAAGAAAAAACCTCATGCTAATTGATTATGCAAATAATGAAGAACAAAGCAGTAGAAAAGAAATGACACTGGAAGAAGCTTATGGTTATATAAGTTATGACAGCGGGAGAGCTTGACATATGTATGAATTGAAAGATTATCTAAATGCGGTAAATTCTACCAAAGAAAAGCTCATGGACACAGAAGATGAGATATGGGAGAAGAAGTATCCGCCATTTGTCGTAAACAAGTGTGTTGCACCATTTCAAGACACAATCATGCTGGTAAATGAGATCAACCAGTTTCACCATCTAGACAAGAAACTTCAGTTTGATTTTTTAATAAATAGTCTGCGTCCAAGGAAAAGATACACACCTTGGCTGAAGGCGACGAAATTAGAGAATCTAGAGTATGTTAAAGAGTTCTATGGATACAACAACGAGAAAGCAAAGGTTGCTCTTGATATACTGGATGATGAACAAATTTCTGCCATAAAACAAAAAATGAGAAAAGGCGGAAGAGATGGAAGAAATTAACTGGACACAAGAACAACTACTTGAAGTGGGTCTAAATGAACCCGATGATTTTCTAAAGGTTAGAGAGACATTATCACGCATTGGTGTTGCTTCTCGAAAAGAGAAAAAACTGTATCAATCCTGTCATATCCTACACAAGCAAGGACGGTATTACATTGTGCATTTCAAAGAGTTATTTGCTCTGGATGGAAAGAGAACCAACATATCAACAAACGATCTGTCTCGCAGAAACACAATCGCAAATCTGTTACAGGATTGGGGGTTGATTCAAATAATGAGTGAAAGCCCATATGAAGCAGCACCACTAAGTCAAATCAAAATCCTAACATACAAAGAGAAAAATGAGTGGTTGCTGGAGACGAAATATAATATCGGAAAGAAAAGAGAGACTTGACAAAAAACTACACAGGTGATATACTTTTATAATGGAATTTTATACAAATGTGATTCAGCGTGGCAACTCTCTTCTGGTGAGAGGTGTCGAGGACGGTCAACGAATATCCAAGCGGGTCAACTATCGACCTACATTATTCAATAAAGTACATGAATACACAGGATACAAGACTCTTGATGGCCAGGATGTGCTTCCCAAGAACTTCGACTCCATAAAGGAAGCGAAAGCATGGGTTGAACAGAGTGCAAATCAAAATATTGTATTTGGTAATACGCAGTATCCATATTGCTATATTGGTGATGAGTATCCTAATGATATACCGTGGGACAACGACCAGATACTGATTGTGACCATTGATATTGAGGTGGAGTGTGAGAACGGCTTTCCTAATCCACAGGATGCCGCAGAGCCACTACTGTCAATCACAATGAAGAACCACCAGAACAAGAAGATTGTTGTCTGGGGTCTTCATGAGTTTCAGAACTATCGTGAGGATGTGGATTACCGCTTGTGTAGAGATGAGGATGACTTACTCATCAAGTTTCTTGACGAGTGGCGTATGATCTATCCAGACATTATCACTGGTTGGAACACAGAGTTTTTCGATATCCCTTACATCTGTAATCGTATCAAGAACCTATTCGGTGAAGACTTCATGCACAAACTGTCACCTTGGAACAATGTGTTTGCCAAGGAAGTGTATCAGATGGGGCGCAAGCACCAAGTTTACAGTATACAGGGTGTATCCGCTCTTGATTTCTTTGACCTGTATCGTAAGTTCACATACACAAACCAAGAACGATACACACTAGATCACATTGCGTTTGTGGAGCTAGGTGAGCGGAAGGATGGTAACCCATATGACACATTCAGAGAGTGGTATCAGAAAGACTATCAATCATTCATCGAATACAACATCCAAGACGTGGAGATTGTGGATAAGCTAGAAGACAAGATGCGACTCATTGAGTTGTGTCTAACTATGGCATATGACGGCAAGGTAAACTTTACGGATGTTTTGGGTCAAGTGCGTTATTGGGACAATGTGATATACAACCACCTTCGTAAGAAGAACATTGTGATACCGCAAAAGAAAGAGCAAGAGAAGGTAGAGAAGTTTGAGGGTGCATATGTCAAAGACCCTCAAGTGGGTATGCACAAATGGGTCATGTCATTTGACTTGAACTCACTGTATCCACATCTTATCATGCAGTATAACATCTCACCAGAAACCCTTGTGTCTGGCAGTAAAGTGAAAGAGGGTATGGTAGATGACATTCTTGATGAGAAAATCAGGAATACTACTGAACACTGTATGACTCCAAACGGTGCTTATTTCCGTAGGGATGTAAAGGGATTTCTGCCAGAGATAATGGAGAATGTATATAATGATCGTGTCAAATATAAGAAACTTCTGCTTGAAGCTAAACAAGAGTATGAGAACACTGGTGATCCCGCACTACTCAAGAAGATATCTCGCTATGACAACATCCAAATGGCAAAAAAGATTTCTCTTAATTCCGCTTATGGCGCAATTGGTAATAACTACTTTCGCTATTTTGATCTCTTGGTCGCTACAGCAATTACAACAGCTGGCCAGCTATCTATACGATGGGTTGAAAAGTCTTTTAACATATACCTCAACAGGATTCTTAAAACTGACAAGGTTGACTACGTTATTGCGAGCGATACAGACTCGGTGTATATCACTTTTGACGTTCTGGTTGGGAAAGTGTTTCAATCGGGAGCAACAAATGAGCGAATTGTCGAGTTCTTGGACAAGTTTGCAAAAGAGAAGCTGGAACCTTTTATTGGGGAAAGTTATCAAGCTCTTGCTAAGAGTATGAACGCATATGACCAGAAGATGCAGATGGCTAGAGAGGCCATTGCTTCAACTGGTATATGGACAGCAAAGAAACGCTATATCCTCAATGTGTGGGACATGGAAGGTGTGCGGTTCAAAGAGCCATATCTAAAGATCATGGGTATCGAAGCAGTCAAGTCATCTACTCCTGCACCATGTCGAGAGAAGATCAAACAAGCACTCAAGATCATCATCAATGGTGATGAGAAAGAACTGAATGCATTCATCAAAGATTTTCGTGAGGAGTTCATGAACCTACCACCAGAAGACATTGCGTATCCCCGTAGTTGTAATGGTGTCGAGAAATACACTGCAACATCTAAAAGCACAATGGACTTGATAAGTGGTGAGACTGTGGAGTATGGTTTCTTCAAGAAGGGTGCCCCCATACATACAAAGGGAGCAATACTCATGAACTATTTGGTGGAGAAGAATAACCTATCTGCTAAGTATCCCTTCATACAAGAAGGTGACAAGGTAAAGTTCATTGCCCTCAAGGAGCCAAACAAATATCAATCAAGCGCACTGTCATTCATGACCTCTTTTCCCACAGAGTTCGGCATGGAAGAACTGATAGATAGACCACAGCAATTTGAGAAGAGCTTTATAGAACCACTACGCTTCATAACAGACAAGATACATTGGGGTATTGATGGTGGTGACGGAAGACAGGGAACACTAGAAGATTTTTTCGGATAAGGAGACAACATGTCAGATGATTATGATAATTTCGTTGGTAAGAAAGCGGAAGTTGAGAAGAAAGGTACACTAAACGAGTTCCTTGGCATCAAAGATGAAGAGCCTTGGGAGAAACACTGGGTAGGTATGCCAGAGTTTGAGCAAGAGGATGATCCAAATTACAAGGAACTGCTAGTAAAGTTCAAGACAAAGGAAGACTATGAGAAGTTTCAGAAGCTGATAGAACAGAAGCTCACTATGAAAACTAAAAGTATATTCTATCCCAAAGATGATAGATTGCCAAATCGTTTGTTGAGGTGGGTTGTAGATGATTAAAAGAGCGATACTTCAAGTTAATGTAAAAATACCGGATCACACAGGTTTTAAAAGATTTAAGCCTGTGCCTGATTTATACGAACTTAGTGAAAAACAAGCACGTTCATTTTCTAAAAAGTGGAGCGTTGATTATGTTCAGATAAATGATTGCGACTATCTACCAGACAACCACCCAGTGTTCCAAAGATTTAAAATATACGAAATGGATTATGACGAAATTTTGTATTTAGACATGGATGCCATCATATTGAATAGATGTCCAAATATATTTGACTTGTTTAAAGAGCATACTTTTTCCGCTGTAAGAAATTATGATTGGGATAAAAATACAGAAAAATATAACAATTACAGAGAGGACGCATGTAGATTGTATAATGCTAAAACTAATTATCGGCCATTTTGTAGCGGTGTTATGCTAATTAAAAAAGGATT